>Ga0208408_1000194_pt1 | contig 43193 bp, 32 predicted proteins | sample ETNtaG_4_FD_185776 | JGI IMG/M metagenome (GOLD analysis project Ga0208408, IMG submission 185776) | Marine microbial and viral communities from oxygen minimum zone, Eastern Pacific Ocean - ETNP201406SV67 (SPAdes) (version 2) | ecosystem: Environmental > Aquatic > Marine > Oceanic ... | reverse complement strand
CAGAATTTTCTGAAGCTAAACGTGCTGAACCTTCTTGTGGGTGCCTTAAAACGACTGCATCTGCATAACCTGCAACCATCTTAATTCCATCTACTAAGGTTTCACCTTTCAAATGTGATGTAGCTGATGGATCTGCAAACCCGATACAAGTTCCTCCAAGCCTCTGCATTGCTGTCTCAAAAGATAAACGTGTTCGAGTGGAAGGCTCAAAAAAACATGTCGCCAAAATCTTACCATCAAGACTCTTAGATTTCTTTTTACCTTTTGCAACTGGAAACAATTCTTTTGCACGTTTGAGAATTGATAAAATTTGCTTTTTGCTTAAATCTGATATAGAAACTACGTGCTTCATGGGCCTCTAAAGAAGGGGGCTTTTTAAATTGGTTAATATGAAAGTTAATCTTTTTCAAGATCTTTGAAAAGTGATAACATGAAAATTATCCGAACACCCTCAAAAACCTTTCCTAATGCTGTGAAAATTGCATCAACTAATAGGTAAGGGATGCTATCTTCTTCACCTACTAATCCTGCTATAGTTCCTGCTATCAAACCTATAACAAAAGTATTCAAAACATACATCACAATTGAAATGCCAACAACATTAAGCGCAACTCGAATAAAATTTCCGCTAACTAAATCTTTACTGTGAGTCAATGCTGAAAAAGCACCGTTACCTCGTAAGACATAACTGAACTGCCAGAATATGAAATATATCCATATTATGACTCCTGGTACGATTAAGAGAATGAAGCCTATAGCTACGAACAAATAATACAATATTGCAGTAACTACAAACATTGGAAGCATCTCCATTCCATCCTTCATAGCTTGAATTGGGGGAATCTTTTCACCACGTATGGAGGAAGCTATTACTCTAATCGTTGCAATCCAAGCTATTCCTCCAATTATAGCTCCAATTAATGCTATAATTATCATTCTTATAATTTCACTTAGAATATCATCTAAAAATCCGACACCAGTCATACCATCTGCCAAGTCTGGAATAAAATTTGATAAAAGAGGAACTAAAAATTCAACTACTAAAAAAACTGGAACGACAATAGTTGCTATGGCTGGTAAATGAAGCAAGAAAAATTTAAAGGATTCGCCTAACAGAGGGAAAAATCCTTTCTCCTTTGGTTCAAAAATTGGAGGCAATTCCTCTTCCATCTCAATTACAGCTTCGTCATCACTCATATATTGGTATGACCATACGTCTTAAAAAATTGAACCTACACAATAAAAATGAAAAAAAGTGTTTTAGAGGGGGGGACTAATGGAAGTTACTGTATATGTCGGAAATTCAAATATTAGATGAACACACAATTAACCAAATTGCTGCAGGTGAAGTAATTGAAAGGCCTGCATCTGTCGTTAAAGAATTAGTTGAAAATTCATTAGATGCTGGAGCTAAAAATATATGGATTAGAATTGAAGAAGGTGGGACTTCTCTAATTGTTGTTAGAGATGACGGAAGAGGTATGGATCGTGTAGATGCTGAATGTGCTTTCAAAAAGCACGCCACGTCAAAAATAAGAAAATTCGATGATTTACAAACTGTAAATACTTCAGGGTTCCGTGGAGAAGCATTGCCATCTATCGCCTCTATCTCAAGATTAAGATTATCTACTTGTGCAAAAGGAGAAAAGATAGGAACTAGAATTACTATTGAGGGTGAAAATGAACTTGAAATCGAGGATTTAGCAACTCCCCAAGGTACTAAAATCGAAGTTGCAGATTTATTTTTCAATACTCCTGTCAGATCTAAATATCTCAAAAGAGTATCAACTGAACTTCAACATATTGTTAAAATTGTTACTATCGAAGCTATCAGAAGACCTGATGTTTCATTTAATCTAGAACACGGAGAAAGGAAAATTATTGATGCTCCAGAGTCTGATTTGAAAACCAGAATAGGTGTACTTTTAGGAAATGATGCTGCGAAGGAATTGATTGAAATTAAAGGAGATGGCGAGGATTTTCAAATAAGGGGATTTCTCACAAAACCTGCAATATCGCGAAGAACTACCTCTGGGCTTTACTTACACATAAATGGAAGGCCTGTACAAGCTCGTAATGTTTGTTATTCTATTAAAGGCGCATATGGAAGTTTACTGCATGATGGTCATTTTCCATTAGGTGCACTTTTCATAGAAATACCAAGAAATGATGTCGATGTAAATGTTCATCCTGCAAAAACTATAGTTAGAATTGCAAAAGAAGAAATAGTCAACAAAAAGATTAGAATTGTAATCAATGAAACTCTAGCTGAACATGCACTAATTGCGCATGTGGATTTGAGCGAATCTAAGACTTCATTTAACAGCATTACAACTACTAATAAAACAAAACCAAGGCAATTGAACAATATTGATTCATTTCAACAAGAATTTGAAGTTGATTTTCACCAGCACGACGTTAAAGAAACAAATATGCCTACAATGCGCCCTTTGGCACTTGTAGAAAACAAATACATCGTAGCATTAGGTTTGAATGGTGTATTCATTATTGATTTTCATGCAGCTCATGAAAGAGTTATGTATGAACGATTAAAAGATCAAATGCGATTTAAAAGAATTGGAAGTCAAAATTTACTAGCTCCTATTTCTTTAGAATTATCTAAAAGTGAAACAAATGCATTTGAAAAAATGTTACCTGAAATAAATGAAATGGGCTTTGAAGCCGAAAAGTTTGGGCCTTCATCATTTATGATTAGAAGTGTACCTGCATTATTGGCCGGATCTGAACCTGAAAGAATAAGGGAAGCTATTGATGATGTTGTTGAAAGTGGATCAATGAAATCAGCAGAAGATAGACATCAACACATGATGTATACTGTAGCATGCCACTCAGCACTAAGGGCTGGAGACAAATTAACAATGGCTCAAATGGAATTTGTAATAAGAGAGATGGAATCTATTCCAAATCCCTATGCATGTGTTCATGGAAGGCCAACTGTGATGACTATTACTCCTGATGAACTAGACAAAAAATTCAAAAGAAGCGGATTCTAAGACCTATTTTGTTCCAAATTACCGAACTGGTAAAGCAAGGCTGGTAACATGAAAACCGCTGCAACAAAAGAAAGAAGAATCATGATAGCCATTATCTTTCCAAATGTAATGAATAAAGGCATAATTGATAACGTAAGAACCATAAAACCAATAAAATCTGTGAAAGCTGACATTGCAATATTGTTTCCTGTTTCATCTAAACTCTCAGACATCCAATCTTCCTGACTTAAATGTGGATTATCATATCTAGCTTCACGTATCCTTTGAACCATATGAATTGCATAGTCTACACCTAAACCGATAGCCAAACTAGAGATTTGAACCGTTACTAAATTTATTGATGTATCTGTAAGGACCATACCCCCTCTAAGCCATATAGTGATTGCAATCACTGGAAATATTGTAATAATACTTAAACGAAAGTCTCGAAGTACTACTAAAATAATTAGAAAAGCTAGAATAATAGCTACAATTAGACTTTCTTGAAAACTATCGGTTATTTCTAAGACATAAACATATCTTTCATAACTTAAACCTGCCACTTGGGCATTGATACCGGCCATTTCATTAATTTCAGTTGAAGCTATATCTAATTGATTTTTTTGTACTTTCATTTGCCCATACATATCATCAGGGCGCATAACCTGAAACCAGGAACGTACCATCGTTAAGTTACCCTCTTCAAGATGATAAGTAGTTCGAGCATCAGATGATGAAATATAGAACGTTTTATCCAAATTTCTAGTTCCATTTGCGTAAACGTCTTCTAAAATATAATAAATTTCTTCATCTGAAGTAGGGAATCCTGTTGAAAAGTTAACTGTCTTAGGAACATAACCTGTGTTTTCGACATTAAGAGCTAAAGCTGTTTGTGTCCTAACAATATATGGTAAACTACCTAAAAATCTAGCGCTAAAATTGTAATCAACTATCTTATTTTCAAGATTATCAATGGCTACTAAATTATCATGCGTGGCGAGATCATCACCTTCAATCAAATAAAATCCAGGTTCACCTTGTTCTGTAAATGTTTCTTGCGCAATTATGATTGTTTGAATAAATCTAGAATCGTTATCTGCATAATCTTTAACGTCAAAAGTAGACTCTGGATTTCCTAAAACAATTGGTGATAAAATTATACTTATAAGAAGGAAAATTACAAGCATCGGCATTGATCGTTTTTGCATTAACAAAGCCATTGCTTTCACATTGAAAAAATCACCTATTTTATTTAGAATACTATCGCTTTCTTCAATAGATTTTGGAGGGAATAAACTTCTTAGTATTGGGCAAAAAACGCCCATTATTAGATAAGCTTGAATAATACCCAAAGGACCCAAAATACCCCATTCAAATAAGTCAGGAATTGCACTAAGAGTCGCAGTTCCAAAAGCCACAACTGTAGTAAGTGTAGCTACACCTAAAGCAGGGAATAATGTTCGAATAGAGCTCCATGCTGCATTGAAACTAGCTCTCCTGGGATTATCTGAATAATCATCATCTTCTAAAGCTAACTTGCGCCATCGTGTTAAACTATGGATAGAAAAATCCACACCCAAAGCCAACATCAAGATTGGTAGCATAGATGCAAGCTGGCTCTGTGGAAATCCCAACCAAAATGAATTTGCATTCATACATGCTATCAATAATCCTAAACCAAGCGCACAAACGATAACATCACCTATATTTTTAAAATAAAAAGACAATAATAGAACCATCAGAACAAAAGAAAGTCCAACTAAAGGTAAAGTTGAATTTATTTGACTTTCAAGCTCAAGGCCAAATGCTAAATAAGAATAAAAGTTTACATTTTCATCGGACTCCAAAGGATCCAGGTAAAAAGAATCAACTTTTTGCTCCCAATATTCAAAATGCTCATAATCTCCTTTTTGTCGAGGATAATCTGCAAATAATCTTTCTGAATTAGCTTCACCTACGAGTGTAAAACCTTTAGCCTTCCAATAATTCTCCCCGGTGGCATAAAGTTCTATGGGATAATTATCTTTATCTCGAGGAATTACACATTCACTATCCTGAACTATACATAAATCAGGAGATACAAGATTCCTATAAACAAAAGAACCATCTTCGGATTTAAAATTAAATAATGAATTCAAAACATATGTCAATTCCTCATCGCTAGCATCATCATAGCTAGAACCTGTATAATTTATCAGCAAAGAAACTGGAGTATCATTATTCATTACTGAACGAACGGTATCTGGGAGGCCCCAAATACTTGAATTTTCATTTTGTTGTACTTGCCAATTAAATTTAATATCAAAATATTTGCTTACTGATTCGTCTGCAAGTAAATTATCATTACGTTTAGTTGTCTCTCTGAATACTTCAACATCTAAAGTATTATGGTCTTTTGTATCTACTGAATCTCCCATAACAATTTGAAAAACAAGCCAATATTCTTCTGGCATTTTTTCATCTGCCCTATCTGAAGCTTGCCAAACAGGATCATCAGGATAAGAGAAATCTTCTCTTTGATTCATTTCTCTTCCTAAACCAGGAACAAAACCAGCTAAAATTATCAGGAAAAAAAAGAAAAACGCCAACATAGATAGACGCCAGCGTCTCTTCAAAGACATTTCATCCATTATTATATTATACTTAAACTGTCTATTTTTAAAACTTCACTCAACTAAATTGGTTTTAATTGTGATATAAAATGCTCATATTCTTCACCTAAATGGATATAACATCTAACCCAAGGATAAAGTCGACCATCTTGAGCTTCCACAAATTGCCAAACATGTCCTTCACCTTCCAAATCTTCTGCAAGTAAAATGTCACCTCGACGAATTACTACCTTATGTTCGGAATCTTCAGCATCTACTCCACAGCTTTTGAACTCCAAACAGCCGCTCAAAGTCAAAACTAATTGCCTTCTAGGTGCCGTATGTGCAAGTTTAGGTCCCTCTCCTTCTAGATTTTCTGGAACTGGAGTTACTGCAAATTGAGTTTTCAAATCTCCCGCATTATCTTCAAGATTTTTATTTACTAGTAGTGAAGAAAACATACCTACTGAACCCAATCCAGTCTTTGCTTCTACTGGAATCTGCATCTTAGCAAATCTAGTGTGACCACTACTGTCAGTATACATTCTGACTACCGGTATACCCTCTGTCATAACTGAGGGTTACCGACCAGTTATTTAGGCTTAGTGGATTCTGCGGCGTAGACCTGCTGCGCCAACTAATACTAAAGAACCGACTACAAAGCCGACACTTGGTACTTCATTATCATCCAATGCCTGTTGAACAGGATCATCTTCAGAACCTTCACCTACCATAATTTGACCAACCATACCTGTACCTGCGTGTGGTTCACATACATAATAGTGTGTCATATTATCTTTTGCGAAGGTGTGTCTGAAATCTACAGTTACTGCAGGTTCGCCACTATTGAATCCAAAGTTGATATTTGTTAGGTTCATAGTTGAATCATATTCTCCTTCTAACTCAAGAACGTTGTGTGCCATTGCTGCATCTTTCCATTGCCAGCATACCGTTTCACCTGCGTTGATTGAAAGTTTGATAGGATCGAAAGCCATACCTGTAGAATCTAAACCAATAACATGGTCACAGTCTGGTTGTGGCTCTTCTACTTCCTTCTTACCAAATGTTACCTTAATTGGACCAGTACCGGTCATTATTCCATCTGCATTTACTTCACAATTGTCACATGATATGAATTCATAACCTTCTAACATTACAAATTCTAAAGTCCAAGATTCTCCATCACCAAACGGAATGTAGGCTGTATGTGACTGCATTGTAGAATCTACACCTTCAAAGTGTATTTTAAATTCGGAAGAACACAGCATTGGAAGGCCTTCGTTATCTGCAACGTTACCTACCACATTAACACTTGACATTATACAGTCATTTTGGTCCGGTTCTTGAATTCCTACAATGTCATCAAGCATTGCTGGATCATCGTCGTGCTCATCGTTATTATAATCATCACAATTTACACAATCTTCATCATCATAGTAATCATCACAATCTTCACCATGACAATCATCATCATCATTAAACATTCCCATTTCAATCATCATGGAAATTAAGTCTACTATGTTTTCTGCAGATTCATCAACTGTAAGAACTCCTTCTTGATAAAGGGTCATATTCTCAAAAATACTAAACATGAATCCAAATCCAGAGGTACCACAATCTATCTCTTCACCTGTTGCTTCATCGTAACATTCTTGAGTCCAAAAATGATATGGGAAATGAGTTCGATCACTGCCTTCAACTAAAAATGTATTATTTGATTCATCTCTATCATAATATGCATTATGGAGTTTTACACTCTCGTCAAATACCCAATTTGCATCTCCATTGTCTATAAATTTATGATTATATTTTGCATCATCCTTAAATGTTGTAACTATTGTATAGTCTCCTTCTGATAACTCTAAGTCCATTGACACTATATCACAAGATTCAATATCCTCTGGACATTCCCATTCGCCGTCATAATAATCTGACTTACCAAATAATCCGGATAAAGTATCTGTTGCATCAAATGCATCATACAAGTATACCCCTGGGTATTCGCCGTGACACCACTGTTCACCATCTCCTTCTTCCTGACATCTATAACCTGCTGTAAGTAAAGTTCCTATATACTCTGTTCCTTCATCTACAACAAGTGAGTAGGTATCATATAATACAAAGTTATCATAATCAATACTCATAGAATCATCACCATAACCATGTGTGAAATTCTTTGCGTCTTGAATTCCATGTGTAGAGTCTAGTACTTCACCTTGAATATTTGAAGTAGTACCATCACTATAGACAACTTCATGGTTGTAAGTACCGAAATTTCCACACTCTAAGCTATAATCATCCTCCCAATTCTTATAACATCCTCCTGCAGTTATTAGTGTATATTCATTGTCAGCTGCTAAATCAACCCCAATATGAGAGCTACACTCAACCTCGGTCCTATTGTCATCTTCCCAGTCACAATATGTCATTTCATAGGCAAAAATTTCATCTGGTGATAAATCATTACCTGGAACAAAGGAGTGATTTCCTTCTAATAGGTAAATTGATCCATACCAATAATGGTGGTACGACTGAGCTTCATCTTCACCATCACTACAATCCCAGTCCCAATTATTGACTTGATAAATCCAAATAGTTGAACCATCGTGGCAATCAAACCAATTTACTGGTTGACCATCACAATCTGAACCATTAACCTTGTGACAATCATCTGAAGTGTCATTTGTATTATTATCATACCATTGCTCATCTGCACCATCTTCACAATCTACAGTACCATTGTTTACATCATGGAATGAAATCTCTGTTATTCCATCTCCACAAATAAAATTTGGACTAGTAATAAATGAAGGTGTAAAATCTGAATGTATTTCTACATATTGATCAACATCTACTGTAATAAGATCTGTTTGATATATCATTGGATTCTCGTAGAAATCGCATCTATCCATGTTATCTCCATATCTAAAATCAACCCAATCATCATTATTTTCATCATAACAATGGCCGCCCTCATCACCATCACCCATGTTATCTCCCATTATAGCCATGAACTCTTCTGCTGTAATATCGCCATCTTCATAAGCAAACATATCAAAAACGAAAAAGGATCCACATTCTACTAAATTGCCTTCATCATCATAACATTCCTCATCATCCTCACACATAGGGTTGTCTTTACAAAAATTATACATCATTCTCAGGCATGACTGGTTCATGACTTGGTCACACTCTTCAAATGCTGTACACTCATCTTCAGTAAGACCTGGAGGACAATCATGGTTTTCATAGTTATCTTCATTTGCCATCATCTCAGAAACATATTCAAAACATGCGGCAGTAATTTCTGAATAATTTGTACCCAGAAACTCATCACCATTATTGGACATTTCTGCGCACATATATGCTGCCTCATCTCTCATCTCATCTGAATCTTCGACTGAATATTGCCCTTCAACTGTGACAAACCATTCACTTAGAGAGTCCATTTGTACTTTTACATATAAGTTTTCAATCCTATCATCATCATCACCGTTTGGTGAAACCCACATTAATCCTGCATCTACACAGTCTTCTTTAGTTGTAATATCAAAATATACTTCATGATTATCTATATCATAACAAACCATCTCCATGTTCATCGCGTGACAGGTCGGATCATCATGATTTGCACAATAATTATCTACAAAGTCCTTACATTCTTGTGAATCATGATCTTCACACACTTGTGCATTACAAGGACTGTCTGGATCATTCTCATCAAAAGGACATTCGTGTCCATTATCCTCACAATCACTTAATGGTACATCTAGACTAAAAGCCCACGTTTCATGCTCAATTAGATAAGTGTCATTCTCGTAAAGCCAACCTTCGAACTTGTAACAACCCGGATTAAAGTCTGAAGCTGTCAATATATCTGGTCCAATGAAATATTGTACGCTTGCGGAAGAAGAACCTCCGTAAAAGTCCCAGTACCCCTCAGTAGAATTGTAGCTTTCATCCCATATAGCCCACTCGATTGTATATGATACACCATCGATAAGTTCGGTGGCCTCAACGGTAATATTAGCGCCATCTCCATTAGTATTATCTACGCTCATCTCATAATCTGAAGGATGCCCACTACTACCGGTTGGGAACGCATTCAGATACGGGCCTCCATCATCGTCTCCGCCATCTTCGTGTTCATCAGCTCCAACATTATATGTTGGAATTGTAACGAAAGCGCTCATGACCATCATGGAAAATACTGCTAGCACTGCTAGTCTGCTTAAGTTCATACTGGCCTGCTACCATCATCATATAAAAAAGTATAGTTGTTTTTTTAACCGACCTTAAATATCCCATTATGAACGATAGGAAGACATTCCAGCCACTACTGAAGAAATACATTTTGTGACTTTTTTAGCAGTTGGAATGTGGAGCTTCTCATCTGGGCCATGAGCGTTACCGCCTGGCCCTCCTGCTCCAGTTATAATAAATTTAGAACCTGAATACCTAGATTGAAGCATGGCCATTACTGGAATAGTTCCTCCAATAAATAATGACATTGAATTATTACCATAAAATTCTCTGCAAGCACCCTCAAGTGAAGAGGATATTGATTTTGGCAATTTAGGAGATAAAAAACCGTCTGCAACTTCCGTCATCTTAGCCGTAATATGAGCTCCATTGGGAGGGTTTTCTTCAAGTATTCTTTGTACTTTATTTGCAACTAGAGAGGTATCTATTCCTGGTGGAGTTCTAAGTGATATTTTCAAATCGGTATTAGTTCTTAGAACATTACCTGCTGAAGCTATTGGCGGTATTCCATCTGCTCCAATTACTGAAAGACTTGGTTTGAGATTCATCGTCATAAAAATCTCCAGAGGATCTACAACTTGTTTTTTTACACCTTCTAAAAGTGGGAAATCTTTCATTTCATCACCCTTCATCTTCACTATTTCTGAGCATGTTTTCTTCATTTCATCATTTATTTCTATGTGTAAACAATCAGGCAATATCTCTCCTGTTTTTTCATCTTCTAATCTTGATAATAATTGCCTTGCTAACCTAAATGAGGAAGGCATTACTCCACTACCGTGCCCTGAATGAACTCCAACTGAGGATACTTTTACTGAAAGCGTACCTGCCACTATTCCTCTAAGGCTCTGTGTAACCCATAATCTATCATAATCCATGCCTCCAGTATCTAAAACTATAACCAAATCAGGAGTTCCTAATTGTGGTTTTAACTCCTCTAAATATAATTCTAAATCTGGAGAACCACTTTCTTCACCTGTTTCAATAAGAAAACGACATGTTGGATGTGGTATTCCTTGCTCTTGTAAACCTAATACAGATAGTATTCCTGTATATCCTCCATAACCATCATCTACACTTCCTCTCCCAAATAGCCAATCATCTTCGATAACTGGTTTCCATGGGCCTTTACCTTCAGACCAACCTGTCGCTTCAGGTTGTTTATCCAAATGAGAATAAAATAGAACTTCATTGTTAACGTCGCCTTCGATTGTGATTAAAAGAAGAGGTGAACGATTTTTCAGACGATGAACCGAAATAGTTGTTTTTTCTAATGGTAGGCTTTTGACCCAAGAAACAAATGTCTCAATGGCAGCATCCAAGTAGCCATTCTCTTCCCAATCGGGATCAAAGGAAGGTGATAATGCTGGAATTTCTATAAAATCACATAGGCTTGGTAAGGCTGATTCATCCCATTGTTTGTCAATGTAATCAGATAGCCTAGAGAAGTCAATAGATTTCATAAAATTATTTTTTTCGCTTTTCTAATAATAGCAATTAAAGCAACCGAAAATGAAACTAATGTAAAGTTAAAACCTGGCAATGATTCACCATCATTACTAATCTCGTCAAAAATCTGATTGGCTGAACAACCTTCGGCATCTACATCATATCCTACTGAAGTACCTGGACATCTATCACTCTCATCATCTATACCATCATTATCATCATCCATATCATTTTCATCTACTATTCCATCATTGTCATCATCGTCATCAAATTTGTCAACGACTCCATCATTGTCAGCATCTGGATCTCCTCCTTCTTTCAAAATGTCATTCCTTTCTTTATCTGTCATTGGTGTTGCTATAACATAAGTCAAAATATCCGTCTCATTTCCTTCATCCCATTCCCAAACTGGAATGTATGCTTCATAATGATTAGTTCCGTTCAACTCATACTCAACAACAAATCCCATCCAATCTAAGTGGCATCTGTTATCATTCAAATATTTGTCAAAACCCCAAACCTCAAGGCAATCTTCAGGTCCTGATTCGTTTGGTTCCACAAAATCACCTTTTTCAAATGTTGATTCGTCTTCAGGCCAAAAACTATGATTAAAAATCTCTCCAGTAACCCACTCCCACCCTCCTGAAGGTTCGGAATAATCTGGACTTGATAAATTATGAAAACCTCCAAGCCAGTAGGAATGTGAATCCAATAAAGAATAAACTAATTCAGCTTCTTCTTTCGTAGTAATTGTTGCTAAATGTCCATTTGAACCTTCATATGTTAGTTCGGAAGCGTAATCTACTGCCTCTAACCAATCAAGTCCGCCATAATCTGGAAAACCTTGAGTAAAGTTTGCTGTAAATGTTCCTACTGTGTTATTATTAATTGTATTAAAACTAAACCAATCTGAAGGTGAACCATCAGAATGATAATCGTTATCTTCTACATGGATATTTGTAAAAACCTCTCCATAACCTAGACTTATATGAAAATTAGTTTCTTTACCTTTAAAATCTTCATCGGGCCATTCGAATTCCATTGTATGGTTTCCTAGTGTGTGAGAACTGTTTGGAAAATTTACGTGCATCCATTGCCCAATCCACAACCTTTTGTCAGACTTATCTGAAAAACTACCCAAAAGATTAGAGGTAGGGCCAACACCCTCAAATTCCCAATCATCCCATTGTGCATCGATGCCATTTATTGAAAGTTTAGGACCTTCTGAAACTATTTCTTCCGATTTATCATAATGATCATTAAAGATTTCATGATGAATAACTCCCAATTTTTCAGCTGAAGTGTCGCTACTTGCAATTGTTTCATTGATATTAACTAAACGTTGAGAGACTAATCCACGTGGAACTCCATCTAAAATCGATTCAATTATGAAATTATCACGAACCCAACTAATCATTTCTAAAGTAATCAAATTATCAAAAGTAGCATTTTCTTTGACAAGCATTTTAGCCTTACCGTCATAGGAATTTGTTATATTAGAAATATTTTCTAAAGCCTCATCTGCGTCTACAGTACCATTTGATACATCGCCAAGTACTTGATTAACTTCTACAAAATATTGCCCATCTAAAATAAAAAGTTGATAACTTTTCACCAAAAGTTTTCTAAAGTTTTCTGATTCCTCAATAGAATATTCTCTACGCATGTAAACTGTGCCGGAAAATTCCTCCGTTTCATTTTCATCATAGCCTTTTAAATTTAACCCATGTAAATGGAAATCATACTGCAAATATGGTTGGTATTCATATATCTCTTCATTAAATTCTGCACTATTATTTGGAAGAAAAAAAACAACTCCTGAAACAAGAGACGCGACTAAAAATAAAGCAATTGATACCCTTGACATAATATGTGGTTAAGCTTACCTTATTTATACAATGTTGCCAAACAAAGTATAATAACCTAAGTCTGCCGTAAAATTATCATGGTAGTTTGGCATCGGTCACATCTCATACCTCTCGCATTGGCTGTAATCGCTTTTTTGATTATAACTACAGGAGGTTGGATACGTATCAATGATGCCGGTGAAAGCTGCCCAGACTGGCCTACTTGCTTCGGTACTTGGGGATTTGATGTTTCAGCTGAGGACCAAGAGAAATGGTGGGCTGATAATCCTGATGAAATAGACTCCAGAGGCGGAACGCATAGATATACTTCTTACCAAATTTTTACTGAATGGTCACATAGAGGATTAGTTGGCATTATCGGAATCCTTGTTGCATATAGTCACTATACTGCCTGGTCTCTTAGAGAACAAATAGGAAAAAAAGTATACAAAATACATTTTGTTTCTAGTATGTTCCTTATTTTACAAGCCATACTAGGATATGTAACTGTAGATTTAGATAATGCGCCATGGACTGTTTCATTACATTTATTTATGGCTCTAATTTTTACTGTCTCTCTCATAACTGTTGGACTTATATGGTGGCAAGAACAAAGTGGATTGCCTGCAAAATTTAGATCACTTAAAATAAGTAATTGGTTGAAAAAATATATTTGGTATCTAACTTTTATTGTCCTTTTACAACTTATGATAGGTGCATATCTTTCTACAAGTTACCACCGTGCCGCCTGTGATATGGGATTCTACAAAGGATGGCCTTTGTGTCAAAATTCAATATTACCTGCTCTGAAACAATTTGGAATTATACTTAACTATGGGCATAGATTATCTGCAGTTGCTGTTGCAGGAATGCTTTATTATCTTTGGAAGGAAGCTAAAAATGAAATCAATGATCCTAATAATATCTTAAGAAAAATGATTAACATAGCAATAGGATTTTACGGAATCAATGTATTGCTAGGTGGATTATATGTCGTTACTGCTTCTGACGGTGTTTTTCTTGGATGGATGTCTCTCTTACATTTACTTATAGGTGCTTGTGTTTTTCTAATTCTAGCTTCAACATACGTACTGGCTAATATAACTACATTTGGAAGAAAAAATAATGCAAGTTAAACCCTCTTTACTAAAAATCTATTGGATTTTGATGAAACCAAGAGTTGTTTTTCTACTGCAAGTGACTGCCCTCTGTGGGATTTTTACCTATGATTTTAAAGAAGGATATGATTCTGGAAGAACCTATACTGACAGTATTATAACATCTCTAGTAGTTTTAATTGGTGGAACTATGGCAAGTGGAGGATCTATGGCTGTAAATATGTGGTATGAAAGAGATATTGATCCATTAATGGAAAGAACTGAGAACAGACCAATACAATCTGGTTTTATTTCTGCAAATCATGCTTTAATTTTCGGGATTAGTATTTCTATTGGAGGGATATTTATGGTAGCCTATCTAACTACTCTTAATGCCGGAATTATAACTGCATTAAGCGCATTATTTTACACTATAATATATACTATGATTCTCAAGAGAAGAACTCCTCAGAATATTGTTATTGGAGGATTGGCGGGAGCAACTCCTCCCGCAATAGGCTGGGCTGCAGCTTCAAATCAAATTAGTGAAATACTACCATGGCTGATGGTTGCAACTATTTTCCTTTGGACGCCCTCACACTTTTGGGCACTAACTCTTTCTAAAAGGCGAGATTATGGGGAGGCTGGAGTTCCAATGCTTCCTGTTGTTAAGGGTGAAAAAGTCACCAGAGAATATATTTTACTGTATTCAATTAGTCTTATTATTAATTCAATATTAATTATAATTTACGGAGATACTGGATTAGTCTTTTTAATTTCTGGACTAAGCTTATCCATCTATTTTGCATATCTAGCATATAAGTTAACAAAAACAAAATCTAGCGACGATGCGTGGACTTTATTCAAATTTTCTAACGTGTATCTTTTTGCCCTTTTTATTTTCCTAGTTATAGATACATCGCAAATATTACAATGATAGCCAACTTTAATAATAGCATTCTATATCTAAAAAATAGTTTACTTTTAGAGGAAATAAAATGTCGCTAATTCACGACCTGATTTACTTCGATAACCCATCAATATGGAATAGCTTTGGAGACACAAGCTCTGGATTTGGTGGATTAGTATGGCAGATGTTTATCTGGTCTGTTTTGGTAGGTGTTTTGGTCATAGTCTGGTTAGGCTATACTCTAGTTTATTTTAGGCATAAAGAAGGCGATCCTGATCCTGAAGATGCCTTAAAAGTTGGTGTTTTCCCACATGAAAGAGGAGATGTTAAAATTGAATTAGCATGGACTATCGCACCTTTAATTTTAGTGATATGGCTAACTTTTCTTTCATTAGCTCCATTGAATTACATGTGGGATGCTCCTGATGAAGCTGAAACTGATGTTACTATTGATGTAAATGCCGCACAATGGTACTGGGGTTTTAGTTATGCAAATGGGTATGAAAAACCTGAAGAATTCACAAAATGCGGAAGCAATATTAATTGTATAGAAATTCCTGCAAATAGCAAAGTCCGTTTCAATATCACTTCCCAAGATGTTTTGCATTCTTTCTTTTTCCCTGAAATAGGTATAAAACAAGATGCTGTACCTAATTTGAAAACTGTAGCTTGGCTAGATACTAGCTATGTTGAAGCAAAAGAAGAACCATATAGTCTATATTGTACTGAATATTGCGGAAATAGTCACTCTGTAATGCTTGCTGAAATTTATGTGACGGAGATTTAATTATGAATAGATTAAAATTACTAAGTCTTGGAATTATCATTACCATTATTTTTGCTTTGGGTGCCATTCCAACTGGAGAAACCTCTCCAAACGGGATTGACCCTTCAATCAGCTCTCTAGTAGAGGCTAATGGATGTAGCTGTCACAATGTTGGAGATGCACAAAGCCCCCATTCAAACGTTATACTAAATCTAACAATACCTAATAATTTTACCGCTGGTGAAACATATACTTTAATTCTGAATATAACTGGAGGACCTAATGACATCGCACCTATGCTTGAAGGACCAAATATAGGTGGATTTATGCTAAAAGCATCTACTGGAACTTTAACCCCTATAGATGATAATGTCTGGAAACCTGAAGACACGAGTTATCTAACTCATACTGGAGGAGGAGATGGTCAAGATGGAGATGGAAATAATTTAAGAGAATGGAAATTTAATTGGACTGCTCCTGAAAGCGATTCTATAGTAGCTGAATTCATGGTTTATGGAAATTCTGTTAATGGAGATGCTAAAGAACCTACTGAAAATGACGGAAACGGTGGAGATTATTGGAACTCTGCAACTTTTTCATTAGCTGGTAAAAATGCACAAATTGCTACGGGTGACGATCATGGCGAGCTCTCAGCTACTAAAAAATTAGCCTATGCTTTTGGAATTATACTTGTGACGTTAAGTGTTGTTGTTGTTGGCTACAGAATGGTTGAGAAAGACGAATCTTTTGAAGAGGTTCTGAAAAAATATTGGAAGGCAATATATCCTTGGATTACAACTACTGATCATAAATATATTGGAACTATGTATATCGTTACTGGATTCCTCTGGTTCTTTGTTGGTGGCGTTCTTGGGCTATTAATCAGGTGGCAATTGTTTGAGCCTCGTGTCGATGGTGATTTTCTAACTTATCAAGAGTATAATTCCACATTTACTATGCATGGTACTACTATGATTTTTATGGCTGCTATGCCTATTATTTTTGGATTTGCTAACTACCTAATACCTTTACAAATCGGAGCTAGAGATTTAGCATTCCCTAGGCTTAATGCATTGAGTTATTGGCTATTGCCTACTGGTGGTATAGTCCTTTACATGGGTTACTTTACAGGAGGTGCTGGAGATGTTGGTTGGACAGGATATACTCCTTATTCTGCAGGAGAGGTAGCTACTCGCCCAGGTACTGATTTCTGGGTAGCTGGACAAATAATGCTAGGTGCATCATCTACACTTACTGCAATTAATTTCTTGACTACAATGCTGAGAATGAGGGCGCCAGGAGTAACTTTGATGAAAATGCCACTATTTTCGTGGTCGATACTTGTTACTGTTTTCCTCTTACTTTTATCTATTCCTGTATTCACAGTAGCTTTGTTGTTACTCATGGCAGATCGTACCTTTGGAACTTTATATTTCGCTGGACCTGATTCCGATCCGATACTGTGGCAGCACTTATTCTGGTACTTTGGTCACCCTGAGGTATATATCGTGATTTTACCTGCATTTGGAGTTCTCTCTGAGATTATTTCAACTTTCTCAAGAAGGCCTATTTTTGGCTATACTTCTATGGTTTATGCAATGGCCACAATAGGAATCATTTCTTTTGTTGTATATGGACATCACATGTTTACTTCTGGTGCTGATCCATTATTCCGTTTTATTGTTATGTTAACTACGATGCTTGTTGCTGTGCCTACAGGCATAAAAATTTTCAATTGGCTAGCCACAATGACTGGAGGGTCTATTGTTCTTAAAACACCAATGGTTTTTGCTTTGGGAACTATTATCACATTTACTATCGGAGGAATTACAGGAATTGTATTGGCCTCTATTCCTATGAATTTACACTTTCATGAAACTTACTTTGTAGTTGCTCATTTCCATTACGTATTAATTGGTGGAACTCTATTTTCTTTCATCGCAGGAGTTTATTATTGGTATCCGAAAATGGTTGGAAAGATGATGGATGAAAAATTAGGTTTACTACATTTTGTAACCACCTTCATTTCATTCAATGCTGCCTTTTATCCAATGCACAACGTAGGTGTCGCAGGTATGCCTCGAAGATATGCCACCTACGATGACTCTTTTACAGAATTAAATCAATTTATTACAATTTCAGCTATAATCTTTGGACTTGTTCAACTAATATTCGTTTATAATGTTCTTTATTCCCTTAAGTATGGAAAAGAAGCCGGCGATAATCCCTGGGATGGTTGGTCTTTAGAATGGGCTACCTCTTCTCCACCACCTCCAAATAGCTTTATCGAAATTCCAACATTAATTTCTGCTGAAGAGGAGGATGAAGCGTGAGTGACGATCATGACGAACATCATGCGCACATTGAAACTCCTGCTCCATTTCTTTTCTGCGTAGCTTGGGCAATAATGTTCATAGGATTAGTGATGGCTACTTCTGGCGGCGAAGATAAATCAGGAGATACGGGATATTGGTTTGTTTTCATTTTAGGAATTATAGGTATGTTTACTGCCTTTTTCATATGGGTACAAGACTATTGGAATCAAGAGAGTGAGGAAGATGAGCACATTGAAACATATCATGATTATTGGGCCTCAATCTCTACTCGGAAATTTGGAATATGGATATTTTTACTAACTGAAGTAATGGTTTTTAGCACTCTTCTAAGTGCTTACTTGAGATACCGATCGGCCATACCAGATTATGGGACCTCTGGAATTGATTGTGGATTGCAGTTTGAAGACTGCTGGGTTCCTGCAGCTGACGTTATTAGAAGTCACTTGATTTTTGGAGTAATCAATACATTTGCCTTACTTCTAAGTAGTTTAACTGTTGTTTTAGGTTTATACGCCGCTAGAAACAATAATCCAAAAGCTGCTACAAGATATCTTATGGTTACTTTTGTTTTAGGTGCACTTTTCTTAGTTCTGAAATTATGGGAATGGGGTGAAATGAAAGATGGGCACTTCTGGGGTGAAGAATGTAGTGCTGCGACGCAAGACATATCAAATCATTGCATTGCTCCAAAGTATGAACATGGATTTTGGCTAGATACCAGTATTGAAGGAAGTACCTTCTATATTACTACTGGAACACATGGGGCTCACGTTTTGGTTGGATTAATAGCCTTAGGCTATTTGATTGCAAAAGCAAACAAGGATGGATATAATGAAGAATATAATGAAACTATTGAACTCTTTGGATTATATTGGCACTATGTCGACGTTGTATGGGTATTTGTATTCCCATTCTTCTATTTATATTGAGGTAAAAAATGAGCGAAACAAACGAAAACAAACACGATGAACACCACGAACATTCATTCCCACCATTCCTATATGGTGGAGATAATCCTATTGATGGATTCTGGAGAATCTTTGCTTGGCTTGTATTATTCACAATTATCGAGGTTTTAGCTATATTACAAGAATTCTCATTTTGGTTAACTATGGGGATTTTATTTGGTATTGCTGCAATAAAAGTTTGGTTTATTGGGTCATTTTTCATGCATATGACTTGGGATCCGCCTCTTGTAAATCATACAGCTGCAGTTCCAGTCTTCTTCTTAATTGTTCTATTCTTGGCAGTAGGATTAACAACTCCTGGTGCTGCAGATGATCTAGCTACTATTTGTGGATTCTAGGAAGTATAAACAAATAATCCAAACATAGTTAGAATATAGTAAGGAACCAAAACTGCAGCTCCTTCATAGTCTTTTGATATCCTTTGGCCTAACATTAGTATAGCTAAAGATGAAGCTGCTAAAAGTAGACCCATTATTCCATAAGAATATTCATTGTAAAATAAAGCCATAATTGAGCCGAAGATAGATAGTAAGCCTGATAATATTTCAAATATTGTTACTTGAATCAAACCAAATGTCGAAAAATTAGATAGAGGAGTCTTAGCAAATTTACCTGTAATAAAATCTAACTCGCCTTCCCAATTAAATATCTTATCAAAACCTGATTGTGTCATCACAATACCAAGGAAAACGGAGATGCTTGCACCAATTATGCTAAGATAACTAAATTCGAAGTCAAAAAAAATCAAATTATCCTCACCAAAACCGAGTAGAGTCATATTGGATAATATGAAGAAGGGTATTTGGGTTTAACTAATATTAAAGAAGTATTTGAATATCATGATAAACTGAAGCATATGTCCATTCTATACCTCTCCAAACTACTCTTACATTACCTTCCTTGTCTATAATGTATAATTTGTTTGAATGGCTAACTCCATAAGTCTTTACTTCATCTACAGTTTCACTTTCATACTCAAATCCTAACAAATCTGAGATAATATTTATCATATCTGTATCTAAAACATGTCCTTGCTTCCAGTGTCCGAAATAATCTATGATTTCAAATATTTGTGTAGTGGCATTGATTGGTGATGAACGATTGTCTATTTTCTCTACTAACTCATCGTATGATTTTTTTCCTGAAAAAATATCAACCACTTGAGGAGGGCCTGAGGATAAATTGCCCTCTAATAAAACCCAGCTAGGATATGAATTAAGGCCAAATGCCCTCATCATATCATACTCGTCATCATACACATAAGGCCAAGAAACATTGTGCTCTTCTGCAAAATTAGTAATTGTAGACATATTGTCTGCGTTACCTCCGCCTAGTGTATATCCTCCAACTGATATTATATCTACTTCATCTGAATAATCCGCATGAAAATCTTTCAATGCCGGTATTTGTGCATTACAATGTGAACAATCTGTATGGAAAAATTCCAACAAAGTTAAATTTTTATCGTAAAATTCATTAGATTTGTAAGTTACATTGTCTGTACCTGTTAAAGTCCAACTTGAAGGGAAATGTTGTGAAATTAGTGCCTCAATTGCTTGGAGAGCAACATCATCACTTAACATTCCATCTGCTTCATTTAATGCTTCTAACGCAGAAACAATATCATATTCGAGACTGCCTGGCTCAAATGAAACATTTAATGCACTATAATCAGGATCTGCAATACAAGTGTCTTTGCCAAAATAAGTGTCATTTGAATCCTGCATAAAACCAGGATTACAATGGCAGCCATCATATCCTTCCATGTAGTGACCATTGCCTGAGCAAGCTTCCTCATCAATAGCAACATACACTCTATAATCTGCCCAAATAGAAACCATATCTCCAAATGAATCGTTGGATACTGATGTTAGAAATTTCCAATCTGCATTATTATTAGCTGCAAATGAAGCTAATTTTTCAGGTGTATCTCTAGCTGGATCTACAGTTATTGAAATAAATTCTACAGACTCCCCATAATCTTCTTCTAATTCCTCAGATAGTTTTCTTAATTGATATGTTAATGCAGGACATATGTCTGGACAAGTAGTATACAAAAAAGATACTACTACTATCTTGTCCTCATATAATGTTAAATTAACGGGATTGCCATTTTGATCTACTAATGAGAAATCTGGAGCTTCTCCGGAGGGACATATTTCCTCTGATACCTCTTCACAATCTTCTCCCCAAAATTTACTTGAATCACTAGAATTCGTTAATGCATCAAGACAACCTGTTGTAAATAAAAACAAGCTGAGTGCAAATACAATAGCTGCTCTCGAAACCATTATACTACATCATATTGAAACTTATATAAAATTTTCATTACAGATATTTGTCTATTTGTGCTGACAATTGACTTTCTGTCATTTTACCTGAATGGCTGTATACGATTTCTCCATTTTTAATTAAAACCATTGAAGGGTATGAGCTAAACCCATAATCTCTCATCAACTCGCCTGATGGATCATATAAATGAGGCCATTGTGAACCATATTCTGTTTTAAAATTGGATATACTTGTAGCTGAATCTTGACCGCTTCCTAATTTATATCCTCCTATTGAAAACATGTTAAAAGAGGATGAATAATCTGCACTCTCTTCATTTATGTATTTTTCATAAACGTCATTCAAAATTGGCTCTTGTTCTTGGCAATGACCGCAATTTGTATTAAAAAATTCTACGAAAGTTAAACCATCATTGTAATAATCGTCTGAAGAGAACATTATACCTGTTTGCGGATCCTCTAATTTCCATTTTTCAGCTTTAGGATCTCCAATATCATAAAAAAAGGCAAAATACACTCCCAAACCTACTACTAAAATCACCACCAATGGAAGTCCATATGTCCATAATGCATCATTAGCAGTTTCGCGTCTAGCCTGCATTTTTTCTTGAAATTCTCTAGAAGATTTTTTTTCTAATTTACGTTTTCTCTTTGATGCCATTTTTATTAATTAACTCCTTTACTTCATGTCCGTATTCAGTTATGCAGAAAAAAGTTGCTGCCAATGTTAATCCAAAAGCAATTAAACAAAAAGGACACCATTCATGAATAATGAATGCTTCTGCATAAGTAAGATATAAACCAAAAATAACCCCTATAATGCCTGTAATAGGCAGTAATATTTTGTTATAGTGTGTACGTTCTAAATCCATATTTAGATATCTATCTAAAGACAAAAAGAAAAGCATCAAGAAACCAACAACGCCTAACCAAGCTACTGGTATTCCCAAGAGCTTTGCTTGATCACTGGCCAAAACAACTCCACAATCAAGACCTGGTAGATCTTGTGTAGGGCAACCTCCACCTGTTGAAACTAAATGATGTAAATATGAAAGATAAATTGCATCTATTAATCCAAGAAATGAAATAAACATTATCCGTGTTAATGTCTTATCCTCTTGCTCAATACCCATACTAAACTAAATTTAGTTTACTATTTAATAGTTTTTAAACTATATTTGATTTTATGCGATTAACAAAATTACTTTATTGGTGTCTTTAATGGGTCATTAGTGAATATATTATGCATGGGCCATCTGAAGGAGTAAGTGATGATACTGATGAAGCAAATTCTGCTGTGAAAATAGTTGGTGGAAATGTTTTTGTAGAATTGGATCCGGACCATCCTGGGTTTAAGGATGAAGGATACAAATTAAGAAGAAATGAAATCGCAAAGATTGCTCTTGAGTGGAATAAAATGTCTATGGATGAGCGAAGAACTAAGAAAATACCAAATGCCCCTTATTCAGAAGATGAAGATGCTGTTTGGGCCGCAATTATGGAAAGAATTACACCAGTTCATGAAAAATATGCATGTCGTGCATATCTGGAAAATGCTAAGGATCTCAGACTGCCAAATGATAGAATTCCTCAGTTGCAAGAAGTTAGTGAAAGATTAGAAAAAATGACTGGATTTAGACAAGAACCTGTGGGCGGATTAGTACACTCTAAAACATTTCATACAGCTCTTGCAAACAAAGTTTTTCTATCAACACAATACATTCGTCATTCATCAAGACCTTTTTACACACCTGAACCTGATGTTGTTCATGAACTCGTAGGCCATACAGCAATGCTAGGCGTACCTGAATGGGCTGAACTAAATATCTTATTTGGCGAAGCTGATATGAGATCTGAAACTGAAGATGCAATTACTAGATTGGGTTCTGTTTATTGGTATATAATGGAATTTGGAGCTTGTAGAGAAAATGGAGAAATAAAGGCAGTTGGGCCTGGATTACTTTCTTCATTCGGTGAAATGGAACATGCATGCACGTCTGGAGAAGGGTGTGGCGAAAATGAAGCATGTGTTTGTGAACCCTCTATTGAGTACAAAACACCTGACTTTGAAGAAATGGAAACAAAGCCTTATGATGTTACAAAATATCAGCCTGTTTTATTCGTTTGGGACTCATTTGAGGAAATGTATGAAAAAACAAAAGAATTTGTACTTAATTGGGGAACCGATAATGATCCAAGAAAAGATTTACATAAATAACATACTAAAATAGTATAAAGAAGCAAAAAATAGGCATATTGTGAGGAGTGTAATTTTTATCTTAGCATTGGTGCTTTGCACACCTGGGGCAAAAGCTGAACCAAGTCCTATGGAACAGTCATTTGAAGGAAATCCCATTATCATTATTAATCTAACATACGAAGCTGGAACTGGAGGAGGTGATTCTTTCAACGGAGAAATAGAAATAGAGCTGTTTCTAAACTGGGCGCCTGTAACTGTCACAAATTTCATGAATTTAATTAATGAAAGTTTTTATGATGGAATATTTTTTCACAGAATAATAGATGATTTTGTTATACAAAGTGGAGATCCGACCTGTAAAACAATTATTGAGTATCCTATCACAAATCCTTTTTGTGGAGATGGAGGCTCAGACGAAACTATACCCTTTGAAGCAAATACTAATCTGACACATATCAATGGTGCTATTGGAATGGCAAGAGGGGCTGAACCAGACTCCGCAAGTAGCCAATTTTACATTTGTGATACGCCTCAACATGGATTAGATAATGGAAATAGAACTTTAGAAGATGATCCAGGATATGCTGTTTTTGGAGTTGTAAGAGAAGGCATGGAATTGGTCCAAGCGGCGGCTGCCGTACCAACAACCAACAATATTGATGGAGGTGATGGGCTTGTACCACGTGTAGGCACTGGACTCGGTGATCGACCATTATATGAAGTCCACATAAACAGTATTATCATTGATAGATTTGTTTCTACTGAAAATAAAGAAAATGAGGAAAGTAACATGCCAAGCATCAATTTTAGCCTTTCAATATTATCCATAGGATTATTAGCTGCGCTACGTAGAAATTAAATATGGATTCGATAATTTTCCAAGGAAATGTAATAGGAATGATTGCATACCTCGTTACTGCAATGCTTCTTTTTTCTTGGATAATAAAAGATATTGAAGAAAAATTAGTAGAAAGAAAATTGTACATTGCTTGTGGATTAGGCGTTGTTCTCGGCACATGTACTGATATAATTATGATATTAGGAGGAATAAACAGTTACAACGAGGATTTAGGATATGCATCAAAAATTTTAGTCTCACCTATAATTATATTGATTTTTCTATTCATTGGCGTTAATAGAAGAACTTTCAAAGAAGAGTCTGGGGCGCCATACTATTCTGCAGGATTTGGGCTCTTCTATGGAGGTGCAATCGAATTTTGGAAATTACTTGTTACTGAAGAAGTTCATAATTTATCTATGTTTGACTTTTTTATTATAGCTGCATTTGGATTCTCTACTGTAATTTTCCTTGGAGGGGCAGCTATGTGGATTTCATATGGAATCAAAAATAATGAAGGTGCAAGAGCTGCTAGTCGACTAGCTATGATTTACTTAGTTCTTTCATTCCTAAATACTCTTGCTCTTGAAGAAATACACTATGATGTTTATGAAACAGTAATTGTTCCAATAATTTCACTATTAGGTTTTTTTGTGATTTCTTCTGCTATTTTTCATCAAGCTAAATTGAAACTACCTGTTATTTCTGACAAAACAAAGAAATCACTAAAAACCTAGGCTTAACTTACAATGATGGAACAACGGATTTTTGCAGGGCTTACTGTAGCAATTCTGCTTTTATCATCTGCATTACTATATTTTGATAATGGCAAAATACAGGATGATGATTACTATATGGGCAGCAATGGCCTTGTTCCTGTGTGGGAAAGAATCAATCAGCCATTCAATACAACAGGATCCTATAGTTACACACTAGTAAAAGGAGGATATGAAATCACAGGACCTGAGAGTATCTTTGTAGATGTTGATTTACCTACTACTGAAGGTGGATGCGTAATCTCTAATGATTGTGAAATTCATATGGGCCTTTGGCTACCCGATGTTCCAAATGGAACTAAAATTCCTATAATTGCTGATATTGGACCATATTACGATGATGGTGATGTAGATGCATTAACGCCGGCAAATAGACTTGGAAAATTCTTAATTGAAAATTTTGTACCTTATGGATATGCGGTCGCTCAGGTATCTGTTTTTGGAACTGGAGAATCTAACCACTGTATGGATTTCATGGGAACTAGTGAGCAATTGGGCATAGACTATGCTGTAACGTGGCTTGGATCGCAAGAATGGAGTAACGGAAATGTTGGTATCATTGGAAAATCCTATGATGGAAGTACTCCTTGGCAAGCTGCAATGTTTGGAAATCCCTATCTTAAAACGATAATCCCTATTTCGGGATTAATTGGCGTTCATGATTTGATGTGGCGAAATGGATCTATGGAAGCTCGAGGTTTAGCTATGCATAATGGAGTTTATGGATCTTTTGGATGGGATGGTGATAGTGAAGATTGGCAAACAATGTGTCAAGGTTATGCTGAAGGATATGCAAATGGACCTGCTGCATATTTAGCTGGAAATGAAGTAAACTATGCTGGAAACACTTATTGGTCCGATAGACATTTTCTAGAAAGAGCATTACAAAATTATAATGGTTCTATTTACTTCATCCATGGAATGCAAGATTGGAATGTGGATCCTCACATGGCTTTTCCAACTTATAATACCTTACTAGACAATGGATATGAAGTAAAAGGTCTCTTTGGACAATGGGGGCATCACTATCCAGACAGGCCTAGTGATCAAAATTCAATGCCTTCTGGTGAAGGTGCTGAGGCATTTCCTTATTCTGTAAGATATGATTGGGCACAAGATCTTCTCGAATGGTTTGATTATTATTTGAATAATGGAAATCTAAAACCCTCTCTACATGTAGAAATGCAGGATAATTTAGGAGGGTGGAGAATCGAAGAATCATGGCCTACAAAAGATAGAGAATTTTTGAAACTGCCTATAGGTGAAGGATTGACTGTAGCCTCTGGTAATGGAGTAGTAGGACCTGGTACAATATTAACTCTTAGAAGTGAAATTTTTGATAATGAAACAAGAATATCTGGAATGCCAACATTCCATGTAGATGTTACAATACCTCCTACTCAGACCTCAGGACATTTATTTGTTGAATTAACTATTGCCGATGGAATTCATCTAGGGCATGGCGTTATGGATTTGAGATATCATGCTGGAGGAAGAGACTGTAACCAACCTTGCCTTGTAATTGGAACTGTAAATGCTAAAATGCAACTATTTGCAATGGATGTCGTAGTTCCTGCTGGCTCCACTCTTGAATTAACTATTTCGCAAACTGATGAAGATTACATTCCATCTCCGGTCAGTAGTGGATATGTAACTATTGGAACTAATGCAAATAGTATATTGACTTTACCAATAATAGAAAGAAGTGAAAGTGATTTGTTTATGCCACCTATTTGGTATGAGGAATAACTTTACTTTTTGGATTGTCTTGCTTTAATCTCTTCGATAAATTTACGTGTTTCAGCTTCTTCGGCCTGTAATTTTGCCTTCTTATCCTCAGCTATCTTTGCAGCTTCTTCAGCCTCTAGCTTCGCTTTCTTATCCTCGGCTATCTTTGCTGCTTGTTCAGCCTCTAATCTAGTCTTTTCTTCTTCAGCTTTCTTTGCAATTTCTTCAGATTCTAACTTTGCTTTGGCTTCTTCCACCTTTCTTGCCTCTTGTTCAGCTTTCTTTGCCTCTTGTTCAGCTTTCTTTGCCTCTTGTTCAGCTTCTCTAGCTTCTTTTTTTGCTTGTTTATCTGCCTCTTTCTTAGCCTGTACTTCCTCAGCCTTTCTTGCAGCTTCTTCAGCTTCTAATTTTGCTTTTTCATCTTCAGCCTTCTTCGCTGCTGCTTTAGCCACCCTAGCCTCTCGTTCAGCTTTCTTAGATTTTTCATCTTCAGCTTTCTTCGCTGCAGCCCTAGCTTCTTCAGTTGCTTCTCTAACCTGTTTTTCAGCTTCTTCAACTTCCAATTTAACCTTTTCTTCTTCGGCTTGCTTAGCTGATTCTTCAGCTAATTTCAATGCTTCTTCAGCATCTCTTGCTTTCTCTTCAGCTTTTTGTCTTGCTTTTTTTCCAAAATTAGAGTCTTCTTCAGATTTAGAGAAATTTTTTGTACCTAATTTGGATTTTTCATACAAATGTACATCTCTTTGAGGGAATGCGATAACTATATTCTCTTGCCTTAATTTTTCAAAGACTTGATGATGTAAATCTGAATTTATTTGTCTTATCTTAATTACATTCTTTATCCATCCAACTAATGCAAAATTCAAAGTAGAATCTCCAAAATCCTGAAATCTAACTAAAGGCTTTCTTGTAGGGTCGTCTTGCTCTATATTTGTATTATTCTTGGCCACTTCTAACAAAGCTGCTTCAACTTCATCTGGGTTTGAATTATAAGATACTCCAACTTCAATTCTCAAACGATAATATCTATCTGGTTTTGTTAAATTCAATATATTTTGATTAGCAAGTGAATTGTTTGGAATTATAATTATTACGTGGTTTATAATATCGTAAATTTTTGTTGAACGAAGGCCTATTTCTCTAATTAAACAATAGGTGTCATTAAAATAAATCATATCTCCCGTTTTAAATCCTTGATCTAGTAATAAAAGAATCCCTGAGAAAAAATTACTAAGCGTATCCTGAGCAGCTAACGCAATTACCAAACCAACAACTCCTACTCCTGCAACAAGAACACCAAATTCAACATTGAATGTTGATAAGAAATTTGTAATCCCAAAAATTATAATTAAAATTGAACCAAGAATATCTAACAATGGCCCATATTGTGTATCTGATTTGCCTATATTTATCCAATCAGACAATAATGGGACTATAAAAATACTGTAAAAACGCAAAACAAAAAAAGTCAAAAATACCACAAAAGTGCCATCTGCAATTGTTGCAAGAACTAAAACAAAGTCTTCAAGTGCTGAATTTGTTTTTGCTATTTCTGTGAAAAATAAAGATAACCCCCATGTAATTATTAACCAAAATACAACCGTAGTAGGATCCCATTCCCATTTGCTTAAACCTCTAAAATATAAAGCTAGAGGAATTATAAAGATAAGTGTAAGAAAAATCACAAAAAGCATCATAATTAAAATCCAAATCGCCAATTCTGTGAAAACTATGAAATCTTCTCCTGTTTGCCTATTTGTTATTGAATAATAAGGGCTGGGAACTATTTTGTCTATTGTTGGCTGCATAATTCCCATTGTAAAAATGGAAAGTAAAAAACCAAATATTCTAACAAAAGGAAAGTCTTGTCTAAGACCAAAAATCTTTTTTGTAGAAGTGCTCACAAATATACACTTAAAAATACATTTATAAATTAATTAGGTGAAACCGTATATAGCTACCTATTGTTAGTAATAAGATGAGTGCAGTGTTGAAGGATACTGATGTTGTAAACGCTATAAAAGGCATGGATGGGTGGAGCTATGATGACGTTTATAGATGTATAAGAAAAGAATTTGTATTTGATAGTTTTGAATCTGCTGCTACTTTTGTACAACATATTGCTAGCATAGCTAATGAAATTGGCCATTATCCTGAAATTTTAATTTACAAGCAAGGCTCCGTTAGAATAACTGCAACGACGCATGATGAGGGTGGAATCACAGATAATGATATAGCCCTTATTGAAAGTGTAGAAATACTAGTTAGTTAAGTTATTTTTAGCTGAAAAAAATTATGATATTGTTAATTCTTTAACAAGATACTCATCTGAATGTTTATCGATATATTCAATTAAATCTGAGACGTGTGGAGATTCTAGCAAAATTTCATTTGACTCATGGTCTATAATTCGAAACGGCATCTAGTACACACTACACTAATTTATATATAATTTACTAATAGAAATAAGCCTTTATTGGGCCTTTCTAATGGCATTTAGTGAAACAATATCTTGACTTAGTTAACGAAGTATTGAAACGGGGAACTAGAAAAGAAAATAGAACTGGTGTTGATACTATTTCAGCATTTAATATTAACTATTCTATCGACTTAAACGAAGGTTTTCCTCTGTTAACTACAAAGGAAATATCATGGAAAAATATAGTCATTGAAAATCTGTGGTTTTTATCTGGAGATTTACACATCGGCTTACTTAAAAAACATGGCTGTAAATTCTGGGACCATTGGGCTGATGAAGATGGATTTGTACCTAGTGCTTATGGAAACTTTTGGAGGAAATTTCCAGTCCATGGAAATGATGAGTACAACGATCAAGTTGAATATGTTTTAAAAACGCTAAAGAATAATCCCAATAGTCGAAGAATGGTGATTAGTGCATGGGCTCCAGGGAACGCCCAAACCAGCGGTTTACCTCCTTGTCACCTTTTATTTATTTTCAATGTCCAATATGACCAAAATGGAGAACCAAGATTATGTGTACATCTTACACAACGGAGCTGTGATGTAGCTTTAGGAGTTCCATATAATATCGCAGGATATTCTTTCTTACTACACCTTTTTGCGCATTTATCAGGTATGAAAGTCGGTACTTTTGGCCACTCGCTAGTTGATGCCCATATATACACAAAAAAAGTTGATGGAAGCATGGAAGAATACGACCATATTCCAGGGCTAATTGAGCAAACGAAAAGAACAATAAAAGCTCTACCTGAACTTGAAATTGATTCAAGCATTAAAACTTTAGAGGACGTCATGAATTTATTGGATAAAGATACCGAAACAATCTTGTCGAAATTTAAGTTAGAAAATTATAACCCTGAACCATTTATTCCTTTCAGAGTTGCTGTATGAAAGGAATTTTGGTAGCTACTTCACCTGAAGGAATTATTGGAAAAAATAATACTATTCCTTGGCACTATTCTGAAGATTTAAAGAGATTCAAGAGACTTACAATTGGAAAAACGGTTATCATGGGAAGAAATACTTGGGAATCATTACCAATAAAACCTTTACCTGAAAGAAGAAATATAGTTATTACAAGAAGTTTGATAGAAAATGTAGAATGTTTCAGGAGCATTGACGAAGCTTTGAAAACATGTAATGGCGATATTTGGTTTATAGGAGGGGCTGGAATTTATGAAGAAGCCATGGATTTAGCTGATTGTATTGATATGACCTTAGTTCCTGATAACATAATTGGAAACAATTGTATTTACTTTCCAAAGATAGGAAATGAGTGGGAAAAAAAGGATGAAAAACCTTTAGAAAAAAGCTCGAAATTATTGCATAAAATTTACACCCGTAGGGTGTAAGGCACCTTTATATCTATACGGCCTGCCCAATTACGGAGCCACAATGTCTCGTAAAATAACTGCTTTACTGCTAGCCATGCTGATATTACCCTTTTCAGCTATAAACACATTAGCTGATGAAAATGATCCTGATTTATCAATAAACGAGATAAGTTTCAGTGATGATTCCCCTACTGGTGGAGATGATGTAACGATCACTGCTGAAATTGCTAATGACGGAGGAACAAGTGGATTAATTAGTGTTACAACAAATGTCAGTTTCTACTCAGATTCAACATTTATTGGTAAAGAAACGCTAACTATTCCAGGAGGTAATACCGCTGATGCAGAAATTGACTGGACTGCAGTTGGAGGTACTCATATAATCAAAGTAATTGTTGATGAAGAAGAACAAATTACAGAATCTGATGAAGACAATAATGAAGATACTGAGAGTATCACCGTTGCCTACCCTCCTATTTTACTTTTAGATGATGATAATAGTGCAAATAATGGAGGAGTTCGAACTGAAACTGACCAATATTACGTTGATGCTCTTGATAATCTAACTAATCCTATTGCTTATGATATTATTAGAGTAAATAGTAGTGCTGATGCTCCTGGCATAGACACGTTATCAGAATATCAATTAATTATATGGGCTTGTGGAACTGATTATCAAAGTGGAGACACTGACGTAACCTTTACCGATAATGACAAAACAAATGTAGGTGAATATCTCGACGGAGGAGGAGCTATGTGGGTCATAGGTATGGATATCTTATATGATTTTGATAGTGCTGATGGGGATCGTAGCAGTGGTGACTTTGAATATGATTATCTTGGTGTTAGTTATGCTGATAATGACGTCCTTACGCCTACTGTAGTTTATGGTGTAGATGATGACCCTATTTCAGATGGTATTGAATATGATGCTGATGCTATAAGTTCAGATTTTGCTGATGATATAAACCCTCGAAGTGGATTCGAAAAAGTTCTGAGCTCAAATGGTGATTACAATATTTCGACAATAAGAACTGAAGAGGAATTCAAATTAGTATTTATGACAATCGACTTTAGTTCCATTACAAGTAGTGATGATAGAGATGAATTTATGGAAAATGTTGTTGAATATCTTATTGAGCAACTAGAAAACGATGTAAGTTTAAGTCGATTTAATACTCCTAAAGATGGAGAAACTGTTGAACCTAATGTTGAAAATACTATCGATGTTACTGTAAGAAATAGAGGCACTGAAGATCAAGAAGATATTCAAGTAACATTAGAAATTACTTGCTTAAATAATTCCTATACCTTTACAGAGTCTACTACTATTGATGAATTGACCTCCGGTAGTGGAACTAATGTGGAGTTTGATTGGGATACACCTGATGATGAGGATTATGTTTATCAAATAAAAAGTAAAGCCATTATTTCTGATGATGAAAAAGAAGAAAATAATGAAAAGATTATCAAAGTAAATACGTATGTCACTTATGATTTAGAAGTAAAAGATGCACGCGTTACGCCAATGATTGCTGAGAAAGATGAGGGAAGAGAAATGAGTGTAATTGTGACCAATAGTGGAGACGTGACTATGAATTCCGAAGTTAGCGGTAAAATTTATGATGGTGCTGGAAACGTGGTTGAAAATCTAGGAAATAAAGACATTGAAGATTTGGAACCTGGTGCAAGTAAGAATCTTACATGGGATTGGGAAACTGATGATTATGGAACTTTCTGGTTTGAAGCAAAAGTTATTGATGATGATGATGAAGTTCCAGAAAATGATGTTATTGATGCAATGATGAGAAGTGTTGATGTAGAATTTAGCGATGATATGGAAAGTGGAATTAATGGTTGGAGCAATTACAAATCATTGAGCAATCCATGGCATTTGATTGATACTGAAGATGATAGTAACCGTGAAGCTTCTAGCCCTACTCATGCTATGTGGGTTGGAGATGAATCTAAAGGCGATGGAGAATATGATAATAATTGGGATTTCTCTGTTTACACAAGTGAAGAAGTTGAACTAGGATCTAACTCTCAACTATCGGTAGATATTTGGTACAGTACTGAATTTAGCTGGGATGGTGGAAATGTGCAAATTACTACTGATGATGGAGAAACTTGGGAAGTTATCAATCCAGACGGTGGATATCCTGATGATGCTGTTGTTGGGCTGGATAATGAACCAGGATATACTGGAACATCTGGTGAAGGCGAAGATGTAAGTTGGGAAACTGCAACCTTCAGTCTTGCAAACTATTCTAGTGATAATGTAAGATTCAAATTCCGGTTTGGAACTGATTCAAGTGTTGAAGCATATGAAGGTTGGTACATTGACAATGTTGAAATTACCAGTGGAATGGAAACCAATTTTGAAGACGATTTTGAAAATGGCGACGATGATTGGGTAGCTGATATTGTTGAGAGTGAATGGAATTACTATAGCAACAAATCCTATTCTGGAGATTATTCATGGTACTTAGGAAATCCAGATACTGAAACATATAGCGCTTCACTAAATGATTCCTTAGAATCTCCTACTTTTGATATTGGTGAAGGTTCTGAGAAATATGTGTCGGCAATGGTTTGGTTCGCTATTGACGGGCCATCGGATTTTGTTAATTTAGAAATTAATCAATCTGGCGAATGGGAGACTCTAGAAGTTCTTCCTGGAGATGATGGCGATTATTCAAGTGATTATGACGGTGCTGATGAAAATGGTTGGCTATATTTTGAAAGTGATGTAAGCGAATACGAAGATGACGTTTCATTCAGATTTAGATTTGAATCAAACACATTTACACAACTCGAAGGATTATATGTTGATAATTTTGCCGTTTACAGTTTACCACCTATACCAAATGATGTTGGAACTAAAGAATTGGACACTCCTGCTACTGCTAAACCTGGACGGCCAGTAACCTTTACTTCTGAAATTTACAACTTTGGAACGAATGATCAAGAAGATTTCGATATTAGAGGTACTGTAACAAGAGACGATGGAACTGAAGTATTCAATGAAACTCAAACTATTGATTCCTTAGAATCAAAAACAAATTCTACCTTAGAATGGACCTGGGAAGGCGGTCCAGAGGGAACTTATACAATAAGAGTTGAAACTCTATTGTCTGGAGATGAAAGAGCCGGCAATAATCCAAAAGAAGAAAATATAGATGTTGCTGAAAGTGGATATAATGTTGCTCTAGCTGTACAGGAACAAGCAAAAGATGTTTTATCTGGAGAATCGATACCTTTTAATTTTACAGCTACAAATACTGGAGAAAATAGTGGATATTATGATATAACTGTGGAATCTGAGCAAGAAGATGATTGGAAAATTATTTCTCATGTAACTTCTCTTTATCTTACTGCAGGTTCAAGTCAAAACTTCACTGTAGTTGTTATTGCACCTACTCTCGAGCCAAGTGGTAATGAACATGCCTTTACTGTAACTGTAACAAGTAGAGATGATCCTGAAACTGAAGACAGCAGTGATATCTCTGCAACTCCATTCTATCATTCACAAGAAGGTGGAGATAAAGTACTCTTAATTGATGCTAATTTTGGTAAGAATAATGGTTATAATAATTATTACAATGTAGATGAAATAGATAAACGCTTGAAAATTGCTCTGCAAGAATATTTCACAGATGGAGAAAGTCGTGGCTATGATGTTTACACTATGCCTTATGATAGTGAACTCGGCTCATATGGTGAATTGGGGCCTTACCCTACACTCGATTTAATGATTAATTACGATGTAGTAATATGGACTCAAGGTGACCATAATCAGAGAAATATTACTAGCTGGGAAGAGTGTATTAGCAATTATTTAGATGAAGGTGGAAACCTGTGGATTATGGGGCAACAGTTTTTGTCTGCTCTAAATGGAAGTGATGGACCTAGGGAATCTGGCGATTTTGAATATGATTATTTTATGGTGGAATATGTGCGAAATAGTGCAGGAACTCCAGACCCATTAATCGGAGTAGAAGATGATGAAATATTTGGTGATGCTGAATATGACATGGGAGATACTAGCATATATTATTCAGATTATGCCGATTGGATAAGGCCGAGAGAAGAAGCTATTGGTGCTTTCTATACGGACAGGAGCAATTGGTGGCATATCGTAGATACTGTTGATGATCCAAATAGAAAAGCAAACAGTCCTACTCATTCCATGTGGATTGGAGATGAATCTAAAGAAGACGGAGAATACGAAAGCGGATGGGATTATTCAGTATACACCTCTGAAGCATATACTCTTGGAAATAGTGCACAACTAGCATTCCAGCATTATTATGATACTGAAAGTGAAAGTTATGCCTATGATGGTGGAAATGTCCAAATATCCACGGATGATGGAGATACTTGGGAAGTAATACAACCTAACGGCGGATATCCTAGTCAGTCTGTCACTGGATTAGATGGTGAGCCAGGATATTATGGACAATCTGGCGGATGGGTACAAGCTACCTTCGATCTTTCTAACTTTTCTGGTGATGAAGTAAAACTAAAATGGAGATTTGGATCTGATGGAGTTATTGATAATTATGAAGGTTGGTACTTTGATGATGTTGAACTAACATCTAATGGTGGAGCTACAAGCCATCTATCTGATGATATGGAAGGAGGAATGGACAATTGGAATGATGCCGCCCAAGTTTTCAATATGTCATTGCACTATGAAGGTGATTACAGGCTAATTTTATCTCCTTTCACCTTTGGAAAAGTGAATACTTCAAATGATCGAGAAGATATGGTAGGAAGGGCTCTTGATTGGCTAAGAGCTGCTGCTGCCGCTGATGATGTTGGTGTTAAAGTATTAAAATTAGAAAGTGATGCAAAAGAAAATTCAACCATTGCTTTCTCAAGTATTATTAAAAATTATGGATCTGACACTCAAGCAGCTATTGATGTCAAAGCTACAATTCTAGACTCCGATGGAAATGAAATATGGGCTGATAATCAACAAATCTCAGGACCACTAGAATCTGGTGAAGAAGAAACACTAGAATGGGAATGGGAAAGTAATAATCCTGGAGAATATCTAATTATTGTAGAAACTACAAAAGACGATGAAAATCATAGAAATAATGATAAAGAAATTGATTTAGATGTTCAAATGATACATCTTCCTGAAATTTCCACTTTCAACCATGATAAAGAAGGTGAACCTGGAGCAAAATTGGAATTTAATCTTGTTCTCAAAAATAACGCATCTGGAACTGATACGTTTTATCTTGATATGACTGGAACTGCTGAAGATTGGGGAGCTATGACGAACCAAATGGAACTCAAAAGTGGTGAAAGTAAAGATATTGAATTACAAATTACAATACCTGATGATGCTGAATATGATTTGTATGATTTAACTATAATTGTTACTGCTGGAGATGTCACTGAAACTTTAGATTTAACTATAGATGTAACTGATGATCCAACAAATTATGAAGTAGAAATTGAAGTGAGTCCAACAAATGCTGAAACTGTAGCCGGGCAAGAAGTTGAATTTAGTGTTACAATTTACAATAAAGGTGACGAATCTGATACATTTGATTTAGAAATACAAGGAGATGAAGAATCCTGGGTTGAGTTCGAAGAAAATGGGATTACCATTGGTGCTGATGGTGAAGCTACCGTTAATGGAATTATCACTATCCCGGATGATCAAGAAGATGGAAACGTATACATTGAACTAATTGCTACATCAAGAGGAGATGAAACTGCTCAAGATGACAGAACAATTAGAGTGAATGTAGAAGAATTAGAAACTGGTGTAACACTAAGAAGAGAAGGTTCTGGATTAAGAACAATAGCACCAGGTGAATATGATGTTATTGAATTTAATGTATTAAGTGATGGAAATGGAAAACAAACTATAGAAGTAAGTGCCCAAAGTGAAGCTGGAAATTGGGTTACTTTAGAGCCTGCAACGTTTGATTTAGATATTAATGAAAATAAACTCTTGAGTGTCACAGTAAATGTCCCAATGGGTACTTCTGATGCAACTTACAAATTAGAAATACTTATTTTCGATGATAATGGAAATGAATTAGCAAAATCACTCTCTAACATTGTTGTACAAACTCCAATTGAAGAAATCCTAGATGTCTCTCTTTGTTTCGCAGATTTAAGTAATCTATGTTTAGATTCAGCTAATTTTGAAATAACTATTGAAGCCTCAAAAATACAAACTGCATCTACTGGATTTATTATTGATAATAAAGGAACTGTTGACGTGGATGTAGCACTTGAATTAATTATGCCTGACGGAACAAAAGATACTGACCTTTACTTCGATGAAAATAGTAAAGAATGGAGAGTGGCTATTTCTCCTTCTGATACTAAATTATATCCACTAAAAGTTGAAGCTGGAGAAAAACTAGATTGGGGGGCATTAGCAGTTATTGCAAGAGAAGTTCTACCTGGAACATATACTTACACTCTGAATATTTTAGCTGCAACTGAATCTACAAGCGGAGAATATGTATTCGAAGTACTTGATCAAGTCACATTAACTGTTACTGTAGAAGGTGAAGTTGTGTCTGGAGAAAGTTCTACTGAAGAAGACGATTCCTTACTTCCTGGACCGTCATTTATTTCAGTTATAGTCTTGTTAAGTTTAATAGTTTACAGAAGAAAACACTAATCAAAGTAATTATTTGAAATTAGTGTGGGTAAAAGCAAAAAATAAACTAAATACAAGGCGAAGGCAAGAGGCCAAATAGTAAGCCATAAGGCATGATCTAAATATCTAAAAATAATTGTAATTATCAAAACAATTAATCCAAAAAGAATAGGGAACTTAAACTGTTTTCTAGCTTTTGCATATGGTATTGTTGATGCAGTCAATAAGGACACTAAACCTATAACTAAAGGAATCACTGAATTGCTAAAATCATTAATTATAGAATATTTTATAGATATTACCACTATAAACATTGTTAATCCGGGAGAAGGTAAGCCTGAGAAATATTCATTCTCACCTTGATCACCTATAGTGAAATTTGCTAATCTAATAATACTTAAAATTGCAATTGAAAGTGCTGAAGTAATTGCTATTATATTATCTATATTATATCTAAAATTAATATTAAAATCATCATCAAAAATATCGATTGCTGGACCTCTTTCTAAATTATAATATAATGAATATACTAAAATTGAGGGAACTATACCAAAACATATTGAATCGGAAATTGAATCTAGATACTTACCATAATTATGTTTAGTACCAAATTTGCGTGCTAAAGCTCCATCCATTCCATCAATGATTGCACAAAATGGTAGAATTAACATAGCTACGATGTAACTTTTCTCATCTCCATCTATTATGTATGTTATCGCTAAAAAACCTAAAGATGCGCTGAGTAACGTTGCCATATCTGCATAGGATATCAGAGTTATAGGTCTAAACCATTTAATAAATAAGCTCATTTTCCCTTCTTCCTTTTTGTTCCTAGTGTACTCCGATTTATTACGCTATCATGTATATTGTAAAGAATATTGGTTACATTTTTAGCCTCCTCATTTGCAGTTGCCTTCATTTTTGAAAGTAGCCTTTTCGGAGCTTCAACTATTTTTTCTGCAGTAGATAATTCTGATAATGGCGTAAATATGGCTAAAGTTTGTCCTGCCAATACCTTATCACCTTTCTTAACCAAAAGATTAATTCCTGCAGATTCAAATGATAAATCTACGCGTGAACCAAAATGTATTAATCCTATTCTTTCACCCTTGGAAACTTCAGCATTAGGCTTGACATAACTGACTATACGTCTAACTAAAACTCCTGCTATCTGAATTACTTTTATAGTTCCAATAGATGTTTCTATTTTAGTCATCAAACGCTCATTTTTATCTGAATCTTTAGAAAATGCTGGGAGATAGCCTCCAGATTTATGTTTAATCGATTTTATTCTTCCAGCTAATGGTGAACGATTTACATGAACATTATGAACATTCATAAAAATAGAAAGATATACCATTCCTCTCTTAATTTCTGATCTCTGAACTAAACCATCTGCGGGACTAACAATGCCTGACCCAATTTTTCTCTCTGGATCTCTGTAAAAATATAATAAAAAGAAAGAAATTAACAATAATATTACCGATAAGATGTACATGTTCTCAAGAGGTAAACTAGGGTCAAAACCCGGGTTAATTTTAGCATATTCTTTTACAGAAGTTGAGAAAAAACCAAACGGAAATAAAACCAAACCAGTTACTAGGATATATGCCACCTGCGAAGGCATTCCCTTAGCAAAAGGAAGGCCTCGCATTCCTTCTGGAGCTTTTCGAGTGGGTAAATCAATCACTCCCAATATTGAATCTTGCATTTCTGGTAAAAAATGAAATACAGCTATTGCTAGAAAAATTAGAGCTATTAAGCTCCCCAATTTCCCTAAAATTCCATGCGCTAAAAAGAAAGTGTCATCACCCCAAACATGTTCATATGTTAACCAAATTACAACTGCATTTCTAATTAAGTTCAGAATATAAATGGCTGGAACTGTAGCAAGAAATGCATAAAATCTTCTATCTGCAGGAGCCTTTGTACAAATTACTCCACCAACAAAAATTATCATGCTTTGAAGTGCAGTACAGGCTAGGACTATTGTAACTGATACAGAATCAGGATTACGCCATCCATCTCCCTCAATAGCTATTTGAACTTGTTGATTTTCTGATACTGGCCTATAATACCTGGAACCTTCACCATAATCCAAAGAGCCTAAAGATGTTGGAATGTCTAATGAATTTAGAATCCATATTGATTGTTCTGCAACTACTTGAATCAACCAACCTGAAAGAAGAGGAACTCTTTCTACAAAGAAATAAATTCCCCCAGCTACGACTGTCATTGCCGCTAACCATCTAAGCGGTTCATACTTAGAATTCCAACGTATACTAAGATATTCATGAATTGCTAAATAACCAAAGAAGGGCATTGCTAATGCGCAAAAGAATCCATTAGCTGGATCATTAATGAGAATGTAATGTTTTACTTGTATCCACCAAAAAAAACCAAGAAGTAACCAACCGATTATATTCAGATTATGGCCTATTTTAACTGGAAATTTCTTACCGAAGAAAATATGTGGCTTACTTGAGAAAAAATAACCTAATGATAAAATAATTAATGAACCGATAACAAGAATTTCTGCAAGTATCGATAAATCTGTAGCCATTATATTAACATTACAGCCGTTCTAAAAAAAACCTAAGGTCTTCTTTCTAACCATTTTTGAGCCTCGGAATATGATTCCAAACCTCCTATATCATACCAATTACCACTAAATGAGACTGAATAGACTGGATTTTGCTTAACATTCCAAGCTAAAAAATTTCCCATAGCATCTCTATCTCCTCCTTCTTCTATATATGTGAAAAAATTGATTATACCTGCTTCCGATAATAGCCAATAGGCTGTTGCTGCTAAAGTAGAAGGTGGTGAATTAGGCTTTTCAACAAAGTCAACTATCCTATTATCTTCTAAATTAGCTATACCATACAATTTTGCTAAATCTAAATTTTCAACATCAAACAAACCAATCACATCCTTTTTAGATTCATTGTAAACACTAACCATTTCTCTTAAATCAAAATCTGATAAATTATCCCCACCTGCAATGAAAACTGGACCCTGCAAATTTTTCTTTTTGAATAGAAGATTTAATGCCCCTAAAGCACCGAGCTTTTGATCCTCATTATCACTCTTCTCAATGAATAATTCAATATTATTAAAATGTGCATTTGAATCTAAATAGTCTTGGAATTGGGGTGCAAAAAAACTATTAACTGAAACTATAATTCGATCTAAATCTAGTTTATTCAAAGAATCTATAACATAAGCAAGCATAGGCCTTCCTGCAACATCAAGTAATTGTTTTGGTTTGTTCTTAGTTAATGGCCACATTCTCTTAGCGAAGCCGCCTGCAAGAATTATTGCGTCCATTAAAGATCGATCTTGCCGCCAGACATTAGCTGTTGTAGGGCATCATCTGCAGCTGATTCTAATTTTTTCGGATTGTACAATTCATCCTTTATGTTTTTCCTATGATCCTTAACTACTTTCCATCTTGCCTGCCTTTCTTCACTAGCTGTCTTTCTATGTAGTTTTAAAGCTTCAAGCATTTCCATAGCTTTAGAATGTTGATTATCTGCTTTTTTACGAATATTGATAAATTCTTTATGTTTCTTATCGGCCTCTGTAGACAGATGTGATGCTTCTTTCATTAAAATGCTGACTTTCTTATATATTTTCTTGTTGAGCTTAGCTAAATTTATAACTGCATTATGCTCCTCATTAGCTTTGGAAAATTCCGAATCTATCTCTGCATCTAACTCAGAAACTTCCAGATTTAAATGTTCTTGAGTTGCGAGTTCACCTTCTTGGTCACCTAAACTTCTTCGCAATATCCCTAATTTTTCCATAACTTCTCTCTCTTTAGAGATTGGCATTTCAGTTGTTTCTCTTCTTCTTTCCAAATTTAAAATTTCTGAATGAAGGGCTTGAACTGTATCTTTAAGAGATTTACCGCCTTTCTTGTTCCCTCTCTTTTGTTGTTTGATTGAAATCAATTGTTTAGCTTTTTCTTGGGCTGTGTTTCTTACCTTTTGATGTGCTGCTTTAGTGGAAGTGTTTGACTTCATCTCATCTCTATGCTTCATGATTCCTTCCATGATTTTACCTCTTTGATCATGTAAAGCATTTCGTTCATCCCGAAGAGTTCTAGCTTCATCATTAAAATTATTACGTTTGACTACACAACTTTGGAAACGTTCCTCTGCCAATTTAATTTCTGATTTTGGCTTTTTTTGTTGTCTAGATTTCTTTTGACTCATGACTGTAATTTGCCTCTAGGAATTTGTAAACCTCGAGCATATATTATAAAGTTGACGATTTACCTAATAAGCAAAGGGATTCAATATAGAATATATTGATTCATCTACTGGACCTACATCTAATGGCATAGGTTCTTTTGTGAATGTTTCAACTACTTCCATGTATCTTGCTGAAGCTTCAACTCGAATATCATCAGTTAGTTTAGGAGGTTTACCCTTTCCTGTAAAACCTTGTTCTGAAAGCCAGGTTCTAACATATTCTTTATCTAATTTCTTAGGCTCTTCACCTTTTTCAAAACGAGCTTCATAGTCGTCTTTCATCCAGTATCTACTTGAATCTGGAGTATTGACTTCATCCATCAACATTATTTTACCCTTAGAAATTCCAAATTCGTATTTGGTATCTACAAAAATCATTCCATGATCTGCAGCTCTAGAAACGCCTCTTTCATATAATCTCATTGAAATGCGAGCTAATTCTTTGTATAATCCTGGATCTATTACTCCTCTTTTGTATAATTCTGAAGGTGGGACTGATTCATCATGCTCTCCCTGAGCTGCTTTAGTTGATGGAGTTATTATTGCTTCAGGAAATTTTTCATTTTTACGCATACCATCTGGCAACTCATTACCACAAAAATTTCGATCTCCTTTTTGATATGCAGTCCATGCTGATGTAGATGTTACACCTGTGAGATATCCTCTAACTACCATTTCTACTTGGATTGGTTCACATTTTTTAACTTTCCAAACGTTTGGATGGGGGCGTTTTATTATGTGATTGGCTACAATATCTGCAGTTTCACCAAACCACCAATCTGCCAATTCTACCAAAGCTTGCCCTTTGAAAGGTACAGTACCTAGAACTTTATCAAATGCTGAAATTCTATCTGTAGTAACCATAGTTATAGTATCTTCATTGATATAATTATCTCGAACTTTTCCTTTGTATAATTCTCCTTGATCATCAAAGTTTGTTCCTTCTAGCGCGTATTCTAATTGTTGTTTTATCAGGTCTCGGTCCATATGCTATTCACTCATTGGACAAGGGACTAAAAGAGCCTCTCCCATGTAGTTTATCTGTCATGCTGAGTAAAACTTTGAAAAAGGCTGCTGGAAGAATCTTGGAACCAGTAGGGAAAGGACTTGGAAGAATAGGTGTAAAACCAAATTACATTACTGTGACGGGGCTGATTATTACATTTTATGCTGCATGGCTTCTTTTTAATCAGAATATTTATTATGCATTTCTAATTGGGATGATTGCCTCCTTATTTGATGGGGCTGATGGTTTAGTTGCAAGAGCTACAAAAACTACCTCTCTAAGAGGTGGATATCTTGATGCGACACTGGACAGATATGCCGATTGTATTGCATTTAGCGCCCTTGTTTTGTGTGATTGGGTAAATCCATTGCCTATTGAATCATTAGATTTTATTTCTGGACAAATGTGGGCAATGGC
>Ga0208408_1000190_pt1 | contig 43628 bp, 33 predicted proteins | sample ETNtaG_4_FD_185776 | JGI IMG/M metagenome (GOLD analysis project Ga0208408, IMG submission 185776) | Marine microbial and viral communities from oxygen minimum zone, Eastern Pacific Ocean - ETNP201406SV67 (SPAdes) (version 2) | ecosystem: Environmental > Aquatic > Marine > Oceanic ... | reverse complement strand
GTGGTCGGAGCCGGAGCCGCCTCTTCGGCAGCGTCGGAGCCACAGGCCCCCGCTATCAGCGTGAAGGCCACGCCCAGTGCAAGCAATACACGTCTGTTGCGACGCATAGTCAATCCCCTCCAGATAGTTGTCACTATGGCATGACGACGGTCACATCGCCACGAGGCCGCAATCCTGCTCGTTCTCGTCGCACTAGGCAAATTTAGTGTCAAGTGCCTGTTCAGGATGCCTACGTGACCAGTGGGATGACCGGGTCCGACCCGATGGTCAACCGAACCCCGGAGCCCACGGGAACGGCCTCTGGCGCGGGAATCAGGATCTCCATGTCCCCGACGGCAATGCGCAGGTGAAACCGGCCGCCACGAAATGAGGACCCGACAACCGTGGCCTCGATACCATCCAGACCATGCGAGAGCACCAGTTTGCCGGGTCGCAGCAGCACCGTCCCGGGCCCGTCACCCAGCCGGCCAAGGGCACAGCCACCTGACCGGTCCAACTCAATCAGGTTCTCATGACCGAGACACTGGGCCACATAGGTGCTCACCGGGTCGCTCCAGACCTCGGCAACCGTCCCGATCCGTTGGATCCGGCCCTCGCCCATGACGGCGATACGGTCGGCCAGGGCGAAAGCCTCGTCGTGGTCGTGGGTTACGTAGATCGATGCCTGACCGAGGCCCCGTAGCAGCACGCCCAGATCAGCCACAAGCCTGTCGCGCAGCGCCCTGTCCAACGACCCGAGAGGTTCGTCCAACATCAGCAACCTGGGTCCGGGAGCCAGCGAGCGTGCCAGGGCCACCCGTTGAGCCTCGCCCCCCGACAGGGTGTCGACACGCCGCTCACCGAATCCGTCCAGTCCCACCAGATCCAGAACCTCGGCCACACGGGCCTCACGTCCCTCGACCGGCAGACCGGCCACCCGAAGGCCGAAGGCAACGTTCGATGCAACATCCATGTGGGGGAACAGGGCGTGATCCTGAAACACCAGGCCAAAATCGCGCTCGTGTGGTGGTGCTGATGTGAGGTCCTCCTCGGACCACGCCACGTGCCCTCCGGATGCCCGTTCAAGACCTACGATCGTCCGCAGGAGAGTGCTCTTGCCGCATCCGCTGGGCCCCAGCAGCACCAGGACCTCGCCCTCGGCCACCTCCAGGTCGAGGCCGTCCAACACGAACACCTCACCTAGGACGACCCTGAGTCCCTCCACCCTCAACATCTCACAGGTCAGCCCCCGCCGACCCACGCCTCGTCTCGATGGCCAGAACCGAGAACCCCGTGATCACCATCAACACCACGGCCAGAGCCATCGCCTGGCCCCGCAACTGCTGGCCCGGAGTACCCAACAGACGGAAGAGGGCGAGCGGCGCCGTCAATCGGTCCGGCTGGCGAGGCAGGAAGGAGGTGGCACCAAACTCGCCCAGCGATACGGCGAACGCGAAGCCGGCACCCACCACGAGAGCCCTCGCTGAAATCGGGAAGTCGATCCGCCGACGGATCACGCCCGGTGAGGCCCCCAGCACGGCTGCGGCCTCCCGCAGCCGCCGGTCGATGCTCCGAAGCGTCGGCACCAGTGTCCGCATCACGAAAGGCACACCAATCAGGGCGTGTGCCACTGGTACCAGCCATCGGGATGAGCGCAGGTCAAGAGGCGGCTGGTCCAGGGCGATGAGCATCCCGAACCCGATCGTTACCGCCGAGGCCCCCAGGGGCAGCATCAGGCCCAGGTCGAATACGCGCGAAAGGGCGCGCTGTCCATGCACCACCACGAGCGATGCGAGGCCGCCCACGGTGACAGCCATGGCGGTAGCCGCTAGTGCGAAGACGAAGGAGTTCACGAGGGCCTCCAGCGCCGTAAGTGGGAGCAGGTCGACCCTCACGGCCAGAGCCCTGTAGTTGTCGAGCGAGTAGCCGCCGCCGGAGAGAAATGAACGCTCGACCAGCACGGCAACCGGAAGCCCCATCACCAGGCCCAGGAGACCCAGGTTGGCAGCGAGTTCCCACCGTCCGGCAACGGGCGCCCGGGCCACAACGGTCCTGAGACCTACTGCCCGACGACGCTGCAACCCGTTCCCGACTCCGACCACGGCCAGCACCGCCACCAACTGGACGAGTGCCAATGCCGTCGCAGCGCCGAAGTCGCCGCGCCAGACGGAGTGGCGCCAGATCTCGGTCTCGATCGTGGCAATGCCCGGCCCCCCGAGTAGGAGCACCACCCCAAACGAGGTGAGACAGAAGAGGAACACGATCGAAGCGGCAGCTGCGACGGCAGGCCGGAGCCGGGGCAGGGTCACCATGACAAAGGTCTGGGCGGGTGAGGCGCCCAGCACCCGTGCCTGCTCCTCGGGACCGGGATCCAGCCCCTCCCAGTACGACCCGACGGTGCGGAGCACCACTGCCAGATTGAAGAATACATGGGCGATGAGAACCGCCCAGACGGTGTGGGTGAGGCGGAATGAACCGTCGGACATCCCCAACCTGTCGAAGACGGCGAGGAACGCCCCGCCAACCACGACCGTAGGCAGAACGAACGGCACGGTCGCGAGGGCCCGCACGAGGCGCCGGCCAGCGAACCGGCGTCTCGCAACCAGGTGGGCTCCCGGGAGGGCCACGACAACGGTCAGGACCGTCGAGACGGCCGCCTGCCAGAGCGTGAACCACGCGACCCCTCTGAAGGTGGCGCTGCCAGGCAGGCCGACCAGATGCTCGAGGCCTCCGCCTGTGAGGCCGAACCCAAGTATCGAGACCACCGGGTAGATGAAGAAAAGCCCCAGGAAGGCGACCGGGATGCCCACGCAGAGGAAACGCGCCAGACGACCCGTCATCGCAGAACCAGGTCGGTCCACCGCTCGGTCCAGTCGTTCCGGTTGGCCTCGATCATGGCCGGATCCAGGACATGGGGGTTGTCGGGCAGCTTCACGAAATCCACGAACTCGTCAGGCAGGGTCGCCGCCTCGAGCGCCGGGAAGACGAACATGTTGAGCGGGATGTCCTCCTGGAAGGTCGGCGAGAGCAGGAAGTCGACCAGTGCCTCGGAGGCTGCACGGTTCTCAGTTCCGGCCAGGATCCCAGCAAACTCGACCTGCCTGAAGCAGGTGTCGGTGAGCACCGCTGTCGGGGGTGAGTCAACCGGCGGGTCGGCGTAGATCACCTCGGCGGGAGGGCTGGAGGCGTAGGACACCACGATCGGTCGGTCCCCTCCGCCTGCGATGAACTCCCCGTAGTAGGCGTCCTCCCAGCCGGTGGTCACGGAGACGTCGTTGTGTCGAAGCGCTGACCAGTACTCTTCCCAGCCGTCGCCGTATTCGGCGATGGTCGCCAGCAGGAAGGCCATTCCCGGTGACGAGGTCTCGGGGTTCTGCACAGCGAGCATCCCCGAGTAGGCGGGATCAACAAGGTCAGCAAGGCCGGAGGGTTGCGGCAGGTCGTCATCGAAGGCATCAATCCAGTAGTTGACGCACACGTCGCCGAAGTCGATCGGCGTGACCCTGTGCCCGGGATCCAAGATGAGCGAGGCCGGAACACCCGTCAGGGCAGGTGACTCGTAGGGAGTGAACAGGTCGGCGCCGAGAGCCCGCTGGAGGAAGGTGTTGTCGACTCCGTAGAGCACGTCACCCAGCGGATCACCGGAGGTCAGGATCGCCGACGCGACGAGCTGCCCCGTGTCACCCAGCCTCTGGACCTCGACTTCGACGCCGCTCTCGGCGGTGAACTCCCTGAGCGTTCCCTCAGACACCCAGAAGGAGTCGTGGGTCACGAGCGTGACCGTCTGGCCGCTGATCGCCTGCACGCCGGTGGTGGCGCTGATCGGCACTGTGGAGGAACCGTTACCGGCTCCGCATGCGCCGACGAGTACGGCCGCCAACACGAAGAGCACCGCAGGGGTTGTGGTCTGGTGCAGGAATCTCACCGGGTCTCCCTTCGCTGGCATTACCCAGAGCAGGTTCGGTACGGGTCGACAGCACCCCCGCCAGAGGCGGTCGCTGCCCTCTCAGCCCGGCACGAAGGCCCGAGCTCCCCGGCTGGTTGTCGCTGCGGAGACTACCCGCTGCTGCAACCGAGGTGCACGGGAATGATCTGCCTGATGTCTCTCGACGACGCACCCAGGCAGATCTCGTAGTCGCCGGGGTCCGCGTACCAGCCCGGTTCCGGACGGTGGCCTGGACCAGCCCTACCTCCGCCTGTCGCCACGGGCAGGCGCGTCGAACGGTCGGCCCATGTGGGATCGCCGGGGTCGTAGTAGGCAAACGCCCGGTGGCCCAGGCAGATCTCGGCCACCGATTTCTCTCCCGGCTGTAACTCCACCTTGGCGAAGCCACGCAGTTCGCGTGGTGGCCGGGCGAGGGCCGGGTCGGTCTCGGACACGTAGCACTGGACGACCTCAGTGGTTGTTCGGTCCCCACTGTTGGTCAACTCGACAGAGACCACGATCTCGGCACCACCGGCCAGTTCGGCAACGGTCGGCTCACACGACACGACGGCCTCGGCCCAACCGACGGTTCCGTAACCCAGACCGTAGCCGAACGGGAAGCACGGTTCGATATCCCTTGCGTCGTACCAGCGGTAGCCGACGAACACGCCCTCGCCGTACCTGACCTCGCCGTTCTCGCCGGGGTAGTTGGTGAATGCCGGGGTGTCCTCGAGCCTGCGGGGCACGGTGGTCGGTAGGCGGCCACCGGGTTCGGCATCGCCGAACAAGACGTCGACAAGGGCATCGGCCATCTCCTGACCACCGAACCAGGCCTGGATGACGGCCGACGCCTCGTCGGCCCAGTCCATAGTGACGACCGATCCTGCGTTGACGACCACGACAGTCCGGGGGTTGGCCGCCACGACACGACGGATCAGTTCGGGCTGGTCGCCGGGAAGGTCCATGGATCCACGGTCCCTCCCCTCTGTCTCCCAGTCGTCGTTCGTGCCGACGACGAGGAGAGCCACATCGCTGGCAGCGGCCAGGGCTTCGGCCCTTTCGATGAGGTCACCACCGTCGGGGGGGCGAAGGCCCACCTGGGCACCCCTGAACATGAAGGCGCCCTCAGACGAGTACTCCACCACGACTGGAACCGGCACCCCGGCTTCCAGGTGGACCTCGGCTGTAATTTCCTCGCTGCCAAGGCCGAAGAACGCCTCTCCCTGACCGGGAGGATCGGTCATGCCATCGAGCACCTGCCTACCGTCGAGCAGAACTCTGGCCCGCCCGACCTGGGCCATTGCCAGGGTGTGCACTCCGGTGAACTCGGGTACGAGCGTGGCCGTGGCACGTGCCGTGAACAGGCCCGAATCAGACATTCCGGGGACGTCACCGACCCTCAGGATCCTGCCGTCAGAGCGGCGCTCCACCAGCAACGGGTCGCCTCTCCAGCCGGGTCCGTCGAAGTACTCAACGCTGAATCCACCATCCAGGAGCCTCGATGGGATCGGCCGAACGGTCCGCTCGGTGAGGGTTCCAGGTTCGTAGGCGACGTCGACGTCGTCGAGGCGGGCTTCGAGGGCATCAAGGGGTGATGTGTCGTGCTGGGGAACCAGTGCCGACGACCCCCCACCCATGATCATCGCCGAAGCAGCGTTGGGTCCGATCACAGCGAGGCTGCCCAGCGCACTGGTATCCAGCGGCAGGAGACCGTCGTTACAGAGCAGCACCATCGCCTCGGTGGCTGCCCTCCTGGCCAGATCCCTGTGTGCGGGAACATCCAACTCGGCCTCGACCCGGTCAAGTGGATCATCGAGGGCGCCGGTTCGCTCCATCAGGGTCAGGAGGCGCAGAACAGAGTCGTCGAGCACCGCCTCGTCCACGTCGCCATCCTCTACTGCCGACGCGAGATCGGGGCCATAGAACCTTCCCCGACCCGGCATCTCCAGGTGTAGGCCGGCATTTGCCGAAGCCACCGTTGACCTGGTGCCGAACCAGTCGCTCACCACGACCCCGTCAAAGCCCCACTCATCTGCGAGGACGTCTGTGAGCATTTCGGCGTTCTCACATGCGTAGGAGCCGTTCACCCTGTTGTAGGCGGCCATGAGACCCCAGGCGCCGGCCTCTGTCACCGCCATCTCGAAGGGCCTCAGGTAGACCTCGCGCAGCGCCCGTTCGGGCACCACGGAATCGATGGTGTTTCGCTCGAACTCGGAATCGTTGGCCACGAAGTGCTTGATCGTCGTACCGACCCCACCCGCCTGAACGCCTGTGATGAAACCGACGGCGATGCTCCCGGTCAGGTGGGGATCCTCCGAGTAGCACTCGAAGTTCCGGCCGCCGAGAGGAGACCGGTGGATGTTCACCGTCGGGGCCAACAGCACGTGAAAACCCCTGGCACGGGTCTCCTCTGCAAGCGCCCGACCGAGGGCCTCAACCAGCGCCGGATTCCATGTGGCACCGAGGGCCGACCCACAGGGCAGGCACAGCGCAGGGGTGCCGGTTCCGAGAAGCCCGGTTCCCCGGGCTCCGTTGGGTCCGTCGGTGACCTTGAGGGCCGGTATGCCCAGCCTGTCGACCGGGTTGACGCTCCACATGTCGCGCCCGGTCATGAGAGCGGCCTTCTCGGCCGTGGTCATCTTCGAGAGAAGTTGTTCGATCCGCGCTGCGGCCCGGTCTGCCATGGCCGGCGCTCAGCGTTCCGGTGGCTCGGGAACCTTCACACCCGGTGGGACCCGGGAGTAGTGGTCGTGTTCGGCTGTGAACCGTCCCCTTCCACCGGTGATCGACCTCAGGTCGATGGCGTAGCGAAGGATCTCCGACGCAGGTACGGCTGCACTGATCACCTGTTCACCCCAGTCACTGGGAATCGACCCCTGCACGGTCGCCCTCCTCGAGGACAGGTCGCCCATCACGTCGCCCAGGCACTCGGCTGGGACGGTGACCTCAATGGATGAGATGGGTTCCAGGACAACCGGCGCCGCCAGTGCCAGTGCTTCCTGGAATGCCAGGCGACCGGCCATCTTGAAGCTCAACTCAGAGGAGTCGACAGCGTGGTGCCTACCGTCAAAAACCGTTGCCCGTACGTCGACGACCGGGTAGCCGGCCGTGCCTCCGTGGGCCATCGCCTCGCGTATCCCGGCCTCAACGGCGGGTATGTGCTGCCTGGGGATCACCCCGCCCTTCACCTCGTCGACAAACTCGAAGCCCGAACCCGGGAGGGTCGGTTCCAGGCGAATCGAGGCCACACCGAACTGACCGTGGCCACCGCTCTGCTTCTTGTACTTGCCCTCGGCCGAGGAGGAACTGGTGATTGTCTCCCTGAACGGCACCCGTACGTCATCGGTGTCGACCTTGACGCCGAACTTGCGGTCCAGCCGGGAGATGACGGTTCGCAGGTGCAGCTCACCAAGGCCTGACATCAGGGTCTGGTGGGTCTCGTCATCGCGGTGCACGGTGAGCACCGGGTCCTCCTCGACGATCCGATGTAGGGCGTTGGCCAGCTTGTCCTCGTCATTGCGGGTGCTTGCGGCCACGGCAACCGAGAGCACCGGAGTTGGAAAGCCGATCGGGGGGGCTGCTGCCCGCCCCGCGCCTGAGAGCGTGTCGCCGGTGAGGGTCCCTGAAAGCTTGGCGACCGCACCGATGTCACCGGCAGGTAGATGGTCCACGTCGACCGATTCGCCACCCTGAAGTGACATGACCGACCGGAACCTCTCGTCATCACCGGTTCGACCGTTGATGAGATGCAGATCACGGCGCACGGTCCCGGTCAGGACCCTGAAGTACGACACGTGGCCGAGGTACGGGTCGACTGCGGTCTTGAATACCTGCAGGAGAACGTCGGCGGCAGGATCCGGTTCGAGGGTCGACTCCAGCCCGGCAACGGTGACCTCGACCGGGGGCCGGTCGAGCGGCGAGGGCCCGACCTCGACTATGTAGTTGCACAGGCGGTCGACTGCAATCGGGATGGTGGCGGAACCGCACACCACCGGGAACACGGTTCCTGCGGCCACGCCGCGCCCCATGACCTGTTCGAGTTCGTCGAAGCCGGGAACCTCACCGTCGAGGTAACGCTCCAGCATGGCATCGTCGGCAACGACGATGTTCTCGACGAGTTCGGCGTGGATAGCCGCCTCGCGTTCCTCCATTTCTTCGGGGATCTCACCCAACTCGGCGTGGCCGCTGTCGTAGATCCATGCCTTGTCCGTCAGCAGGTCTGCGATTCCGTGGAACTCCTCGGCCTGACCTATCGGGATCTCCAGCGGTGCAACTCCGGCACCGAAGGCGTTCTGCAGTTCTGCGAGCACCTTCTCGAAACTTGTGTGTTCCCTGTCCAGCTTGTTAACGAAGATCAACCTGGGGAGGGAGCGGGCGGCAGCCTCTCGCCACAGGTCGACGGTTACGTGATCCAGGCCACTGGATGCGTCGACCACGAACACCGCCAGATCGGCTGCGGCAAGGGCGCCGACCGCCTCACCGGCAAAGTCGAAGGCACCGGGGGTGTCGAGCAGGTTCACCTTGTGGTCGTGCCACTCGAAGACCGCCAGCGCAGCACTTATCGAGTGGCCCGATTCCTTCTCCTCGGGGTCGTGGTCACAGACCGTGGAGCCGTCCTCGACCCGGCCAACTCTGGTCAGGGCGCCTGCCCGAAAGAGCATCGCCTCTGCGAGCGAGGTCTTACCAGACCCCGGCGGGCCCACCAGGGCCACGTTTCGGATGCGGTCCGGCGAGAACGCCTTCACGGCAAACCCCCTTCGCCGGCGTAGAGGGCTTGAACCCGGCCGCCAGCTTCGTCCGACTTGGGCGCCCGACCGTACTGCGCATACAGCCCGTGCGCCATATGCGGGATGACTCCTCCCTCACGGTCGGCAGGGAGTGCCGGAGCGCTCGAAAACCCTCAGGTCCGCGAGGCCCACCAGGCGTCAAGGCGGGACTCGAGCTCGGCACGTTCCAGATGGCCTTCGCTCCGCTTGGCCTCGAGAAGGAAGGCGAGGGCCTCCCCGACCACCCGGCCGGGGGTGATCCCGAGGTGGGCCATTACGGCCGCACCATCCATCTCGGGCCGCTCGGCAGCCAGCCGGTCAGCCTCGGCCAGCACCGAGATACGTAACTCCAGGTCGTCCATCGCCGACTGCACTGCGGCTGCCTTCACCTGGCTGCGCGTCGTGCAGTCACAGCGGATCATCTCGTTGAGGGTTCCGAGCAGCGGTCCGGCATCCCTTGCGTAGCGCCGCACCGCCGAGTCGGACCAGCCGTCGGAGTAGCCCTTGAACCTGCCCGACAGCCGGACCAGTTCGCTCACGTCGTCGACCACCTGTTCCGGGTAGCCGAGGGCCTCCAGTCGCTTTCGAGCCATCCGTGACCCGACCACCTCGTGGTGCCTGAAGGTGACCCCACCGTGCTCAAAGGACCTGGTTTGAGGCTTGGCAATGTCATGGAACAGTGCGCCGAGGCGGATCGTGATCTCAGGTCGGGTCTTGTTGACCACGGCGATTGTGTGGGCAAGGACGTCCTTGTGGCGGTGGATGGGGTCCTGTTCCATGGCCAGCAGCGGCAACTCCGGAACCAGGATCTCCATCTCTCCTGAACCGACCGATGCCCACAGGCCGGGGGCACAGTCGGGTTCGACGAGGATGGCGCTTAGGCGGTCGGCGCCCCCTGATCCGTCTGCCATGACGGCAAGTGTAGGGACCGGTTCGGCACCCCGACTGGCAGCGTGGCCGACCGACCGGGCAGACTCATGGCTACGACGAGGACCCGGACCATGGGTCAAAGTGGAGGGACCGCCATGAAGGTCGGTATCGCATTTGCAAATGCAGGGCCGTTCGGTAGTGCCGAGGGAGCAGTTGCCCTTGGCACCAACGCGGAGGCGGCCGGGTTTGAGTCGGTCTGGACAGTGGAGCACGTCGTCTACCCGCATGACTACAAGTCGGCCTACCCGTACGACCCGAGCGGCAAGATGGCGATGGGGCCTGACACCCCGCTGGTCGATCCCCTTATCTGGCTGACCTGGCTGGGGGCCAATACCTCGACTATTCACCTTGGCACCGGCATCCTGATCCTGCCGGAACACGAACCCCTTGCCCTCGCCAAGCGGGTTGGAACCCTTGACGACCTGACCGGCGGAAGGGTGGAGCTGGGCATCGGCGTGGGGTGGCTCCGCGAGGAATTCGATGCCATGGGGGTGCCGTGGGAACGTCGTGCCGCCCGGACCGATGAATACGTGGCGGTGCTGCGCACCCTCTGGTCGGGGAACGGCGTCTCGTTCGACGGTGACTTCGTCTCGTTCGACGAGGTGTCCTCGAACCCGAAGCCAGCCAACGGAACGGTCCCCGTGGTAGTCGGTGGTCACAGCCATGCGGCGGCCCGGCGCGCCGGCCGCCTCGGTGACGGCTTCTTCCCTGCCGGTGGAGGCGACCTGGGTGAACTGCTGGCGACGATGCGTCAGTCGGCCGAGGAACACGGGCGCGATCCCGACTCGATCGAGGTGACAGGTAGCGGCGAGGGTCTTCTGGGCGACGACCCGCTGGGGGCAGCACAGGAGTTGATGGCAATGGGAGTCGACCGGGTGGTGGTTCCGGCATTCCTGTTCTGGGCCGACCCTGCGGGTTCGTTGGCCGAGTTCGGGGAGAGGATCGTGACTCCCCTGTCGGGTATCTGAGCTACGAACAGGGCACCGGTTTCCGGCATGCGTGCCGTCGGGTCCCGCCTTCGGGCAGGCTGGTGGTATCCGACACCTGAGACGACTCCTGTGACTGGCCGATGACAGGCTGGATGAGCGACCCCCGTGACAGGCGCGGGAGCAGCGGGAGCTTCGGCCCTGCATTCGGTGGCGGGCGTCGGCCCAGCTCACCTCCCAGGGGCGGGTTCGCCGAAGTACTGCTCGAGCGGCGCGGCCTCATCGCGGGCCTCATGGTGATCGCCTTCTTCGTGGTGGTGGCGATCGGCTCCTCCGGACAGGAGGTGACCGAGGATGAACAGCTGGACCTGACCGGTGTTGTGCAGGCCGCCATGATCCAGGCGGGCCTTCCGTCTGTTGAGGTTCAGGTCGAGGACTGGACCGTGATCCTCTACGGACGCGTGGCATCACCCGAGTTGAAGGAGGCCGCCACGCGTGTCGCTCAGGCGCAGGCCGAGGTGATCGGCGTGGACAACAGGCTGATGGTTCCCGAGCCGGAGGTCGAAGAGGATGACGAACCCGAGGTGCCGGACCTTCCGGCTGCCCAGGCTGACCTGTTGCTTCAGGCCAGGCTGAGCGCTGCAGCGGCACATTCCCCGATCCGGTTCTCGAGTGGTGGCGACCGCATTACCGAGGAGTCGGTACCCACCCTCGACCTGATTGCCGGCTTCCTGGCGATGAACCCGACGGTTTCGGTCCAGATCATCGGGCATACCGACAGCGACGGTGAGGCCGAGACCAACCTTGAGTTGTCGACCATCAGGGCCGAGGCGGTGCGGACGCAGCTGGTGGCCCGCGGGGCTGAACCGGAACGGCTGACCACCCTCGGACTTGGTGAGGCCGATCCGATCTCGGACAACCTCACCAAGGAGGGCAAGGGTCGGAACCGCCGAATCGAGTTCCTGGTGATCCCGGAGGGGCAGACCGGGCTGACCCGCCCGTCGATAAGCCTCGCTGAGGAAATCGGCGGCGAGCCCGTCGAGGATGACCATGTCGAGGCAGACCCGGTCGACGACACACCGATTCCGACGACGATCCCGACTGGCTGAGCGTTGATCAAGTACATCGGGTCCAAGAGGCGTCTGGTCCCGCTGCTGTCCGACCTGTTCGTCCGTAGCGGGTCATCATCGGCGCTCGACATGTTCTCGGGAACCACCCGGGTGGCACAGGCGTTCAAGGCACGCGGCGCCCACGTCACCGCCGTCGACATCACCAGGTACGGCGAGGTGTTGGCCGGCTGCTACGTGGCCACGGACTCGGACCGGGTCGACATGGACCACCTGGCTGTCGAGGTGGACCGGTTGAACGGCTTGGCCGGTCACGCGGGGTATTTCACCGAGACCTTCTGCCGGGACGCCAGGTACGTGCAGCCGTTCAACGGCGAACGCGTTGACGCCATCCGCGACCACCTCGAGGGTCGCCGTGACGATCCGCTGTTCCCTGTGCTGTTGAGCAGCCTCGTCGAGGCCGCCGACCGGGTGGACTCGACGACTGGTGTGCAGATGGCCTACCTCAAGAACTGGGCACCGCGTAGCCACAACCGGCTTGAGCTTCGGGTTCCGGACCTGCTGCAGGGGCCGGGGACGGCGGTCCGTGGCAATGCAGTCGACCTGGCGGCCGGGCTCGGGCCCTTCGACCTGGCCTACCTGGACCCTCCCTACAACCAGCACCGCTACATCGCCAACTACCACGTCTGGGAGACCCTCGTGGCATGGGACGCCCCGGAGCACTACGGGATCGCCAACAAGCGGGTGGAGTGCCGAGAGCCCCACGCGTCAAGCCCCTTCAACCGGAAGCCACTCATGCCGGATGCCCTCCGGAGCGTGATCGCCGACGTGAACGCACGCATCGTGGTGCTCTCATACAACAACGAGTCCTGGCTGGGGTTGGACGAGTTGGTCGACGCATGTTCCGGCCGCGGCCATGTGGCAGCCCTGGCCTTCGAGTCCGGCCGCTACGTGGGCGCCACCATCGGCATCCACAACTCTGAGGGCCGCAGGGTCGGTACCCCGGGGCACCAGAGGAACCTGGAGTACGTGCTTGTGGCCGGCCCCGAGAAGATTGTCGAGCACATGGTCGGGCCCTACGGCGAGGCCCGGGTGGAGCAGGCTGCGTGAAGTTCACGGCTCCTGCCCTGTTCTGCCTTCTGCTCATCGCCTGCGCCAGCGAGTCCGGGCCTGTCGACATATCTCTCAGCGGCAGTTCTGCTGCACCTCCGGCCGCCACCCTTCCCGTGGACCCTGCTGTCAAGATCGGGAAACTCGACAACGGCCTCACCTACTACGTGCGCTCCAACGATGCGCCCGGCGGAAGCCTCGAACTTCGCCTTGTTGTTGCAGCGGGCTCGCTTGAACAGGAGGTGACGGGTTCGGGTGTCGCCCACTTCCTCGAACACATGCTGTTCAACGGCACCGCCGAATACCCCGGCAACGAGTTGGACGATGCCCTCCAGTCCCTGGGAATGCAGGTGGGTGCCGACGTGAACGCCTACACCAGCTGTGAGGCCACGGTGTACGGGCTGACGGTTCCACTCGACAGCCCCGAACACGTCGAGGTGGCGTTTGACGTGCTGGACCAGTGGGCTACCGCAGCCAACCTGGACCCGGATGCCGTTGTCGATGAACGGGGTGTGGTTCTGGAGGAGTACCGGACCACCGAAACCGCCGAGGGGATCATTACGGCACGCTTCGACAAGGCCTACACCGACGGTTCGATGTACGAGGGCTGTGATCCGATCGGTACCAGCCAGATGATCCTGACCACAGAACCGGCCGACCTGAGACGCTTCTACGACCGCTGGTACCGACCCGACCTCATGGCTGTGATCGCAGTCGGGGACCTTCCTGTGGATCGCATGGAAAGTGAGATCACCGACCGTTTCAGCGACAACATGGCCCGGTCGAACAGCCCCGAACCCCGAACTCGACAGGCTGGGCTGATAACCGGGGTGGTAGCCGAGGTTGTGGTGCACCCCGACGCACCCAGTCCCTTCGTGTCGATCGACTACAGCCTTCCCGGCCGGAAGGCCGGCACACCTGACGGTGAGCGGACGTCGCTGATGGACAGCCTGGTGTCGTCCCTCGTGCAGTCGCACCTGGACGAACAAATTGCGGCCGGGACCCTCCCCGTGGTGAGGCCCTTTGCCGTGAATTTCGCCTACACGGACGAGTTGAGGTTCATGGGCTTCAACTACGCGGCAGAGGACGAAGCCGCATCGGTTGCAGCCATGCTGGTGGAACTACGGGGACTTGCCGACCGTGGTTTCGCACCTGAGTCTGTTGAGAGAAACCGGGCGGCCTTCGCCAACGCCCTGGACCAGGCGCTCACGGCCGAGGCGACTCGTCAGGACCACTCGTTCGCCGCTGCCTATGTCGAACATTTCCTGTTCGGGGCCGACATAGGCGAGGTGACGGCCCGGCACGCCCGCCGGACCGAGGTACTGGCATCGATCACGGCCGATGAACTCTCTGGCTACTTCGCCACGTCATTCGAACAGGCAGCACCGCTGGTACTCGTGGTCGGTCACGACCCCTCCGACCTTCCGTCCACGGCCGAACTGGAAGCAGCCGTACAAGAGGGCCTTACCTCGGTAGCGGCGCCCTCCCGGTCGGGTTCCACCGGAATGCTCGAATCGCTCATGACAGCACCGGCCGCCGTTGATCCGATCTCGGTGAGCCAGCTTCCGGGGAACGCTGCAGTGGAGCTCGGGTACGCGAACGGGGCGAAGGTCATCTTCATGAGGTCTGACATCGCCGAGGGACAGGTGGACCTCTGGGCTGAGTCCCAGGGCGGCTGGACCCTGCTGGGCCCGGGCAACTCGGCCCTGGTCGACAAGTCGACCGGTGCGGTCGACCGTAGTGGGGTTGCGGACCTGACTGCCCTGGAGGTGGAGGCATTCCATCTGTCGGAGGGAATCTGGTTGGCCTCAATTATCGATGAAACCACCGAGGGGTTCATGGGGTCGGCCCGCAGCACCGACCTGGAGTCGCTGTTTGCGCTGATGCACCTCCGGGTCACCGAGCCACGTGTGGACGGGCCGGCATTTGCAGAGGCAATGGAGGCCATCGCCAGCGAACAACGCTCGGTCGAGGCAGACCCCTACATGGCATCATCGGCCCAGTTGGCTGACGCCCGCTACGGAGGCGACGCCTACTTCAGGCCCTTCCCCGATTCCTCCCAGATCGCCGGATTCTCCCCTGAGGGTGCGCTGGCACTGTTCGAGAGTCGCCTGGGCAAAGTCGACGACCTCGTCGTCGCAGTCGTCGGCGACACCGACGCGGAGACCGTGCGCCATCTGGCGGACCGCTATGTGGGCAGTCTCCCGACAGGGACTTCAGACACATGGGCCGCACTGGCTCCGAGACCACCTGTAGGCGTCATCACGAGAACCGTTCCCGCCGGGGCAAACGAGGCGTCGGCAGGGTTCGAACTCCTGGTGGTGACGGAGTTGCAGCCGACCGAGGAGATTCTGGCCGCTTCAAGGGTGCTCGAGAGGATCCTGCAGTCACGCCTCTTCACGACGCTGCGTGAGGAGATGGGCCTGTCCTATGGAGGCGGACAGGTGTTCATCGACCTGGCTGAGCATCCGCTTCCCCTGGCCGAGGTGTTCGTGAGCGTCGACGGCAACCCCGGGGGAATCGGTGAGCTTCATGCCCGGACCCTGGCTGAGATGACCGACCTGGCTGCGTCCGGTCCCGACAGGGAGGAGTTCGAGCGGGCCATGACCACGGTGCTGACAGATCTCGACTTCGTGACGAACGGCGACATCCTCGAACGTCTGGTGGCATGGGGCCGCAGCGACGGAGAGGACTCGGCCACCCTTTTCGACAGGTACGAAGAGGTTTACCGGCTCGAGCTCCAGACGGTCGCCGAAGCGGCAGCTCTCCTCCTTCCCGAGGATCACCGGATCGAGGTGTTCCGAATGCCCGGGGGCACGATGCCCTGATGGGTACGGATTACGGTGGCGACCGGGTCAGCCGGTTTCCCCAGGGCGCGGCGTTGAGCCTTGACGACCTCGACGGGTCGGATGCACACCGACTGCTGGCCTCCCTGAGGGCCAGTGAACCGGTGTCATGGTTGCCTGCCCTCGGTGGGTGGCTGGTGACCAGCCGCGAGGCAGCCCTCGATGTGATGCGCGACGCTGGGACCTTCACAGTCGACGACCCCCGCTTCTCGACAGCACAGGTTGTGGAGCCCAGCATGCTCTCCCTGGGCGGTGCCGAACATGACCGCCACCGTGCCCCCTTCGCAGAGCCGTTCCGACGAAGCGCCGTCCGAATGGGTCGAGGTGACCGCCTGACTCTGGCGGCCAACCGGCACCGGTTTGGTTGACGGAGCGGAAACTAAGAGTTCAGCAAACAAGTTCATTAACATCTCCGGGCAGAATGGATCGGTGACTGTTCTCTTAGGTGGCCTGTCGGCGGTGTTCTTTGGCATTGGTGACCTACTTGGCGGAATCGGTGTGCGGAAGTCGGGCCGGTCGGGGGCCGCGGTGGGAATGACGATTGTGGCTACCGGCGTCGGAGCATTGGTGATCGGCGTCTATCTGTTGTTTAGCCCCCCCGAGTCGCTGGCCCGCTCCGACATCGGCTGGTCGGTTTTGGCGGGGCTTTCGATGTCGGCCACCCGCCCCCTGCTCTATCTGGGTATGGCTCGGGGACCGATCGCTATCTTCGCCCCTACCTTTGGGCTGACTGCGATTACCGTCCCCGCAGTGGCCGGCCCACTGGTTGGACAACACCTCGGTACGTGGGAACTCCTCGGACTGGTGGCGGCATTCCCCGCGGTGGTGCTCCTCTCTGGAGAGGGTCGCGTTCCGACCATAGGCGAGGTTTTCCACAGCCCGGTGGTCGGATTGGCTGTCGTGGTTGGGACCTGCATCGGGATTGCCGGGCTCTTCCTGTCGTTCGTCGACGGCTCGGCAGGGGTCTTCCCGGCGTTCATGACACTGGCAGTCGGATTTGTCATTCTCCCGGTCGTCTCCGTGTTGATGCCCGGAGGGGGGGTTCCTGACCGGGTAACCACCCGATTCGGGGCGACCCTCGGTGCCACTAGCGCCATTGCGTTCATGCTCAGTACCCTGGCCTACCAGCGGGGCTCGGCGGCGGTGGTCACCGCGCTGATCTGCCTCTGCCCGGGGGTGTCGATAGTCATCGCCTGGAAGTTCTTCCATGAACGGCTAGCTGCCCTGCAGATGGTCGGTGGGGCCTTCGGGGTGCTCACCGTGATTCTGTTCGCACTCGGCGCCTAGGTCGGGTGTCACCGGGCCGGGCTACACCTACGACGCTGATGCCTTCCACAGGTCATCGCCATACCCATCGTGGGCATTGGATGAGAGCTTCGTCTGGCAGCCACCCACTCCAAAGTCGAATCCCAAGGAAGCAAACCAACCCCGCCTATACCCTTCACAGCGAAACTGGCCGTTACCAGCAGTAACGCGCCACATAATGCGCCTCCCCCGCCCTCGTAGAGGGTGGCGCGAAACCCCCACACCCCTGCAACGAAGGGGTTTCAAGGGTCGCTCCGATGAGGCCGGGAACGCGTTTCGGGTGAATCGGGAACGCGCGAAGGACGACGTAAACCCAGTTAGCAGTGCATCGGGCCCTTGATATGCAGGTTCTGGGTTCGAGCCCCGGGGGCGGACAACATTGTGCAAGACCACTCTGATGGGCGGTGGCTCGGTTGTCCCCACCAATCTGGCATGAAAGAGGGCTACTGTCTGCCGATGAAAGTTATTGATTACTACCTAGAGTCCTGGCGTCGTTTCCGAGATTTACAAGGCAGGACCACACGACCCGCATTTTGGTGGCCGTTCCTCATTCACCCCATTGTGTTCTTGGTTCTAGGGGGAATCTTCGCCGCCATTTTGGGTCTCAGTACCGATCAGACCGGACCGGAGGTCGTGTACGCCATTGCCTATGCCTGGGTGTTGATCACATTGGGTGTACGTCGCCTACATGACATGGGTCGAAAAGGAACATGGCTCCTACTTGGGCTCGTGCCCTTCGGAAATTTGGTGCTTCTATATTGGCTTGCTCAGCCGAGCACTTCCGAGACCAGCGAATAACTTTCCCTGTGAATGCCGGGCCCTACTTACTATCGCTCTCAGTGTCATGGCTCCTCATGATCAAGGACCCGGCACCAGTCCCCGACTGGTCCGCCGACTAGGAACCTGACGTAGCGCCCCGGCTGGTCTGCTATGGGCGATGTCAGGACGTGCGGCCAAAGGCCCGTTCCGGTTATAGGGGTGAGTCCCAGTCCGCAGACATCTCTCCTCCTGAGGTCGAGTTTTGCACAATGTGACCTGCCCTGGGAGGCGTACCACGATTCCCGGACTCCGTAGCTTCCGTGGACAACCGCTGCACGACAACAGGATCACTTCCGTGGGGCACTGAAGCCAGTCATTCGGCGTCACCCACCGAGGCGCGTGTCACTATCGACAAACAATTACCCAACTGTTACCAAGGTCGGGACTGCGGCGGAGAATCCGGCTGCATCGGCGGAACTGGCCGTCCCGTCATAAGCAACGGTTTCAACCACACCAGTAACGGTGTCAGGAAGACCGGCGCCGCCCCAGACTGCATAGACAGTCCTGCCATCCGGCATGTCGAATCGGACCAGGCTTTCCCCTGCCCAGGACGCAGACGTGAAGTCGCCGACCGTCTCGGCTAGGAGAAGGAACGCAGAATCCGACTCCGGGCCTGGCCCACCGGTCGGGTCGTGGGGACCGACATTGAAGATTCGGGAGGCCCCATCGGCAAAAGCCGTGGCAAAGCCGGTGAGAGTTTTCTGTCCAATCTCGTCACCTGTCGGACTCATCTGTCCTGGCTCGGGCCAAGTCGAGACGAGAGCCTCGGTAATCCAGTACTCGGCACCTGCATGGCCCGTCTCGTCGAGAAGGGCCCTGTAGCCATCGGAAAAGAAAGAATGGTCGGAGCCGATCGAGTGGATGTTGCCTACGTGGAAGAACCCGGCAGCCGACTCGAGAACCGGTGTCCAGAAATCGGTAAAGGACGGCTGCATACCTGCCTGTCCGCCCGTCAGCACAGTGGCCTCAGGATCGGCAATTGTGATCGTTTCGAATGCAAGGCGAAGCATCGACAGGTAGTCGGCTGAAGTCCCTTGGAAGAAGTGGCCATGGCCTCCCTGCATCGACGGTTCGTTGGCCACCTCCCAGTGGCGTATCGGATATGCGAGGCCCGGCATGTCCTCGACACCATCTCCGTCGTAACGCTCTACCACTGCGGTCAGCCAATCAACGAACTTCGTTTCATCACAGGGAGCAAACAACTTGGTCGGCAATCTGCGCAGCACCGGCTGGACCTCTGGGTCGTTCGCATGGCAGTTCTCCTGATCCCATTGGGCGAAGGGCCAGAGAGTGCCAAGAATCGCCAGTCGACGGTCTTGCCAGGTGTTGACGTGCCAATCAACCCGACCCCAGTCCCACCGGTCAGGTGTGGGTTGGATTTCTGACCAGAGGAATTCTCCAGGATGCGGACGGATCCATCCACCGGGAACGTCGAACTCCTGGCCCAGTACACCGAAGCGACTGGAACCAACATCGTTTGGCCACGAAAGCGGCCCAGCAGTCGTCGTCGTAGGCGCCACAGTCGTCGTCGTAGGCGCCACAGTCGTCGTCGTAGGCGCCACAGTCGTCGTCGTAGGCGCCACAGTCGTCGTCGTAGGCGCCACAGTCGTTGCGGGGGCAGTTGTATCCGCACTCCCGCCGCATCCAGCGGCAAAGAACGTCAAAGTAACCACGCTTGTCAGAACTTTGTTCACGATCACAACTGGCTACCTTCTCTCTTGCTCCGCACGGAACCAAATCAAGTTTCCAGGGGGGGGTGCACAAGTCCCCTTCAACGGAGGGGGTTCTGGGAGGTTACTAAGACTCTTGCGTGTCCCGGGGGGCGTGCATCGTTACGGGGGTCGCTAGAGCATGAGTCCAAGAATCATCTCGTGCGTCGGGGGGCGTACCACTAGACCTGAAAACCGCATGGCCGGCTCTGGCAGGCTGTAGTCCGTACACATTGACAGCGAAGCCCTGAGTTGGTGGTTGTTCCTGACCTGTGCCGTGGTGTTCGTGGTGGAGTCGATCCGAGACGGTGACTTGCTGCTCACCGTCAGCTCGCTCCTATTCCTCGCCGCTTGCGTGGTATTTCTTGCCGGGCGCGCCGAGGAGCTGGTCAACTTCGAAGAGCTCCTGTCTGGCGACTGCCTGAGGGTACTGGGCATTCCGAGACCCACCGGCCCGTTAGCAGGTGCGGCAGCGTGCGTCGATTGCACAGACTGCGCGTGATTAGACGAACACAGGCTTACTCGACCTTCATCGTTAGGTCTTGACGTCGAGTATGCCATCAACGATTTGAACGGTGCGGTCGCAGTAACTGGTGATGCGACCATCGTGGGTGACAACTATGGCTGAAGTACCCCTGGCCTTCATTTCCTTACGGATTAGTTCCATTACCTGTGACCCCAGCTCGGTATCAAGTGAAGAGGTTGGTTCGTCAAAGAGCACCAAACTGGGCTCATTCATTAGGGCTCGTCCGATAGCGACGCGTTGACGTTGGCCGCCTGAAAGTTGGCCGGGCAGGCTTCCGGAGCGATCGGCGAGGCCAAGTTCGTCTAGGAGTCGGTCTGCTCTCTGGCGGGCCTTGCTTCTTTCTCGACGGCCCATCTCGTCGACGATCAATAGATTCTCGCGGGCGGTGAGAAAGGGTACGAGGTTCACGGTCTGGAAGACGAACCCAATTTGTTGTTGCCGAAATTTCGTGAGTTGCCCAGCTCCATGATCGGTGATGTCCTCACCGTTGACAATCACGGTACCGCTGGTCGCGGAGAGGATGCCCCCCGCGATGGAGCACAAAGTGGTCTTGCCCGATCCAGAAGGACCAACTAGGGCAACGATCTCATCCTGGGCCACAGTAAGGGTTCCGTGGTCGAGTGCGGTGACCTCGGTATCAGCTATGGAGTAGGTCTTTCGAACGTTGAGCATCTCGAGCGCAGGTGTTGGCGGTGTGGTCATAGCGAATCTCCGAGGGCAGTGGCAGGGTCAATGCGTAGGACTCGACGCAGCGAAAATGTGCACCCGACTACTGCCGCGAAGAGAAGCGAAGCGGTGCTAGAGACAATCCGCTGTGGTGAGATGAATAGAGGGATTGAACCCGCTGGGATCGAGGCATTGAGCACCAGCACCGTCACCGTTGCCAAGGTGGCGGCAATTGCTGTGACCAGGGTTGCTTGAACAATGAGTCCGGCAAAGATGTACCTTGAACTGGCCCCTATTGCTTTGAAGACTGCATACAGGCCGGTCCGTTCGACGGTTACTAGGGCGAAGAACAGCGCGATGACCAGTAGCGCTATTACCAGGGTCACCCCGAGGATCTGATTGAAGGTGGCTTGTTGTTCGGTAACACCCGGGATGGCGTCTCGCGTCTCGGAAACTGTCAGAGCGGTGTAACCCTCCCCAAGTGCCCTGGTGAGGGTGTTGAGCACCTCGCGTTCGGTCAGTGAATCGGGGCCGGAGACGGTGAGAGCCTGGAAAACCCCGTTGGCTAAAGCGGCGTCAGGCCGGTTCTTGTTGAGAATTCCCCGCCAGGTGCCAATGTCAGTCCAAAGAGATGCTTGGCCGTTGTATGAGGTGTTGTCGACCCAACCGGCAATAGTCAGCGGGGTTCGTTCTGAGCCGACCAGTAGTTCATCGCCGACCTCTAGGCCGTTGGTTTTCAGGCTCCGGTCAGCCCAGGCCCTGCCTGGCCCGGCAGGCTTGGGTACGCCGGTGGGGCTGATCTCATAACCCCAGACGGCGACACTGGTGAGGTCGCGGGGTCCTCTATGAGGGATGCGGGCACCGAGGAGAACCACGCCGAGTCCACCTACTTGCGAGTCAAGATGATCTCTAATGGCAGTGCTAGTTCCAGGTTCGATGCGGCTTCGAAGAAATGACGAGTGGGCAGACTCTGAGAAGATGATCGCGTCTGCATCAATGGCGCTAACTGCACCGGTTGCATTCTTAATTAGTCCGTCCAGCAGACCACCAAGGAACATCAACAAGATGGCGATGAGCGTCAAGATGGCAGTTGCAGCGGAGAACCTCGATGGGTGCCGCCGCAGTTCTAACCAGGCGGTCTTCATCGAGAGGCACCCCCGGTTGCTGCTTCAATCGGATCAATTGCGAGTACCCGTCGGGCGGCAACGAGAGAACTACCGACTCCGAGAACCAATAACACAATCGCCCATGCGAACACTGCCGTAGTCTCAAACTTCAGTGGGATTCCTCCTAAACGTCGGGTTGAAAGTGGCCAGTAGAGAGCTACTCCGAGTACAAAGCCAGCACTGGTAACCGCCACGGCTTGGATTAGAAGAGAAACCACTAGGCGTCTAGGAGGAGCGCCGATCGCTCGCAGCAGTGTCAGCGCTCGGCTCTTTTGGAAAGTAATGATCAAGAAGAACAGTCCAACGACGCATGGAATGACCAGTCCGTAGAGAAGAAAAATCACTTGGAACGATTGCTGAACCTGTGACACCCCTGGCGTGTTATCAGCCGCTGCGTCGCGTTCGAGTGCATCAAGGTCGGGTGAGATGGCGTTCACTTGATCGACGACCACAGCTGGACTCACATTGTCGGCTGGGGCAATTGCCAAGACGTTGGGCAGGGGGGTGCCGGCGTCGGGATTGACTGCGCTCACAGCATCTTCATAGGTCTCATAGGGCGTGAACAGCGTTGGACCTGCGTTCAACTGCACTTCTTTGGCAATTCCGACGATCTTGATCTGCAGGCCACCTGGTTCGACCACCACGACATCGCCGATTCCGAACCCTTCGGAAGAGTCAGACTCACTTCCTACTGCCTCGCCCCGGTTGGGGTATCTGCCCGCTACCAGATCCGTGGGAGCCCCCAGGTTGCGTTTTTCGAATCCCAGAATCGTCGTGTCAAACCGGTGTTGACCTGCTCGGACCGTGAATGTTCCCTGACCGATACGACCGATCGATTCGATGGCGTCGTGACTTCGCACCGCTTTTTCGAGAGATGGAGTGATTGAGCTGCTCTGGATCACTCGCTGACCATCGATCGAGTACACCAGGATTGGAGCTGATTGGTTCCGAATCGCTCCCACGAAAGATGTAACCAAACCGTTTTTCAGAGACTGTTGGAACAAGATCAAGAAAACCAACATCGTTATCGCAGCGACAAGCACGCAGAACCGGCCCACATTCCGACGGATTTCCGCCAGTGCCAAGAACAACATTGACCTCTCGTCCTCTCACCTTGGTGCCATACCGTCCCGCCAGGAGCCCTATCGAGGACTTTGGGAGTTTCCGAAGCATTGAAAATGCCTGCCGACTAATCTACGACGCACAGTCCCGTCGACTACGCCACCTGTGGAAGCCATTGCGCCAAGGGGTTTGGCAAGGTGACCTTGTACACCTGGGTCGACACGACGTTTGCAGAATCCTTCGAGGTGGCTTTGCCGCGCCCCAAAACAGCCACACCCCCTTCAAAGTCGAAGCCCAAGGAAGCAAACCAACCCCGCCTATACCCTTCACAGCGACACTGGCCGTTATCAGCAGTAACGCGCCACATAACGCGCCTCCCCCGCCCTCGTAGCTCAGTTGGATAGAGCGACCGCCTCCTAAGCGGTAGGCCACAGGTTCGATTCCTGTCGAGGGCGCAACCAGCCGAGAGAGAACATGAACGAATCCCAGACTCCAGACCAGACAGCACCGGGCTGGTACTCGGCCGCCATGTCAGTGCCCTACGAGGACCGGACCGTCCACGTGGGGGGTGCGGACATCCACTACCTGGTCTGGGGTGAGCCGGATCGCCCGGGGCTGGTGTTCGTACACGGCGGCGCGGCCCACGCCCACTGGTGGACCCATGTCGCAGCCCAGTTCGCACGCGTCTACCGGATAGCGGCGATCGACATGTCCGGCCACGGAGACAGTGACCGGAGAGACCGGTATTCCCTCGAAGCATGGTGTGACGAGGTCGTAACCGTTGCAGCCGATGCCGACATGGCGGGCCCACCGATCGTCATCGGCCACTCCATGGGTGGTTTCGTGACCCTCGCTACCGCCGCCACCCGTGGTGACCAGATCGCCGGTGCCGTGATCCTGGACTCACCGGTCCGACGGCCCGACCCCGAGATGGAGACCGGCAGCCGCAGCCAGTTCGCCAACCCCAAGGTGTACCCGGATGCCGCGACCGCGATCGCCCGCTTCCGCACCGTCCCCGAGCAGGAGCACTGCGAGCCCTACCTGATGAGCCACATCGCAGCCCAGTCCCTAATGGAGGTGGACGGCGGCGTCACCTGGAAGTTCGACCCCGGCATCTTCCTCTCGCCACGCTCGACGGCCAACGAACTGCTGCGCCAGGTGACATGCCGGATAGCCCTGTTTCGGGCAGAGCACGGTCTGGTCACCGCCGACATCGGTGCCTACATGTACGAACAGCTGGGCCAGGTTGCACCCGTCATCGAGATCCCCCTGGCCGGCCACCACATGATGCTGGACCAGCCCCTGCTGGTGGTCACCGCCCTTCGGACCCTCCTCGCAGACTGGGAGCACTCGGTCCCCTTCGAGCGGTCCTGAGGTAGCCGCCGGGCCCGGGACCGGGCACAAACAGACCAGTGTGCGCCCGCTACCGTGCGGCCCCATGACGATGCACCTGTTCGACACGGCCCGCGGCGAGGTTGTGTCGTTCGAGCCGGGCCCGACGGTCACCATGTACGTGTGCGGCATCACCCCCTATGACGCCACCCACCTGGGCCATGCCTTCACCTACCTGACCTTCGACCTCGTCATCAGGCGCCTCGAGGACCTCGGCCACGAGGTCCACATGGTCCGCAACGTCACCGATGTGGACGACTCGATACTGGGCAAGGCCCGCGAACTCGACGTCGACTACCTGGAGTTGGGGGCCACTGAGGTCGCCAGTTTCCACGAGGACCTGGCAGCGCTCGACCTGCGACCTGCTACCGCCGAGCCCAGGGCGACGGAATCCATCCAGTCCATGCTCGAACTGATCGGCGGTCTCGAGGCAGCCGGACACACCTACACCGTCGAGGGAACGACGTTCTTCGACGTCTCCACCTGGGAGAAATTCGGATCAGTCTCCGGCTACGACGAGGCGACCATGACGGCCTTCGCCGCTGAGCGGGGCGCAAACCCTGACGACCCACGCCTACGCAACCCGCTCGACTTCATCCTGTGGCAGGCCAGTGCCGACGACGAACCCTTCTGGGATTCACCGTTCGGCCCGGGCCGGCCCGGATGGCACATCGAGTGCTCGGCCATGGCCATGGCCGAACTGGGACAGACCATTGACCTGCACGGAGGCGGAGACGACCTGGTCTTCCCACACCACGAGTGTGAGGCGACCCAGAGCGGGGCAGCCAACGGGGTACCGCTGGCCCACCACTGGATGCACGTGGCCATGGTCGCCTACGAGGGCATCAAGATGTCCAAGTCGCTCGGCAACCTGGTGTTCATCCGCAACCTGCGCCACCTCCACGATCCGAGGGCAATTCGCCTTTCCCTCCTGGGCCACCACTACCGGGCCGGCTTCGAGTGGTTCGATCACGACATAGACGACGGTGTCACCCGCCTCGACCGCCTGATCGCCGCCGCAGGCAGACCAACCGGGCCGGACCCGGCACCCACCCTGGCGACGATCAGGGACGCTCTGGACGACGACCTCAACACCGCCGCTGCACGCGATGCCCTCGACATGCTGGCCGGGGCCATCCTGGCCGGAGCAGGCGACGACACGTCATCGGCGTTCGGTCTCGCCGAAGCGGCTGGCCTCCTCGGCATCCGCCTCGACGAGAGCGTGCCCGAGTCCTGGGTGCGGACAACCTGATCTGCGACCGGCACCCCCACACCCTGGCCACCTTCCGCGTATCCTGACCCGGTGCTGCGCTTCACAGACAGCCTCACCGGCGACAAGACCGAGTTCGTGCCCCGCGACCCGGGCAAGGCATCCGTCTACTGGTGTGGGCCGACCGTCTACGACCTGCCACACCTTGGCCATGCCCGCAGCACCCTGGCCTTTGACGTCCTGGTCCGCTACCTGCGCTGGTCCGGTTACGAGGTCTGCTCAGCGTCCAACATCACCGACATAGACGACAAGATCATCGCCCGGGCGGCACAGGAAGGGTCAACCGAACCCGAGTTGGCCGCCCGTTTCGAGAAGGCGTTCATCGACCAGATGGACCTCCTCAACATCGCCCACCCCGATCTACGCCCACGGGCCACCGAGTACGTCGACCAGATGATCGCCGTAGTCGCCGATCTGGTCGAGAGGGAGATGGCCTACACGACCGACTCCGGCGTCTACTTCGCGGTTGACCGTCTGTCCGGGTACGGCGCCCTCGTCCACCGGTCTGTTGAGGACCTGCGCGAGGGCGCGGGCGCCCGGGTCGATGTCGACGACGACAAGGCCGACCCGTTGGACTTCGCCCTCTGGAAGGCAGCCAAGGAGGGCGAGCCAGCCTGGGATTCACCGTGGGGGCCGGGTCGCCCGGGCTGGCACATCGAGTGTGTGGCGATGTCCCTCGACCTGTTGGGCGACGGCTTTGACATCCACGGCGGCGGCGACGACCTCATCTTCCCCCACCACGAGAACGAGCGGGCCGAGGCACTGGGCTGCGGGCGGGCGTTCGCCACCCACTGGGTGCACAACGGCATGGTCCAGGTCGGTGGCGAGAAGATGTCTAAGTCGCTCGGCAACTTCACGACACTCGGCGACCTGCTAGGCGCATGGGATCCGAGAGCCCTCCGCCTCCTGGTGCTGCAGACCCACTACCGGCGCACCATGGAGATCGGTTCCGACACCCTCGACCAGGCCGCTGCCGCGCTGGGGCGACTCGACACGTTCGCCGACCGGGCGACACAGGCCAATCTCCCCGCATCAGTGCCGGACCCGGCCGTCGTAGAGCGGTTCCGTTCAGCCATGGACGACGACCTGGGCACTCCTGCAGCTGTGGCGGTGCTCTTCGACGCCGTTCGTGACGCCAACAGGGCCATCGACATCGAGGACGACACGGGTGCCGCCGCCCTTGCCGCCGCCGTGACGACCCTTTCGTCCGTACTCGGCCTCGAACTGGGTTCCCGCGGGTCGTCGGTACCTGACCCTGAGGCCACTGAGATCGACGGTCTCGTTGCCGACCGGAGCGCAGCCAAGGCCGCCGGAGAGTACGCCGAGGCCGACCGCATCCGCGACGCCCTCACCGCCAGGGGTATCCAGTTGGAGGACAACCCCGCCGGAACCACCTGGCGCAGGTCCTGAGACCCTTATGCCTCAACCAGCCAGATAGTCCTCGCGGAGCACCCTCCGTAGGGTCTTGCCTGCCACGTTCACCGGGAAGGCGTCGACGGCGTAGACAACTCCCACCTTCTGGTAGCGGGCCTCAACCCGCTCGTTCACCCATGACCTGACCTCTTCGGGGTCGATCGGCTCGTCGAGAACCACGGCCGCCACCGGCTGCTCACCCCACTGGGGGTGCGGTGCACCAAAAACAGCAACATCCCGGACCGACGGGTGCGCCACGGCGAGTTCCTCGATGTCACGTGGGTACACGTTGACCCCGCCGGAGATGATCATGTCCTTCTTGCGGTCCACCAGGTAGAGGTACCCGTCGTCGTCCAGACGCCCAAGGTCGCCGCTGTATAGCCAGCCGTCGCGGATGGCCTCGGCAGTCAGGTCCGGGCGCTTGTAGTAGCCGGGCATCAGCACCGGGCCACGTCCTACGATCTCGCCCACCTCGCCGGCCGGAACGTCAATGCCGTCGTCATCCACGATCCTCAGCTCGTAGAGCGGCGGCGGCACCCCGACCGACCCCAACTTGGAATGCGGCGCATCGCGGCCGAGCACCGTGCAGAGACCCTCGGTCAGGCCGTACAGCTCGTAGAACCGCTCCGGCATGCGGCGCACGAGCTCCTCCTTGTGCTCCAGGTGCAGCGGAGCGCCGACGGTCAGGACCATCTCGAGGGAGGGGATGCGGTCCTCGTCGAAGCGGGGATCGGCCAGCAGTTGGATGATCTGGGAGGGCACCAGCACCGCATGGGTCACGTCGTTGGCGATCATCACGTCGATCAGCCCCGCCGGGTCGAATGCCTCCATGAGCACGAAGGTGCAGCCCAGGTACATGGCCGGCATGAGCGTCAGGAACGCCCCGTTGAACACAAGCGACCCCGAATGGACCGCAACGCTCTCAGGGTGGATCCGACAGCCGACCGCGTGACCGGTTGCATACGCTTCGCGGATCCCGTGGGTGTGCACTATCCCCTTCGGCAGCCCGGTCGTGCCGCTGGAGTAGATGATGTTGTAGAGGTCATCATCGGTCAGGTCTGCTGCACGAACCGGCTCGGGCGGCTCGACAGACGTGTCGGGGTACCGGCGGTATCCGTCCGCCTCTCCGTCAACCAGGAAGAACCGGTCCCCTGCCACGTTGACGAGGTCTGAGCGAACCGGCTCAAGGTGTTCAACCATGCGCCGCATAGTGACGACGGCCACGGCATCGGAATCGTTGACAAGCGTCGTCAGTCCGGTGCCGCGCAACATTGGGCTGAGAGGAACCACGACAAACCCGGCCTTGGCGGCCGCGTGGTACATCTCGAGCACCTCAAGGCAGTTGTCGAGGATGAGGGCCACCTTGTCACCCACCCCCAGGCCCTCACCCCTGAACTGGTGGATGAGGCTGTCGACCCTGCTGCGCAGCTCGGCCCAGGTGACTTGCTGTTCGTTGAAGACAAGCGCCGGGTGATCGGGTCGGTAGGTGGAGTGCCTGTCAAGCAGGGTGTTCAGGGGCATCAGGTCACCGACACGGTCCGGTCAGTTCCGGGGAACCTCGGACCAGGGGAGTTCCTTGTCGACCCGGACATCGCCGGGCAGGCCCAGGACCCTCTCACCCAGGATGTTGCGCATCACCTCGGAGGTACCACCCTCGATGGTGTTGGCCCGGGCGCGAAGAAAGGCGTATCTGATGTGTGAATCGGGACCGCGCAGGCCGTCGGGCCGCTTGCGCTCGTAGCCGGCCTCGTAGAGCATCCCACCGGCACCGACGATGTTCATGCACGTCTCGTAGATGTGCTGGTTCACCTCGGCCGACATCAGCTTGGTGACAGATCCCTCAGGGCCGGGGTTTCCACCGCGGCTGGCCTCCCTCGCCCGCCAGTTGGTCAACCGGAGTGCCTCGGCCTGTGTCCACAGGTCTGCAACCCGGTCCCTCAATACCGCCGCTGTCACAGGATCCAGGCTGTCCCGTGTCTCGTTCCAGATGTTGACGAGGTCCTGAATTGGGCCCGAACCCTTCTTGGGCACACCACCACCGAGAGCCACCCTCTCGTTCATGAGCGTGGTGACCGCTGCACCCCAGCCGCCACCAACGTCACCGAAGACGTTTTCGTGGGGGATGCGGACATCGGACAGGAACACCTCGTTGAACTCGGCCTCACCGGTTATCTGGTGAAGCGGCCTGACCTCGACACCGGGCGATTCCATGTCGAGGAGGAAGTAGGTGAGGCCCTTGTGCTTGGGCTGGTCGGGGTTGGTCCTGGCAACGAGCATTCCCCACCGGGAGACATGGGCGACGGTCGTCCAGACCTTCTGGCCGTTCACGATCCACTCGTCGCCGTCCCGTTCTGCACGGGTTGAGAGGCCGGCGACGTCGGAACCCGAACCGGGTTCGCTGAACATCTGACACCAGATCTCCTCGCCGGTGAACATCGGCCGCAGCAGGCGCTGCTTTTGCTCATCGGTCGCATACGTGAGAACCACCGGACCACCCATGCCGATGCCGATCGGGTTGATGAGCAGGTCGTTGTAGGTGACTCCGGCGGAGCGCAGTTCAGAGTCGACAGCCGTCTGGAGGCGCCGGCTTGAGAGACCCAGCCCACCGAGACCCTCTGGGAACTGGACCATGGCAAGACCCCGGTCGAACTGTGCACCCCTGAACTCGAACTGGTCCACCTGATCAGGGGGTACGTCCTCGACCAGTTGCCTTGCAAGCGCTCGGACCTCTGCTTCTGTCAGTTCAGGCATCTGCGGCTGCTCTCTGGTTCAGGGTCTGTGGGCCGAAGGGCAACCTACCAAGAGGCCGTCGTCGGGGAGAATCCGGGGCAGGTCGACCGCAACGACCTCAGGAGGGGTCGCGGAGTGCGTAGAGGTGCCCGTCACGTGATCCGATGTAGACGGTTCCGTCCCAGACCGCAGCCGACGCCTCCACACAGACTCCCGTGGGAACCTCCCAGATCTGCGTTGGCTGCGTCCCGTCGGCATGGAGGTCGAACGCGCGCACACTGCCGGTGCAGTCGCCGATCACCATCACATCGTCGACGATGGTGGGAGACGACCAGACAGGGCCGGGGATCTCCAGCTTCCAGCGAACCTCTCCGCCTGCACGTGATATCCCGAGCACCTCTCCGTCGGCCGTCGGGACGACCACGAGGTCACGGTAGATGGCCGGGGTGCCCCACACACCCGTGCCGACCTTCGTGCGGGCCTCCACAGCCCAGACCAGCGGGTCGTCGGGCCTCGACGGATCCAGCTTCAGGATCTGCCCCAGTTCCAGGGACCGCACGGTTTCCCGCTCGTACTCGACTCCGACGTAGAGCATCCCGTCTTCGTCGGGAACGAGTGTCGCGTCGACGTCGTCGCCCGCCCAGAAACGGAACACACGCGTCGGTTCGACGCCATCGGCCAGGCCGGCGATATCCCAGCCCTGCACAAGGCCGCCGGAGTTGGCGAAGTAGAGGGTGTTCCCCACGATCAGGGGCGAGTTCTCGATCGAGACGTTGGAGTCGACCTCGGCCAGGAGGTCGTCGTCCCAGCCGGCTACGTCCCACACCAGCTGCGGGTCTACCGCGACGTGGCCGTCGTCGTCGTAGGAGCGGTTCAGGCGAACCACGTGGAAGCGACTGTTCTCCCCTCCCTCGAAAAGGTGGTCATTGAGCACGAGGGGTGAGGCATCCCAGTCGTTGTTCCACAGTCTGGGCCCGGTGTCATCGGCGTCGAGACCCCACAACTCGGTGGGTCTCGCCCGGTCGATTGCAAGGATTCTCAACCTGTCATCGCGTGAACCCACGTACACGAGCGGGTATCCGTCGGGGTCCACGGTCACGGACCCCTTGATGATGTCGGCCGTGGCAAAGTCGGGAATGATCTTCTCGCCGGTCCGACCGTCGAGGAAGTGGACCCTGGCGTCGAAGGCCCCGAAGACGACCCAGGTGCGGCCCTGCCTCTCAAAGACCGCCGGTTGGCCGGTCCAACCCATGCCGCACCACTCCTGTTCAATCCCTGCGACACTCGACATTGAACACATCTGTGCCTCGGCCGGAAAACGCCAGGCCACAACCGGGTCAGTCGGCATCGGACCGCTGCCGTGCCAACGACGCGTCGGCGAACCCCTGAAGGTCAGCACTCCGGCCACGATGTCACCCCAGGGGTCACCCATCGATATCGGGTCAACCCATCCGTCGTAAGGGGCCCGAGAAACCGACGTAGCCACCGGGGTCGAGGTGGGAGGTGCCGGGGTGATGGTGGTCGGCGGCAGTGCCCCAACCGTGACCGCTGTCGGTGCCGCTGACAGAGGCGGAGGCTGGACCAGGGTGACCGTGCTGGCAGCGTTCTCCACAGGCGGAGTGGTCGAGGTCGGCCAGATCAGCGTTGTTCCCAGCAGCAGGGTGAACAAGGCAACGCCAACCGCAGACAACACCCACCGGGATCTGGTCATGTCAGGCAACCCGGCCCGGGCGCTCTGTCAGGCCTAAAGGTCGGTTCAGGCGATGTGCTCGGGCTCGTGGGGCCCAAGCGACAGTTGCTCGTCGTCGTACTCGTCGAGGTGGTCACGCTGGTCCCAGTCTGTGTCATCGGACGGGAACGCGTCGACCATGTCAGCACCGCCCCGGTCGCCGGCCGGAGACTCCGAGGTCGAAGGGTGACGGTCGACCCCGAGAAAGGCGCGGGCCAGCAGAGGCATCTCGGCCGGCTCGGACACGTCGGGCTTCTCAGGTCTGGCCAGGTCCAGGGGATGTACCGCTGCGTCGACTGACCGGACCGGTTGAGGAGTCCGAGCAGGCTCGTCACCGCGCTGAAGCGCTGTGACCGAAGCCTCCTGACGCGTGTCCTCACCACCCAAACCCGCCTCGGACTCTTCTGGAGGTGGCCGATCAGGGAATACCAGAAGGCTGGCATCGGAACGCTCGTCGATCAGGGCCCAACCCCTGGGTGCACGCATGCGGTCCAAATGGACTGCACAGAGGACAACCCGACCAGGGCCATCGACCTCGGCGAGGTCGCGAATAGTGAAGCTGAGTTCGACTGCGTTCATCTCGACCAGCACGGAGGCAGAGCCCGTGCAGGCGGACCGCATACACAGGTGCCGCATGACTGAAACGGTAGTTCCGCGGACCCGCCGGATCGGGGACACCCAGCGACCCGGCGACAGCCCCTGCGACCTTACCGGTCACCTGATGTAGGCGCCTCCCGAGACGGCAGCCTCCATCACGGCGCCAACGTCGACGACACGCGGGCCGTCACGCTGCACCGCCAGCACCGCGTAGGTTCCATCCGCCAGACGGCGCTTACGCTCGCCGTCGAAGGCCAACAGGACGGGCCCATCAACGCGGACCTCCTCGCCCAGATCCAGTCGGCGGATCTCAGCAAGACCGAGATTGTCGAAATGGCCGGGAGCGGTCGGCGCCCGCACGACAGTCGAACAGCCCTGCGCCGAACCGAACCTGAGCAACAGCCCGGCATCATCTGACGGAGATACCGGGTGCGCCCGGCCGCCGACGCCGGCGAAGCCGATTGACATCGGGTCCGCCCTGGTGAGGACCGCCAACACCAGCGTCTCCGGGTCGAACAGTTCGAACGAACCTACATAGGGATCGTCGACGGCGACAGCGTCGATCAGGGCCATGTCGTTGAACGGCGGTTCTGCACCCGGACCATCGACTGTGAGGCGAACCACCTTGGCGGGTACCGAGACCTCGTCGACGTCGCACACTCCGCAGGCCAGATGCCCTGCGGCCGAACCGGCGACCGTCGCCTCGACGAACACGGGAAAGGCGTTGTTAGTTCCCGTGGACACGGGGATCACGGGAATGTCGCGCCAGGCCCTCGCAGCGGCCCTGTTGGTTCCATCACCGCCCAGCACGACAACCACGGCGGCACCATCCTCCCTCATGGCGGAGACAGCCGAAACGGTGTCCTCCTCGGTGAAAACCCTCGGCTCGTCCACCCAGTCGAGGGTGATGCCCCGGATCGTCTCGGTGGCCCGCCGCACAATGCTGTGTGGGTCCTCCTGCACCACGAAACGGTCCGCTCCTGCCTCCACCGCACCCAGTACGACCCTGCGGACGACGTTGGCCTTGGCCTCGACGGTCACGTTGGCTGCCGCCGACACGGCCCGGCGCACATCGGTACCCGCCCGCGGGTTCACGACAATTCCAATGGGGGCAGATCCAGCCGGCACGGCCAACGACCGTACCGGCAGCCGCTGCTGGTCTCGTAGCGGGCCCCGCAATAGGTTCACCGTCAGATGATCGACGACACCGACAGGCTTGACACCGGCCCCGGGGCACGGCGGGAAGCGCTCAGGCAGAGACCCGACTACCCGAGGCTCGTCCTGATAGTGGCCCTGTTCGGTGCTGCGGCCGGGAGTTACCCGGTCACCGTGCTCTCGGCTTCGCTACCGACGATCGCTGAGAGCCTCGGTACCAGCGACAACACGATTACGTGGGTAATCGCCGCACCGCTGTTGGCCTTTGCGTTGGCGACCCCGATCGCCGGAAAGATGGGTGACCTCCACGGCCACCGACGTATCTACCTCTCGGGTTTCATGACCGGGTGCGTGCTGTCCTACGCGACCGCCCTGGCATGGGATGTGACGTCGCTCATCGTGCTCCGGACCCTCGCACAGACGGCGATCGCCGTTTCGGGGCCATCGGCGATGGCCATGATCCTCTCCATCTACCCGAAGCGGGATCGACCGCGTGCGCTTGGAATCTGGGCGGCCGTCGTGGCGCTCTCCCCCGCAATCGGTGTGGTCTCAGGAGGACCGCTCATCGAATGGGTCGGTTGGCGGGCCCTGTTCGTGGTGCAGGGCACAACGGTCGTAATCGCCCTCGTTGCGGCAATCCAGATCGTGCCGGAGACCCGGTCCCGCCCGGACACCCGCTTTGACATACCGGGATCGGTCCTCCTCGGTGCCAGCACCGCCAGCCTGCTCATCGCCATCAACAGGGGTCTCAACTCGGGCTGGGACAGCCCCCTCGTCCTCATCTGTCTCGCCGTCTCGCCCATCGCACTTATTGCCTTCGTCGGTGTCGAGCGACGCGTCGCCAACCCGTTGATCGCACCGCGGCTGTTGAGGCGACGGACGTTCATCCTCCCGATGGCCGCTCAGGCGGTCCTGCAGTCGGGGTACATGGGGGCCATGGTCATGGCCCCGTTTCTACTTGAGAGGCGTTGGGGATTTCGCCCGACGATCATCGGACTTCTGATGCTTCCGAGGCCCCTGGCGTTCGCCTTCTCGGCCCGGATCGGGGGAATCCACGACCCCCGCCACGGCGCCCGTCGAGTCGTGATGACAGGAATGTTCACCTTTGCCGCGGCGATGGTCCTGGCTGGGATCGGGGCTCAGCAGCGATGGCTTCCCGTGTTCATCCTGGGCGCAGCGGTGGCCGGCGCCGGAAGCGGCTATATCCGGCCGGCCGTCGCCAACTCGGTGACGCTCGCAGCCGGCGACGACGACCTCGGCATCGCCGGTGGGTCGCTGAACATGCTCCAACAGATCGGTGCAGCCGTAGGCATCACCGTGCTGACCTCGCTGATGGGTGACTCGGTGAGTGGAACCAGATTCCTGATGCTCCACCTACTGGCCGCTGCCCTCGCCATCGTGGCAGCCGGCCTGGCGTCAAGGATGGACGGAACTCGACTTCAGGAGTAGTCGTAGAAGCCCTTGCCGGTCTTGCGGCCCAGATGGCCGGCGGCGACCATGCGTCGCAGCAGTGCCGGAGGGGCATATGCAGGATCGCCGTACTCGGCCTGGAGGGTCTCGCCCACGAGGAGCATCGTGTCGAGGCCGATCAGGTCGCTGAGTGTCAGAGGGCCCATCGGGTGGCCCGCACCCAGGGTCATGCCCGTGTCGATGTCCTCGGCGGTGGCATGACCGTCCTCGAACATGCGCATGGCGCCGAGCAGGTACGGCACGAGCAGCATGTTCACCACGAAGCCGGCCCGGTCCTTGGCGGCTACGACGGTCTTGCCGAGCACGTCGGTGGCGAAGGCTGTGACCTGCTCGGTTACCGCTGCAGCAGTGCGCACCGAGGGAATGACCTCGACCAGTGCCATGACCGGCGCCGGGTTGAAGAAGTGGAGGCCCACCACGTGATCGGGCCGGTTGGTGGCCATTGCGATGTCGATGATGGGTATGGACGACGTGTTCGTGGCCAGGATCGCATCGGGCGAGGTAACCACGGAATCCAGTTCAGAGAAGATCGCAGCCTTCAGGTCGAACGACTCGACGACCGCCTCCACGACAAGGTCGCAGTCAGACAGGTCTGCCAGTTCTGTGGTGAACGTGAGGTTGTCGAGGATTGCCTGGTGGGCCGCCTCGTCGATCTTGCCGCGGTCAAGCGCCCGGCCGAGCGACCGCTCGATCCCGGACCGGCTCCTCTCCGCAGCCTCGGGGCTGACCTCGCGCACCACTGTCGCCAGGCCTGACCTGGCGGTGACCTCGGCTACGCCGCCGCCCATCTGTCCACCACCGACGATTCCAACTCGCTCGATTGCCACGGTTGCTCCCTCTGTCTGCTCTGCTGGTTCGGTCTTGCGGTCAGTCGCCGACGGTTACAGTCACCGACTCGATCACCACGTCGGTCAGCGGTCGGTCGCCGGGACCGGTGACCACGTTCTGAATGGCATCGGCGACCTCGAGGCCGACTATCACCTGTCCGAAGAGTGAGTAACTGGGTGGCAGGCCGACACCGCTGGCTCCGGTGACGATGAAGAACTGGCTTCCGTTGGTGTCGGGCCCGGCGTTGGCCATGGCGAGGGATCCGATCTCGTAGCGCCCCGGCGCAGGGAGTTCGTCTTCGAACTTGTAGCCGGGCCCACCCCTGCCGGTTCCCTCAGGATCGCCACCCTGGATCATGAAGCCGTTGATCACCCTGTGGAACACGATGCTGTCGTAGTACCGGCAACCTGCCAGGAACACGAAGTTGTTGACGGTCTGTGGGGCCCTCCTGGGATCCAGGTGGATAGTCATTGAACCCAGCGAGGTGACCATCTCGGCCGTGTACGTCCTGTCAGGGTCGATGGTCATCGGGGGCGGACCGTCAAAGGAGGTTCGACGCTCTCCAGATGAGTCGGCCGCGGGCGTATTGTCTGTCATTTGGATTCTCCAGTCTGGTGGGGCACCGAAACGACAGGTAATCGCAACCGGCACTTCTGACATGGAGAGGCTACGGGAAGTTTCGGGGGTCACCCCCGCACGCGCGGGGTCTGGTTAGGGTGCCGCGCATGGCACCGGTGCCGCACCTGAAGGGACACGGAACCCCTCAGGCGACCACTCACCCGGGCCCGTCGTCAGGACCTTCATCGCAGCCGATGCTCTCTGCGACCACCACCGTCGTGCCCGATCAGGTACCCGTCCACCACGTCACCCTCACCTGTGGGCGCTGTGAGGTGACCTGGCACGGACGTATGTCCGAACCGTGCTGGTCGTGTGGCGAACCGGGTCTACGCCCGGCAGGCACCACACTGGTCCACGACTGAGCCGTCTCAGCGCCGGGACATTACGCGCCAGGCGCCGGTCACAACTCCAGGGCCAGCATCTGCACCCGCTTTGACCCACCCTCGGTGTCCTGTTCGCCCACCGGCACAAAGCCGAATGCCTCATGGAAGGCCAGCGAGCGGTCGTTTCGGGGCAGGAGGTTCACCTCGGCGCACAGAACCGGATGGTTGTCCGCCGCCGACACGAACCCGGTGTACAGGGCCCTGCCTATTCCCGCTCCCCACGCATCGGGTGCCACCACAACGCGATCCACATAGATGAACCGCTCGTAGCGCTCGCTGAACCACCTGTAGTTGTCGCTCCGGTACCCGAGCCCCGGACCCTCCAGACCGATCAGGAACCCGGCGGGGTCACCGGAGTCTGAAGGGCATGCCACCAGGAAGGTGTGTGCGACTCCTGAAAACCAGGACAGATCATCGGCATCGAGGTGGTTGACCGCCGGTACAGCGTCGTTGTTCATGGCCAGCACGGTCGACAGATCGGCCTGTTCCACCGGTCTCAGTAACACCTCGGTCAACATCTAACCTCCCGATTCCGCGGATGGTTCTCCATGGACAAACACCTAGTCTGACGGCATGAGCGACCCGAGCGAAGCATCTGCACCAGGCACGAACCCGTCCAGCCCACCACCTGCGGCTGCAAGGATGGCAGAGGGCACGAAGGTCTACGGGGCAGGAGACACCGAGGTCCGGGCTCTCGACGGCGTCAGCGTCGGCTTCGAGGCAGGTCGCTTCACAGCGATAATGGGCCCGTCAGGATCCGGCAAGTCGACCCTCATGCACTGTGTTGCCGGCCTCGACGATCTGTCCTCAGGCAGCGTGTTCATCGGCGACACGGAACTGGGCAGCCTGTCCGACCGGGAGCTCACCCTCCTGCGTCGCGACCAGGTCGGCTTCATCTTCCAGTCCTTCAACCTGATCCCCACCCTCACCGCAGCCGAGAACCTGACCCTGCCTCTGGACCTGGCGGGCCGTAGGCCGGACCGCGACTGGATGGACAACCTCGTTTCCTCACTCGGTATCGGTGACCGCCTCCGCCACCGGCCCGACGAGCTGTCCGGAGGCCAGCAGCAGAGGGTTGCCATCGGTCGGGCGCTGGTCGGCAGGCCGTCAATCGTGTTTGCCGACGAACCCACCGGAAACCTGGACTCCACTACCGGCGGCGAGGTGCTGGACTTCCTTCGACAGGCTGTCGACGACCTGGAACAGACCATGGTCATGGTTACCCACGACGCCAACGCAGCGGCAACGGCAAACAGGGTCCTGTTCCTCGGCGACGGACAGATCGTCGCCGAAATGGCCGACCCCAGCGCCGACGCCATCCTGGACCGCGTAAAGCACCTCGCCGGCTGATGTTCCGCCTGACCCTGCGCAACATCAGCCGGCAGAAGCTCCGGTACGCACTGACCACCCTGGCGGTGGTTTTGGGCGTGGCGTTCCTGTCGACAGCGTTCTTCCTGACCGACCGTATCCGCGACACCTTCGACGAGCTGGCTGTCGAGATCACCGGCGACCTTGACCTCGAGATCAGGGCCTCGGTGGGCGACGGTGAAAGAGCCAACCGCCTCCCTGTCCCAGCTGACCTGACCCGATCCATCACCACCGACATACCCGGTGTCGCAGCCGTCGAGCCACGCATCAGGGCCTTCAACGTCGTTCCCATCTACATCGACGACGAGGGTGAGCCCGCAGCTGTCTCATCCAGCGGACCCAAGTTCGGGATGAACTTCTCCGGTGACGAGATGCTCAGCCAGCTCTACATCGCAGAGGGCCGCGCTCCGACCCGGACAGGCTCTCTTGCCGAACCTGACACCGTCGGTGAGTTCGTCCTCGACACCAAAACAGCCTCCACCTTCGAATTCGAGGTTGGGGAGAAATACGTCGTCAGTGCCACGGGTGGCAATCGGGAGTTCAGCCTCGTCGGCCTCGTGTATTTCGGGTCGCCCGACGAGAACAAGTCCCCCGGCGCAATCATCAGTGCCTTCGACGATGCCACAGCCCAGGAGTTCCTCGGGCGGGAGGGCCTCTACGACACGCTCGCCGTCTCGCTTACGAGCGACGCCGACGAGGAGGCCGTAATGGCCGACATCCAACAACGGCTCGACGCCGCGATGGACGTACTCCGCTCTGAACTACAGGCGCTCCCCGCGGAACAGTTGGCGATGCTGGCACCCTTCGCCGAAGCCCAGATAGAGGTGGTCACGGCCGCCGCCACCACCGAAGAGGACAGGGCCGACTTCGACCAGATCGTCTCGGTGCTGTCGAATGTCCTGTTGGCCTTCGCCATCATCGCCGTCGTGGTCAGCGCCTTCATCATCAACAACACGTTCTCAATCGTCCTGGGCCAGAGGGTGCGCGAGTTGGCCCTGCTCAGATCTCTGGGAGCAACCGGTCGCCAGGTCAGCAGGTCGGTCCGGCTCGAGGCAGTGGTAATCGGCGCCGTGGCAACCGTGCTCGGCCTCATCGGCGGCTACCTCCTGGCTGCATTCCTTCGATGGGTCCTTGTGACCATCAACTTCGGAAACCTCCCGGGGGCCATCCCGATCAGGCCCCGCACGATCATCGTGGCAGCCGTCGTCGGGGTAGGAGCGACCGTGCTGTCATCGCTGGGGCCGTCCCGACGGGTACGGAGCATCCCACCGGTCGCCGCCCTGCGTGACCAGGCCAGGCTCACCCCCACGAGCCTCCGTAGGAGAATCTGGGTAGGCAGCGGCGTGGCCCTGACCGGCGTGGCGTTGCTGGCGCTCGGCATGACCGCCGAGTTGGACACGCGCCCGCTTCTCCTGTCCCTCGGTGGCGGGGCACTTGGGACATTCATGGGCATCTACCTGCTCAGCCCGGCCGTGGCGCGCCCTCTGGCCAACCTGGTGGGCCGGCCCATCGAACGCGTCTACAAGGTGCCCGGCCGACTGGCCCGCGAGAACGCAGCCAGGGCCCCCAGGCGCACGGCCGCCACTGCTGCGGCCCTGACGGTGGGCCTTGCACTGGTCAGCCTGGCCGCCGTGGTGAGCGACTCCATGAAGGCGACGTTCGTGCAGGCGCTTGACGACAGCGTTGAGTCGGACCTGTTCATCTACACCAACGCCTTTGACCCCACTGCAGGCTTCTCCGGACAGCTCGCAGCCGACCTGGACCTCCTCGGAGCCGACAGGCACGATCTGGTCGAGTCCACGGTCCGCTACCGCTTCGGCCTTGGCGGACTCGAGGTCGACGGAATCGGCAGGGACATCGTGAGCGCCGACCTGGCGGTACTCGACGACCACATGGACCTGCAGGTGGTAGAGGGCTCAACCACCGGGTCAGCGGCTGTCGGCACCGACGGAACGGTCCTGGTACACGCAGACCCCGCTGAAGACCTGGCCCTTGGCATCGGCTCGACCGTAGATGGCATGTTCCCCGGTGGGCGACAGGCCACGTTCACGGTGGCGGCGATCATCGCCGACTCCTCAATGCTCGGTAACTGGGTGTTTGACACTGCAACCTTCGACCGGTTCCTTCCCGATGCCCCCGACAGCTTCGTGTCGGTCGTGTACGCACCGACGGCCGACATGGAAGAGGCAAGGACGGCTGTCGAGGAGATCACCGACGCCTACCCACAGCTGACCGTCGAGGACAAGGCCGAGCTCCGGGCATCGACCGAGGCTCAGCTGAACCAGCTGCTGGCAGTGATCACGGTGTTCCTGGGGTTGTCGCTGTTCATCGCCGTGTTGGGAATCACCAACACGTTGGCGCTGTCGATCTTCGAGCGGACCCGTGAGCTGGGCCTGCTCCGGGCCATCGGCATGACCCGACGCCAACTGCGCCGCATGATCAGGTGGGAGGCCGTGATCATCGCCCTGTTCGGAGGCCTGCTGGGGGTTGGTATGGGTGTGCTGTTCGGAATGGCGGCAATCGCCGCTATTCCGGAGACGTTCGTCGACATCGTGTCGATTCCGGTGCAGAGGCTTGGCTTCTACCTGCTGGTCTCGGGGGCGTTCGGCATGCTGGCGGCAATCTTCCCGGCCCGTCGGGCATCTCGCCTGAACGTGCTCGACGCAATCGGCTACGAGTAACCCCCCTCGGGCTCAGCCGAACCGGAGGGCTACCAGTACCAGCGCCAAGTTGTTGATGGTAAGCCCGACACCAACAAGCACGATGGTCCGGTTGAACTTCCTTAGAGCCAGATCACTCTTGGCATCAATCAACATGGGGCCAACTTCCACCCGGCTGACTCTAATACCGATTGCCTGTCGCCTCAGGTTGACAGAACCGGGGGCAACGGTTCGGTGTGGAGGATCGTGAGCCGCTTTGTGGCACGGGTGAGGGCCACGTAGAGGGCCCGCATCCCCTGGTCCTGCTCACGCACGATGCGCGCTGGTTCGACGACCAGGGCGGCATCCACCTCGAGACCCTTGACCAGCGACACCGGAACGACCGCCACCCGCTCGTCCAGACCCCTCCGGGTCGGTCGGCCGAACTCGATGCCCGCACCAACAAGGGCCTGTTCCACCTCGGCCACCTGTGAACGGGCGACGACAACGGCCAGGTTGCCCGTCTCGACGGCCTCCAGTTCGGCCAGAACCGCTGCTGCCAGATCGGCAGCCATGTCGACGGCCTTGACGAACCTGGGTGGGTCGCCGTCGGACCTAACCGACACTGGCGGAGCCAGATCTGGCGCCGCCTCGCTGAGCACCCGTGCGGCGAGGTCCATGAGAGGTGCAGGAATCCTGTAGCCGACGGTCAACTCATTGCGACGGGCCGGACGTCGGTCAGGGAGGTGGTCGAGGACGCTGTCCCAGTCGTGGTGTGCCCACGCACCGGTGGCCTGGGCAATGTCACCCACGACCGTCATCGAACCGTTGAGGGAACGACGGTCCAGCATGCGCAGGTCCATAGGTGACATGTCCTGGATCTCATCGACCACGATGTGCCCATAGGTGCGCACCGTGTCCTCCTCCCTGCGCCCGGGCCGCGGCCCCAGAACGGCTCGGGCCTCATCGAGCAGTGGGGCGTCAGAGGCGGACCAGAGGAGATCCTCGGGTGCCTGCTCCCTGGGCCTGTACAGGGAATCGACCTCTGCATCGGTAAGGGCCGGGTCAGCGGCACGGAGAAGCGCATGGGAACCGAAGAGGTCGTTCAGAAATTGAGCAGGTGTCAGAACCGGCCACATCCACTCAAGGGCCTCGCGTACCGCTATCTCACCACGTAGGCGCTCACGGAGGCCCTCGGGATCCAGGTCGCCGCGGCCACCCTCGGCCATCACCGCGAAGAACTCGGCCTCGACGAAGCGTCTGGCAGCGTTGTGAGTGCGAAAGCGGCGCCTGGCCTCGGTGACGATCGCCTCGGTGGCTGCAGCGGGAACCGTGAGCCACTGCAGGCCATGGCCAACGCGGACATCGTCACGAAGTGGCTGCTGGCGGGTGCGCGCCGCCCGGGCGACCATGCGGACCATTCGGAGGTCGCCCTTCAGGCGGGACACGTCCTCGTCGTCACGGGTGTCGGAGATACGCACACCGCCGACCATGTCCCCGAGGGTGGCGAGCTGCACCCCGGCCTCTCCGAGAGACGGGAGAACCTGCTCGATGTACGCGAGGAACAAACGGTTGGGTCCCACCACCAGCACACCCTGGCCCTCAAGCGGGAACCGGTGCGTGTAGAGAAGGTAGGCGGCCCGGTGGAGAGCAACGACCGTCTTGCCGGTTCCGGGGCCACCCTGAACAGCAAGCACACCCGGCAGAGGCGATCGGATGATCAGGTCCTGTTCGGCCTGGATCGTGCCGACTATGTCTCCAAGGCGACCTGTCCGGGCCGATTCGAGGGCTGCGATCAGGGCGCCCTCGCCGCGAAGTCCGCGGCCGTCATCGGCACGGAATCGCTCGAGGTCACCGAAGAGTTCATCTTCGAGGCCGACGATCGTGCGGCCCCGGCTAACGAAGTGGCGTCGACGCCGCAGGCCCATCGGCACAGGTCCGGTGGCGCGATAGAAGGCCTCTGCCACGGGTGCCCGCCAGTCGACCACGATCGGTTCCTGGTCATCGTCCCAGACTCCGACGCGGCCTATGTGGAAGCTGCCTTCGCCGACCTCTGGTTCCTGGTCGATCCGGCCAAATACGAGGGATGCGTCGCCGAGGTCCAGCTGCTCCAGACGGAGCGCCACGGAACCCCAGATGGCCTCGCGCTCGAACCTGGCCTGGTTGGTGCCACCGCTGCCGACCTCGACCATTGACACCAACTCGAGGGCACGGTCACGCGCCTCGTCGAGGCACCGGTATGCGTTGTCGACAAAGGCCTGTTCGGCCTCAAGTTCCGGATGGATCGCTACAACCTCCTGCACCGTGATCGGCCGCTACGGTCTCCCCGGAGGGCGCGTATCCCGAATTCGGCCGAAGATTGATTCTACAGCGCCTGTGACGGACCGAACCCGCGGGCGTATCTCAACCCGAGGGCAGGAAAACCCGGATTTACGTGCGACGATGACGGCAATGAGGTCCAACCCGTGACGAGCATCGGCCTTGTCCTGAGCGCTGGCGGCATGCACGCCGCCGCATTCCACGCCGGAGTGCTGGCTGCCATCTCGGAGGCCACCGCCTGGGATCCCCGCACTGCCGACGTCATTGTGGGCACCTCGGCCGGTGCATCAACTGCTGTCTCGCTGAGGGCCGGCCTCGCCGCCACGGACCTGGCAGCGAGTTGCACGGGTTCACCACTCAGCGCCGAGGGTCAGGACATCGCTGGGCGGGTCACCACCAGGCTCGATATTTCACCACCGGTCGACCGGACCGGTGCGTGGTGGCCGGCCAACCCGATGCTCCCCATCCGGGAGTTGCTCAGTTCCAGGAGGCCCAGACCCGTGGTGGCCATCGCCGGTGTCCTTCCCGAGGGGGCCGTTTCGGGTGCAACCATCGCTGAGCGCGCCGACCAGGTGCACCCCGGCCCGTGGCCCCGGGAGGCGACCTGGATCTGTGCCGTCGACCTCGATTCCGGTAAGCGGGTCGTGTTCGGCCGCGACGACGTCGACGCCGGGATCGGCGAGGCGGTACAGGCCTCGTCAGCGGTTCCAGGCCACCTCGCCCCCGTTGCCCTCGACGGCGACCGCTACGTTGACGGCGGCTCGCACTCGACCACCAACGCCGACCTGCTGTCCACGCTGGGGCTGGATCTGGTGGTCGTCTCCTCGTCGATGACCGCCGTTCCCAGCGCCTCGGCATGGCCCGACGGGCCGGCCGGTCGGGCATGGCACAGCCGAACACTCCGCCGCGAAGTCG
>Ga0208408_1000186_pt1 | contig 43898 bp, 33 predicted proteins | sample ETNtaG_4_FD_185776 | JGI IMG/M metagenome (GOLD analysis project Ga0208408, IMG submission 185776) | Marine microbial and viral communities from oxygen minimum zone, Eastern Pacific Ocean - ETNP201406SV67 (SPAdes) (version 2) | ecosystem: Environmental > Aquatic > Marine > Oceanic ... | reverse complement strand
CCGCGGCATCAGGTGCATGGCGCGCGCCAGGTAGCCGGGATTGAAGTCCTCCGGGTCGACCCACGGCAGCAGGTCCATGCCGGCGTCCTCGTCGCGCAACGCGGGTGTCACCATCGAGGCACCCCGGTCGTCCAGGTGGTGCAGCAGTCGGCACACGAAGTCGGCGACCAGGTCGGCACGCAGCGTCCAACTGGCCCGGAAGTAGCCGAACACCCACACCATGTTCGGAATGCCCGTGAACATCATCCCCCGGTAGCCCACGGTGTCGGAGAAGACGAGCGGCTCGTCGTCGACGCAGAAGTCGATGTCGCCCAGCACGTTGAGCTCGAACCCCGTGGCGGTGATGATGATGTCGGCCTCGAGGTGGTCGCCCGACACCAACCGGATGCCCGTCTCGGTGAACTCCTCGATCTCGTCGGTCACCACCGAGGCGTCGCCGTCGGCGATGCTGTGGAACAGGTCGCCGTCGGGGATCAGGGCCAGGCGTTGCCGCCACGGCGGGTACGACGGCGTGAAGTGGGGGCTCACGTCGAAGTCCTCGCCGAGGACCTCCCGGATGCCCTTGAACAACTCCTCGCGGACCAGGTCGGGGTACTCGGCGGAGAGCCGCACGACCTGCTCCTGGTCGTGGAGGATCTTCCGGCGCACGATCTCGTGTGTCCACTCCTCGGGGACGTCGAGTTCCCGGAGGGTGTCGGCCAACTCGTTGCTGTTCGGCCGGGCGACGAAGTAGGTCGGCGAACGCTGCAGCATCGTGACGTGCCCGCAGTCGGCCGCCATCGCCGGGATCAGGGTTGCGGCCGTGGCCCCCGACCCGATCACAACCACCTGCTTTCCCGCATAGTCGAGGTCCTCGGGCCACGTCTGGGGGTGCACGATCTCACCACCGAAGCGGTCCACGCCCTCCCACTCGGGGGTGTAGCCGGCGCTGTGCCGGTAGTACCCCTGGCACATCCACAGGAAGTCGCCGGTGAACCGGACCTGCTCCCCGGTGTCGGTGCGGGTCACCTCGAGGGTCCAGCGCCGGTCCCCGGTCGACCAGGAGGCCGACGAGATCGTGTGGCAGTAGCGGATGTGGCGGTCGATGTCGTTGTCGTCGATCACCTCGCCCATGTACGTGAGGATCTCGTCGGCGGTGGCGATCGGCGGCCCGGTCCAGGGCTTGAACCGGTACCCGAAGGTGTAGAGGTCGCTGTCGGACCGGATGCCCGGATACGTGTGGGTCTTCCAGGTACCACCGAATCCGTCCATGGTCTCGAGGATCGTGAACGTCTTGTCGGGGCACTGCTGCAGGAGGTGGTAGGCGCCGCCGATGCCGGAGATGCCGGCGCCCACGATCAGCACGTCGAAGTGCTCGACCGTCGATCCGGAGTCCACCGCCTCAGCCTGCGCCATGCCGGAATCGTCCACCACCGGGCACGCAGGTGCCACATCCGAGGCGCAATCTGAGCTGTCAGCGACCGAGTGAGCCGAGGGCGTAGTCGCTTTCCGAGGGCAGCTCGTCCGGCCAGTTGGTGCGCCATACCTCGTTGGTCAACTCGCCGACCGGCATGGACGCTGCCTCGAAGCCGGGCCTGGGCAGCACCAGCGGTTCCACGACCACGTCGTGGTCCGGGACCATGAAGTAGGGGAACGAATAGCGGTCGGGTCCCAGGTTGACCACCCGGTGAGGGGTGGCGACGAAGTGCCCGCCGGAGAGGAGTTCGAGCATCTCTCCGACGTTCACGACCATCGCGTCGGGTGGACAGGCGACCGTGATCCATTCACCGTCACGGTCCTGCACCTGGAGCCCACCGACCGGATCGGGATGAAGGAGGGTGAAGATGTTGGTGTCCCTGTGGGGGTGGATGCCGAAGTCGGCCCCGGGCGGCATGGCCGGGTAGTGCATCAGCGTCATGTTGGTGAGCGGAGCATCGAACATGGCGTGCAGGGTGGTGCCGTGTACGCCGAGCGACGATGCCGCTGCGTCGAGGAGCGTCCTGCCGAGTGAGTCGCATGCCGACCAGTACCGGGAGACGACCTCTGCCATCCGGTCGACCTCCGGTACCCACCGGTTCCGGCCGTAGAGGGGGCAGGCCGTGAGAGCCGGGTGGCCGTCGGGGCACTCCCAGTGCAACTTGAAGGCCTCGTACGCGTCAGGCGTCGTACCGGTCACCTCGCCACGGTTGGGGGTGAAGAAGCCGAGCGGGATGAAACCCCGGTAGTTGTCGGGTGTGATCCTGTAGCGCCGCTTCACCTCATCGTCGAGGGCGAAGAGCTCTACGAGGAGCGAGCGCATCTCCTCGAAGTGGGACTGCCCGATCCCGTGCCCCACGACGGACACGAACCCGACGTTTCGCCAGGCATGGTCGAGATCCGTTGTGGCCGTCTCGCCACGGAGGTCCACGACGGGAATCTGAACGGCAGATTCGGTCACCGTCTCAACCTAGTCGTGACCTGTGTCACCCCTCCGTGGTCAGGACTTTTGTCCCTACTCCCGCCACCCCTCTACCCCGATGATGGGGCTGACGTAGAAGACGGGGCCGACTGCACTCACCAACCGAGGAGGGTGACACAGGTGAAGTGGACGGCTACAAGCAGCGCAGGTCGTTGTCTGGGATTGCCTGCGGTCATCCTCGCCTTCTCCGCAGGCTTGTGGTTGGTCGTGCTGACCCCTGCGGCCGCTCAGACGGCCGATCAGGGCGAGGCCGTCTTCAGCGCGAAGTGCGCTGCTTGCCACACGATCGGTGGCGGAACCCTGGTCGGCCCCGACCTTGACGGGGTCAGCACCAGGCGGGATACAGCCTGGTTGACCCGGTGGATTGCCGAACCGGACCTGATGCTGGAGGAGGGTGACCCGATCGCCGTCGACATGCTCGCCGAGTTCAACGACATCCCGATGCCAAACCTCAGCCTCACCGATCTCGAGGTAGCGAGCCTCGTCGCATATATGGATGCACAGTCCGGTGCCGCCCCTGGGGTCGACCCGGACCCGGTGCAGCCCGTTGCCGGTCCAATCCAGCCGAATGCCGCCACCGGCAAGAGCCTCTTCGAGGGTTCGAATCGTTTTGACAATGGCGGCCCAGCGTGCCTGGCCTGCCACAGCATCGCCGGTATCGGCGCCCTGGGTGGGGGTGCCCTCGGGCCGGACCTGACCGGTGCGTACGGCAAGTTCGGCGAAGCCGGCATGGCCTCGATCCTTGCCACCACCCCCTTCGAGACCATGAGTCCGATCTTCGACGATCACCCCTTGACCGACGAGGAACAGGTCCACCTTTCGCTGTTCCTCAGCCAGGCTGCCGTCAGCAAGCGGACAGCGGCCTCGGTTGGCCAACTGGCCCTGCTGGGCATGGCAGGCGCGGCATTCCTCCTGTTGGGGATGCAGTTCCTCTGGAGGCGGCGACTCAGGGAGGTGCGTCGGCCGATGGTGGCCCGATCGCGTGCTCGGATCGAACGTTTCAAGCAGGCAGAAGACGAGCGACGGGGTTCAACGCCCGGGACGGAAGGTAGGTAGGCACGTGGGTTGGATCCAGGACCTGGTTAACCCCGAAGCGCGCAACTGGGAGGACTTCTACCGGAACCGCTGGCAGCACGACAACGTCATTCGCACCACCCACGGCGTCAACTGCACCGGTGGTTGCTCCTGGGCCGTCTATGTGAAGGACGGGATCATCACCTGGGAGATGCAGCAGACCGACTATCCGCTCCTCTGCGACGAACTCCCGCCCTACGAGCCACGCGGATGCCAGAGGGGCATGTCGGCCTCCTGGTACGTCTACAGCCCGATCCGGGTCAAGTATCCGTATGTCCGCGGAGCGCTCCTCGACCTGTGGCACGAGGCCATGGCCACCCATGCCAGCCCGGTCGAGGCATGGGAGTCGATCGCGACGGACGACGAGAAGCGCTCACGAATCCAGCGGGCCCGCGGCAAGGGTGGCTTCAGGCGATCCACCTGGGACGAGGTGCTCGAGATAGTCGCGGCAGCCTGCCTCTTCACCGCCAAGGAGTACGGACCCGACCGCGTATTCGGGTTCTCGCCGATTCCCGCAATGTCGTACCTGTCGTACGCGGCCGGTTCGCGCTTCCTGCAACTCTTCGGCGGCGTCAACATGAGCTTCTACGACTGGTACGCCGACCTTCCCAACGCCTTCCCCGAGATCTGGGGCGACCAGACCGACGTTGCCGAGAGCGCCGACTGGTACCACTCCAAGTACATCGTCTCGATGGGCTCCAACCTCAGCATGACCCGGACACCTGACGTCCACTTCATCTCCGAGGCACGCCACGAGGGAGCCAAGTTCGTGGTGATCGCCCCCGACCTGAACCAGGTCGCCAAGTACGCCGACTGGTGGATTCCCGTCGAGGCGGGCCAGGACACCGCACTGTGGATGGCGGTCAACCACGTGATCCTCAAGGAGTTCCACGCCGACCGGCAGGTGCCGTACTTCATCGACTACGTCAAGCGCTTCACCGACTCGTCGTTCCTGGTGGAGTTGACGCCTGAAGGCGGCTCGCTCAAGGCCGGCCAGTTCCTGCGTGCCGACCGGGTGGACCGGTACACGGGTGTGGAGAACGGTGACTGGAAGATGCTGGTCCACGACCGCAACTCCGGGGCCCTGCGGATGCCCAAGGGCACCGTCGGGTTCCGCTGGCAGGAGGAAATGGGCCAGTGGAACATCAAGATGGAGGACGGCCTGGACCACCAGCCGATCGACCCCGACCTGACCTTCATCGACGAGCACGACGAGGTCAAGATGGTCTCGTTCCACGAGTTCGCCGAGGGCGGGGTCTACGAACGCGAGGTACCGGTCAGGTATGTGGAGACCACCGACGGAAGGGTCGCCGTCACCACCGTGTACGACCTGTTGATGGCCCAGTTCGGAGTCAGCCGGGGCCTCGCGGGTGACTACCCGGTCGACTACGACGACGAGCGCCCCTACACCCCGGCATGGCAGGAGAAGCTCACCGGCATCGGTCGGGACACGGTCACACGCCTGGCACGCGAGTTCGCGGGCAACGCCGAAGCCACCAACGGCAAGTCGATGGTCATCATCGGCGCCTCCATCAACCACTGGTACAACAACAACCAGTCCTACCGGGCACCGATCACCGCCTTGATCATGACCGGATGTCCGGGTCGAAACGGTGGCGGCATGAACCACTATGTGGGCCAGGAAAAGCTCTCGCTGGTGGCACCGTGGACGAGCCTGGCCCTTGGCCTGGACTGGTCCAAGCCCCCCCGCCTCCAGCAGACACCGATCTGGCACTACATCCACAGCGACCAGTGGCGCTACGAGGGTGATTTCACCGACTACGCCCGCGTTCCTCCGGAAACCAAGTGGGCCAAGGGCCATGCAGTCGACCTGGCGGCCGCGTCGGTCCGGATGGGGTGGATGCCCTTCTTCCCCCAGTTCGGCAACAACCCGCTTGAACTGGTGAGCGAAGCCGAGGCTGCAGGGGCCGGGACCGACGAGGAGATAGTTGAACGCGTCGCCGACCAGTTGAGCAGCGGTGATGTCAAGTTGTCCGTCGAGGATCCCGACGCCGAGGAGAACTGGCCCAGGGTCTGGTTCGTGTGGCGGGGCAACGCCATGCAGTCCAGCGCCAAGGGCGCCGAGTTCTTCCTTCGCCACTACCTGGGCACCCACGACAACATCGAGGCGATGGAACACGCCGCAGGGAAGACCGACACGGTCGAGTTCCGTGAGGAGGCACCCAGGGGGAAGATGGACCTGGTCGTGGACCTCAACTTCCGCATGGACTCGACGGCCCTCTACTCCGACATCGTGCTTCCAGCCGCCTTCTGGTACGAGAAGAACGACCTCAACACCACCGACCTCCATTCCTTCGTCCACCCGTTGGGTGAGGCCGTGCCGCCGGTCTGGGAGTCCAAGACGGACTTCGAGATCTTCAAGGCATTCGCCAAGAAGGTCAGCGAGATGGCGCCGTCGGTGTTCCCCGAGCCGTTCAAGGACATCGTCACCTCTCCGCTCAAGCACGACACTCCCGACGAGTTGGCCCAACCGCAGGTCCTGGACTGGGGCAAGGGCGAGTGCGACCTGGTCCCCGGGGTGACGGCGCCACACCTGAACGTGGTCGAACGCGACTACGCGAACCTCTACAACCGCTTCATATCCCTGGGCCCGCGGCTTCGCGAGGATGGCGTGAGCGGCCATGGGGTGCACATCCCCGTGGCAGAGGCCTACGACGAGCTCCTGGAGAGTCCGATCGGCACCGCTCCGGACCCACGCCGCACCCGTGCGGTCGAGTGGGGCGGTCAGAAGTACCCGGGTCTGGAGGACTCCCTCGACGCTGCCAACATCCTTTTGCGCCTGGCTCCCGAGACCAACGGCGAGCAGGCGTATGCGGCGTTCAAGGCCGAGGAGGAGAGGGTCGGGGTTCCCCTCACGGACCTGGCCGATGACACGCGTGCGGTCAGGATGACCTTCCATGACATAACGAGGCAGGTGAGGCGCACCCTCACCAGCCCGTGCTGGTCGGGTGACGTCAGGGACGGTCGCACCTACTCGGCGTGGACCCTCAACGTCGAGCGGCTGGTTCCGTGGCGAACGCTCACCGGTAGGCAGCAGCTCTACAACGACCACCCCTACTACATCGACTTCGGTGAGCACCTTCCGACGTACAAGCCCAAGTTGGATCCGGTGGCGACGGGAGACATCGTCCTCAGCCCGGTCGACGACCAGTCGCTGGTCCTCAACTACATCACGCCCCATGGCAAGTGGAACATCCACTCCACCTACAAGGACAACCTCCGGATGTTGACCTTGTCACGCGGGATGGATCCGGTCTGGATCAACGACAAGGAGGCCGCAAGGGTCGGGATCGTCGACAACGACTGGGTCGAGGTCTACAACGACAACGGGGTCGTGGTGACGAGGGCTGCGGTGAGTTCCAGGATCCCTGCCGGGATCTGCCTCTACTACCACGCCGTCGAGAGGACCATCTACATCCCCAAGTCGCAGGTTCGCGGGGGAAGGCGGGCCGGAGGCCACAACAGCCTCACCCGCACCCGGATCAATCCGCTGCTGCTGGCCGGCGGCTATGCCCAGTTCACCTACGGCTTCAACTACTGGGGCCCGATCGGCATCTTCACCCGTGACACGTACGTGGTGGTCCGGAAGATGGAGAAGTTGGAATGGTGATGCACGAAGCGAACGGGAGCACCTGAGATGGACATCAGAGCCCAGGTATCGATGGTCTTCCACCTGGACAAGTGCATCGGTTGCCATACGTGCAGCGTCGCGTGCAAGAACATCTGGACCGACCGCGAAGGCGTCGAGTACCAGTGGTGGAACAACGTGGAGACCAAGCCCGGTACGGGCTACCCCACCCTCTGGGAGAACCAGGAGGAGTACAGAGGAGGCTGGGAGGTAGAGGACGACCGGCTGCAACTCAAGTTGCAGAGCAAGGTCGGCACACTCGGCAACATCTTCTACAACCGTCGACTGCCCACGATCAACGACTACTACGAGCCCTGGACCTACGACTACGAGCACCTCTTCAACGCACCCGAGGGAGATGACCAGCCGACCGCTCGACCCATCTCGCTGATCACCGGTGAGTTCATGGAGATCGAGTCCGGACCCAACTGGGATGACGACCTGGGTGGCTCTCCCGTCTACGCCTCAAACGATCCGAACGTGGGTGTCCTCACCGACGAGGAGAGGGCCCAGCTGAACGAGATCCAGAGGGTGGTGTTCTTCTACCTGCCCCGGATCTGCAACCACTGCATCAACCCTGGTTGTGTCGCCGCCTGTCCGGCAGGGGCTGCCTACAAGCGCGGTGAGGACGGCATCGTGCTCGTCAACCAGGACAAGTGCCGTGCATGGCGGATGTGCATCTCAGGCTGTCCGTACAAGAAGGTGTACTACAACTGGTCCACGGGCAAGTCGGAGAAGTGTGTCCTCTGCTTCCCACGCCTGGAAAGCGGCCAGGCACCGGCCTGCTTCCACTCCTGTGTCGGTCGAATCCGCTACCTGGGCGTGTTGCTCTACGACGCGGACCGGATCGAGGAGGTCGCCAGTTCACCCGCAGCCGACCTGGTCGAGGCGCAGCGGGGAATCATCCAGGATCCGTTCGACCCCGACGTGATCGCCGCCGCGAAGGCCAACGGGGTACCGGACGGGATGTTGGAGGCTGCGAAGAACTCACCCGTGTACAAGTTCGTGAAGGAGTGGGAGTTGGCCCTGCCGCTTCACCCGGACTTCCGGACGGTGCCGATGCTCTACTACGTGCCCCCCATGTTGCCTGTTCTGGCCAAGATGAAAGACGGCAAGTACGACGTTGCCGGAGCCGAGACCGAGGGCCTGAAACCGCTGTTGACATCGTTGGAACATGCCAGGGTCCCGCTGCGCTACATGGCGGAACTGTTCTCGGCGGGCAACGAGGAAGTCGTGGCCGAGGTCTACAGGAAGCTCATAGCGGTCCGTGTCTACAAGCGTGCCGAAAAGGTGGGCGACCTGTCCCAGGAGGAGGCGCAGGAGGCGCTCGACGTCGGGAACCTGACGGCCGAGGAGGCAGAGGCCATATTCCGTCTTACTGCCCTGCCCTCGTTCGAGGAGCGCTTTGTCGTACCCCCGTTGGCCCGCGAGGTGGCCATCGAGCAGATCGAGAGCCCCTACGACCGGAAGCGCGAGGGTGGGTTCGGCAGCCGTACTGCTCCGGAGCGGAGGTGGTGACCGTGGAAGACCGGTCCACCGTGAAGCGCGTCTGGGGGTTCTTTGCCGGGCTGCTCGACTACCCGACCGAGAGCCCCCTGGAAGCCATCGGGGAGTGTCGGCGGCTGGTCGCAGGGGTGTCACCGGATGCCGACGCCCTGCTGGCCCGGTTCCAGGGGTTCGTCGAGGAATCAACCCTTGGTCGCCTACAGGAGGAGTACACCCGGGCGTTCGACATGGACGAATCCCACAGCCTGTACGTGGGCTACCACTTGTTGGGCGAGAGCTACAAGAGGAGCGCGATGCTCCTCGAGTTCATGGAGCGGTACCGGGCGCACGGGGTCGAAGTGGCCGGGGAGCTGGCCGACCACCTGCCGGTGGTCCTGCGATTCCTGACCGTCTGCGACGACCGCGACCTGGTCGACGAGATCATCTGCGACGCGGTCTGGCCCTCCCTCGAGATGATCTCGGGGGACGGCGACGAGACCGACGCCCCGGACCCGGAAGAAGAGGGACCGCCGGTAGCAGCCGCCCTGCCCTACCACGAGTTGTTGGATTCCCTTCTGTTCTTTGTACGGGCTTCCACATCCGGAAGCACGCAACCGCTCGCAGTGACCAGTGCTGTGGGGTGGCCGACAACGTGAGGAGAGGCTGACCATGTTGGATGATGTGCTGTTCGTGGCCTTCCCGTACCTGGCGTTCATCACCGCCGTCTGGGTCGGGATCTACCGCTTCCGAAACGACCGCTTCTCCTATTCCACCCAGTCATCCCAGTTCCTGGAGAACCGGATGCTCAGTTGGGGGTCGGCACCATGGCACTACGCCATCCTGACGATCCTGATGGCACACCTCGTGGCCCTTCTGGTTCCGTCAATCTGGGCCTCTGTGATCTCAGCGCCGATCCGCCTCTACACCCTTGAGGTGACCGGGCTGTCGTTGGCGCTGATGGCAATCTTCGCTCTCTGCGTGCTCGTCTATCGGCGCCTGACGACACACCGTGTGCGGACCGTGACGACACCGGCCGACTGGCTGTTGTTCTCCCTGCTGCTGGCCCAGGTGGTGCTCGGGTTCTGGGTGTCCCTCTTCTTCCGCTGGGGCGCCGACTGGTACCTGCACACGACGGTGCCGTGGATCGGCTCCCTCGTGAAGTTCCAGCCCGACACGGCGACGGTCACCACGCTTCCGTGGGTGGTCAAGTTCCACATCCTGGGCGGATTCGCCATCATTGCCGTCTTCCCGTTCACCCGCCTGGTGCACGCGGTGATCTGGCCCATCACCTACCTCTGGAGGCCGCACCAGGTGGTCATCTGGAACAGGAATAGGACCGGTACGGGAAGAAAGGCCCCACGGTAACCACGGTCAGAGAAGCGGGGAGACAGGATCAAATGGCTGTGAATAGCCAGATGGAACCCGAAGATCGATCCCGTGGGGCGAACCGGATCCTTGCCATCGCCACCATCGGGTTCACTCTCTGTTTCGCGGTCTGGGTGGTCTTCGCGATAATCGGACTACCAGCGCGACAGGAACTCGGGTTATCCGACTCCCAGTTCGCGTTGCTTGTCGCCACCCCCATCCTCACCGGATCGCTACTGAGGATTCCCCTCGGCATCTTGGCCGACATGTTCGGCGGTCGTCGGGTGTTCACGGTGTTGCTACTGGTTACCGCCGTTCCCGTCTACCTGGTGAGCAAGGCTGATTCCTATGTCGAACTGCTCATCGCCGCGCTCTTCATAGGCCTGTCGGGAGCCGCGTTCGCTGTCGGGATCGCCTGGGTATCCGCCTGGTATCCCCACGAGCGAAAGGGCTACGCCCTGGGGATGTTCGGTGCCGGCAACGTGGGCGCCTCCATCACCAAGCTCCTGGCCCCCACCCTGGTCACTGCTGTCTCCGTCGGTGGCCTGGCCGGCGGTCACATTCCCGGTGGGTGGAGGTTCGTGCCGTTCTTCTATGCCGTGTTGCTGGCTGTCATGGCGGTGTTGCTCTGGACCCTCACCCCATCACACGACATCAAGCCCGGCCGGGGGCGACCCCTGGGGGAGTTGCTGATGCCGTTGAGACACATCCGCGTCTGGCGATTCGGCTACTACTACGTCGTGGTCTTCGGCGCCTACGTGGCGCTGGCCCTGTGGCTCCCCAAGTACTACGTGGATGTGTTCGGAGTTGACCTCAAGGTCGCCGGCGCGCTCACCGCACTGTTCATATTCCCCGCCAGCCTGCTTCGACCCGTGGGAGGCCATCTGGCCGACCGAATTGGTGCTCGCCGGGTCATGCACTGGGTCTTCGCAATGATTGCCGTCGCCTCCTTGTTGTTGTCATTTCCAAACGGGCACCTCACCCTTCACCAAACCAAGACGGCAGAGGTCCGGGAAATACTGCCCTTCGATCAGAACATCTGGCTTTTCACCATGCTCGTGTTCATCATCGGGGTCGCCATGGGCATAGGGAAGGCCGCTGTCTACAGGTACATCCCCGACTATTTCGAAAATGATGTCGGTTCCGTGGGCGGGCTGGTGGGTGCGGTCGGCGGCCTCGGTGGCTTCTACCTACCTCTCCTATTCGCAGGAGCACTGTTTCTCACCAACCTCCCCACGAGCACCTTCTTCGTGCTGTTCCTGTTCTCATCAGCAGCCTGGGTGTGGTTGCACCTGACGGTCTTGCGGATCCTTCGAAGCGCGGCTCCCCATCTCGACCATGAGTTCGAACAGCGCGAGCACCCGGTGGGGACACCATGAGCAGCGGGCCAACCAGTGACGAAGGGTGATACGTCCCCTGGGGCCAACCGGAAGTCCCTTGATCTCTAGACCGACCCTGAGCCAGGAAGTGAGGAACAGGAATGGCTGACTTGTACGAATGGGAAGTCGAGGACGACGACTTCTGGGAGAGCACAGGTAAGAAGGTAGCTACCCGGAATCTCTGGATCTCGATACCGAGCCTGCTCTGCGGGTTCGCGGTGTGGCTCTACTGGAGCGTCATCACGGTCCAGATGCTCAACCTGGGGTTCCCGTTCGCCACTGCCGAACTGTTCACGCTGTCGGCCATTGCCGGCTTGGCGGGTGCGACCCTGCGGATCCCGAGCAGTTTCCTGGTTCGCGTAGCCGGTGGGCGGAACACGGTCTTCTTCACGACGGCGCTTCTGATGATCCCTGCTGTCGGCACAGGCTTCGCACTCCTGTCTCAGGACACTCCTCTGTGGGTGTTCCAGTTGCTGGCATTTCTCTCCGGATTCGGTGGTGGCAACTTCGCCTCTTCCATGTCCAACATCAGCTTCTTCTATCCGAAGCACACCCAGGGACTGGCCCTCGGGTTGAACGCCGGCCTCGGAAATGTCGGTGTCACGACCTCGCAGATCCTGATTCCGCTGGTGATGACATTCGGTGTGTTCGAGAGCCCGATGGTCCTTGAGAAGACCTCGGGAACGCTCATCGGGAAGATCGCTGCGGGGACTGAGACCTGGATCCACAATGCCGGGTTCGTCTGGCTGTTACTGCTCGTTCCGCTGGCCTTTCTGGGCTGGCGCAAGATGGACACCATTCGGACCGAGAACGTCTCACCCGACATCGGTTCGCCGTTGACATCGTTCGGGAGGATCAGCGGCATGTTGGGCATGGCCTTCATCCCGGCCGCCGCCGGGCTGTATGTAATCCTTCCCAACCCCACCGGACTGGGCTGGACATGGGCCAAGTACCCGATCATCGGCCTGGTCATCTGGTCGACGGTGTTCCTGTTGAAGCAGATGCGAGGTGAGGTCAGGCCCAACCTGAGGCGACAGTTCAAGATCTTCGGCAACAAGCACACCTGGATCATGAGCGTCATCTACACGATGACCTTCGGGAGCTTTATCGGCTATTCGGCTGGATTCGCCCTTGCCATCAAGATCATCTTCGGCTTCCAGCACGTGATGGTGGATGGGGTGATGACCCACGACATGGTGAACCCCGATGGCCCGTCGGCCCTCACCTATGCGTGGATGGGGCCGTTCATCGGTGCCTTCATCCGCCCGGTCGGCGGGTGGATTGCCGACAAGCTGGGCGGGGCCAGGGTGACGGAGTGGGTCTCGATGACGATGGTCGCCAGTGCCCTCGGGGTGGCATATTTCATGAAGCAGGCGTACCAGTCGGCGACGCCACAGGACCACTTCGTGCCGTTCTTCCTGCTGTTCCTCGTCCTGTTTGCCGCTACGGGCGTGGGAAACGGTTCCACCTTCCGCACGATCGCCATCGTGTTCGAACAGGAGCAGAGAGGACCGGTGCTGGGCTGGACCTCGGCGGTGGCGGCCTATGGGGCCTTTGTGGTGCCACAGGAGTTCGGTGAGCAGATCGCCAACACGACTCCGGAGGTCGCTCTCTATGCGTTTGCGGCCTTCTATGCCGTCTGCCTGGTACTGAATCGCTGGTACTACCTGAGGTCGAAGGCCGAGTACTCCAACCCGTAGCCTGTCGCCCGGCGTCGCCCGGGTCACTTCCGCCTGCACCCTGGGTTGACCCAAAAGTCGGACTGTTGGTAGCAAGTAGGGCATGGACGCTGAGGAGTTGGCGGGTCGGTGGCGGGAGATGAGCCCCGGGGAACGGGAGGAGGCCTACTCTCCGAGTTCCTGCATCGGAGGTGACTACGCCCCGTTCCTAGCCGCCTACCGGGACCGCAGCGCTGCGGCACGGGCTGGCGTCGCCGGGTGGCTGGAGCATTCCTACGGACCGTCACCCAGCCAGTGCCTCGACCTGTTTATGCCGGTCGACGCAGATGGGCCTGTGCCTCTGCTTGTCTTCATCCATGGTGGTTACTGGCAGGAGCTTTCCAAGGACGATTCGTCGTTTGCTGCACCGGCCTGGGTTGACCGGGGTGTGGCGTTCGCCGCCCTCGACTACACGCTGGCCCCGGAGGTGTCGCTCGCTGAGATCGTGGCCGAGTGCCGCCGGGCCGTGTCATGGCTGTACGAAAACGCAGCCGACCTTGGAGTCGACGAGCGCCGCATCGTGGTTGCCGGCAGTTCCGCCGGAGCACACCTTGCCGCAATGGTCGCCATTCCCGGATGGCAGTGGACCGCAGGTTGTTCCGGCAGCCTGGTGGCTGGCACTGTTCTCATTTCGGGAATCTTTGACCTGGAGCCACTCGGTGGGACGCCCATAGCCGAGCCGCTGTGTCTCACGGATCGTGATCTGACCGACCTGAGCCCCGCCCGACTACAACTCGGGAACTTTCCTCCGAGCACCGTCTGCTGGGGTGAGGTGGAGACCGACGAGTTCAAGTCGCAGAGCCGGGACTTTGCAGCGCGTCTGGATGAAGCTGGGACTCCGTGCACGTCGTTTGAGGTGTCGGGGAGGAACCACTTCGACGTGGTGTTCGAGCTGGCCGACCCCGGGTCGCTGACAGGGATGGAAGTAGCCTCGATGCTTGAACAGCCCAGGGAGGCGTAGTGCCCACTTTCAAGCCCCAGACCCCGACGATCGTTGACCCCGCCGGGGTAAAGACCGGTAACGCGGTCAGGCCCATGGGCCAGACCACCGATACCAGTCGGGCCGAGATGGTCGACGAGACCGGCGGCCTGCCCCGGGTCGATTTCGAGAATACCTCCAACCCATACATTGAGTATCAGAACCTCGATCTGTTACTGACGCTCCAGCACCCACGTAGCGACGCCTACGACGAGATGTGCTTCTACATCATGGGCCAGGTCAAGGAACTGCTCTTCAAGTCGCTGCACTTCGAGTTGCACAACGCCAGGCACCTCATCTGTCAGGGGCAACTCGACGATGCCCTGTTCATCGCCGACAGGGCACTTGAGATCACGAAACTCCTCACCAATGCATGGGACGTCGTGGCCACGGTGTCGGCCGAGGGCTTCAACCAGTTTCGCAACCACCTCGACGAGGCCTCGGGGCAGCTCTCGTTCATGTTCCGCCACGTGGAGTTCGTCCTCGGCAACAAGGACCGTCGCCTTGCCAGTGCGCACCGAAACGTCCCGCATGTGTGGCCCTACATGAAGGAGGCCCTGGAGAGTCCCAGCCTCTACGACGAGGTCCTGCAGCTACTGAACCGGCAGGGGTTCGAGATCGCCCCGGAGGCACTTGAGCGCGACTGGGCCGACCAGTACGCCCCGCACGAGAGTGTCGAGCAGGCCTGGTTCGACATAATTTCTAGTCCGAGTACCAGCAGCGGCCTCTACAAGTTGGGTGAGGTTCTCGTTGCCCTCGACGACCAGATGGCCCAGTACCGCTGGCGCCACTTCGTGCTGGTATCGCGCATCATCGGCTACAAGCCGGGTACCGGCGGGTCCGCCGGTGTCGAGTGGTTGAGGCACACCACCGACTTCCGCTACTTCCCCGAGTTGTGGTCGGTACGAACCCGGCTCGAAACCTGAACGGGTGCCGACTTGTGGTCCGCTGGGGCCACTAGCCACTTGTTGACTGCCAATGGGAACTCACCTAGCGTAACGTCGTCTGGTCATACCGGTCAGTCGGTCGGTAAGTAGGTCGGATGCAGGACATAGATAATCAGGATGTTTCGTCGAAACGTGGTGGGGGCACTACTAGAGAGGGGAATTCTGATGGACCGTAAGCGGTCGATATGGGTTGCATTGTTGTTGGTGTTCGCATTGGTTGCTGCTGCGTGCGGCGGCGATGACGATTCGACAGGTGGTACTGCGGCTCCTGCGACGACGACAGCGGCTCCTGCGGCGGCGACAGCGGCTCCGGCTGTTGAGCCTGTGAGTTCTGAGCCGATTCTGATTGGGAACCTGACGTCGTTCACGGGTCCTTTCACGCCGTGGGGCATTCAGGTGCGTGACGGTATGCAGATGGCGGTTGAGGAGATCAATGCCGCTGGTGGTGTTGGTGGGCGGATGTTGGAGTTGGTTGTTGTTGACGACCAGTCCAATGCTGAGGAGGCGACCAATGGCATTGAGCGTCTGATCGAGGATGGTGTCGTTGCGGTTGCTGGCACGATCTCAAGCGATGTGGGCTTGTCGACGTCGCGGATTGCCGAAGATGCCCAGGTTCCGTTGTTCATGACCAAGGCTGGGTCGTCTGCGATCCTCACGACTGACAGTCGGTACACGTTCCGTGCGTGTCTGCCTGCAGCACCGATGGTGGCTGCACCGATCGCGCAGTATGCGCAGGCTCAGGGTTTGAGCAGGGTTGGTGCTGTTATTGCCGACTACGGCTGGGGGCAGTCGATCCGGGCTTCCCTGGAGGCTGAGTTCGATGCGCTTCCCGGTGTGGACCTGCAGATCGAGGTAGCGCCGGTTCCTGAGAAGGACTTCACCACCTATCTGCGGAGCCTCGACGGGTTCGACCCTGAGTTCCTGGTTGCTACGGGCCATCCGCCAGGTACGGGTGCGCTCACTATCCAGTCCGGCGATCTGGGCATGGGTGTTCCGATCACCGGTCCGTGGGCTTCTTTGGCCGCGGTGATGGAGGGTCTCGGTGATTCTGGTATCGGCCGCTATTCGGACTTCAGTTGTGCCGACTACTTCAGCGATTCGTACCAGGATCTGGCTCAGCGCTATCTGGCGTTCTCGGGTAATCCGTTCATGGAGGACGACGCTGTTGCCGGGTTCGGGATCGTGACGATGCTGGCTGATGCAATCTCCAACGTCGGTGACGATCCAGCTGCGATAGCGGAGTACCTGCACGGACAGACCTACGACCTGCCCGGCTATGCACATGAGTTGGGATGGACGGAGTGGGGTGAGATCGCCAACTCGCAGCCGATCATGATTGTGGTCGGCGACGGCTCCGCCCCCGAGGGTCTCGAAACCCCCGGAGGCTGGTATCCCGAACTCCTGATCCAGGCAGCACCCATCCCACCCCACGTACCCGGGGAGGTGGCGGCTGTTGAGCCTGTGAGTTCTGAGCCGATTCTGATTGGGAACCTGACGTCGTTCACGGGTCCTTTCACGCCGTGGGGCATTCAGGTGCGTGACGGTATGCAGATGGCGGTTGAGGAGATCAATGCCGCTGGTGGTGTTGGTGGGCGGATGTTGGAGTTGGTTGTTGTTGACGACCAGTCCAATGCTGAGGAGGCGACCAATGGCATTGAGCGTCTGATCGAGGATGGTGTCGTTGCGGTTGCTGGCACGATCTCAAGCGATGTGGGCTTGTCGACGTCGCGGATTGCCGAAGATGCCCAGGTTCCGTTGTTCATGACCAAGGCTGGGTCGTCTGCGATCCTCACGACTGACAGTCGGTACACGTTCCGTGCGTGTCTGCCTGCAGCACCGATGGTGGCTGCACCGATCGCGCAGTATGCGCAGGCTCAGGGTTTGAGCAGGGTTGGTGCTGTTATTGCCGACTACGGCTGGGGGCAGTCGATCCGGGCTTCCCTGGAGGCTGAGTTCGATGCGCTTCCCGGTGTGGACCTGCAGATCGAGGTAGCGCCGGTTCCTGAGAAGGACTTCACCACCTATCTGCGGAGCCTCGACGGGTTCGACCCTGAGTTCCTGGTTGCTACGGGCCATCCGCCAGGTACGGGTGCGCTCACTATCCAGTCCGGCGATCTGGGCATGGGTGTTCCGATCACCGGTCCGTGGGCTTCTTTGGCCGCGGTGATGGAGGGTCTCGGTGATTCTGGTATCGGCCGCTATTCGGACTTCAGTTGTGCCGACTACTTCAGCGATTCGTACCAGGATCTGGCTCAGCGCTATCTGGCGTTCTCGGGTAATCCGTTCATGGAGGACGACGCTGTTGCCGGGTTCGGGATCGTGACGATGCTGGCTGATGCAATCTCCAACGTCGGTGACGATCCAGCTGCGATAGCGGAGTACCTGCACGGACAGACCTACGACCTGCCCGGCTATGCACATGAGTTGGGATGGACGGAGTGGGGTGAGATCGCCAACTCGCAGCCGATCATGATTGTGGTCGGCGACGGCTCCGCCCCCGAGGGTCTCGAAACCCCCGGAGGCTGGTATCCCGAACTCCTGATCCAGGCAGCACCCATCCCACCCCACGTACCCTCCTAGGCCAGAGCGGCAAGGGGGACGGGTTGGCCATATGACGGTTCTGGAACTGGACGGCGTCGAGAAGCACTTCGGCGGCCTTCCAGCGGTCAATGGTGTGAGCCTCGGGGTCGATGAGGGCGAGATTCTCGCCCTCGTCGGCCCCAACGGTGCAGGCAAGAGCACGTTGTTGAAGGCGATCAGTGGCCTCCAGCCACCGACCCGGGGAAACATCAGGTTCATGGGTAGAGACATCGGGGGCCTCAGGGCCCACGCGGTTCGCCGGTGTGGTGTCGCCATGGTGCTCCAGACACCCCGTACCTTCGAGTCCATGACGGTGCTTGAGAATGTCGTCGTGGGGGCCATGTTCGGTACGACGGGTGGACGGCTCTCTGTTTCGGTGGCAACCAGCCGTGCCGAGGAGGCCCTCGGGTTCGTGGGCCTCGAGGATCGGGCCGGAGACGAGGTGGGAAGTTTGAACCTGCACCAGCAGCGTTTCCTGGAGTTGGCCCGCTCCCTGGCCGGGCGTCCGAGGTTGCTGCTCCTTGACGAGGTGATGGCCGGGCTCAACGACACCGAACTGCAGGCCTCGGTTGACATCGTGCGGACGGCCCGTGACCGGCTCGGGGTTACCGTCATCTGGGTTGAACACGTCATGCAGGCGGTGATGAGCCTGGCCGAACGGGTGGTGGTCCTTGACTTCGGGGAGTGTCTGGCCGACGGCGTACCCCACGAAGTGATGCGCGACCCGGATGTGGTGACCGCCTACCTGGGTGGCGAGGTGGGTGGGAATGGCTGCTGATCTGCTCAGGATCACAGGAGTCTCAGCCGGCTACATAGGTGAGGACGTCCTGCACGATGCCGCGCTCACCGTCGCCAAGGGCGAGGTGGTGGCCGTTATCGGCTCGAACGGCGCCGGTAAGACAACCCTGTTTCGTGCGATATGCGGACTTTTGAGGCCATCGGCTGGGAAGGTCGACTTTGATGGGACCGACATCACCGGGCTCAGGGCACATCGTGTGTCGCGCCTTGGGATCGCGTACGTGCCGGCGGAACGACACCTGTTCCCAACGATGACCGTTCGCGACAACCTTGTCCTCGGGGCATTCCCGAAGCATCACGAACCTGAGCAACTGGACTTCGTCTACAGGCTGTTTCCCCGGTTGAAGGAGCGGACCGGACAACATGCCGGGGACATGAGTGGAGGGGAGCAGCAGATGCTTGCTGTGGCCCGGGCACTGATGTGCGGGCCACGCCTCTTGATCCTTGATGAGCCGACGACGGGTCTGGCACCGAAGCTCGCTGCCGAGGCATACGCCGCCCTCGGCGAGCTACGGGACAGGGGCCTCACGATCCTTGTTGCAGAACAGCAGGTGCCGCTCGTCCTGGCCCTTGCTGACCGTGGCTACGTGCTCGAGCAGGGCCGGATCCGGTTGTCGGGTGCCTCCGGCGACCTGGCTGACGATCCGGAGGTCAGGCATGCGTACCTCGGTGTGGCCTGACGGATGGTCGTGAGGGTGCGACCATGACGGCGGTCCTGTTGGATGGTGTCGTTCTGGGCCTGCAATTCGGGTTGCTCGGCGTCGGGCTGACCCTTGTCTATGGGCTTGGAGGCGTGCTGAACCTGGCACACGGGCAGGTGGCGGTCCTCGGGGCGATCGTCATTGCCCGCTCAATGGACGCGGGGATGTCGACGGGCGTCTCAATCGTCTTCGGCCTGGTTGCCGTCGGCCTCTTAGGCCTCATTGTCGACCTGACCCTCATGCGACCCGTGTACCGCCTTCGCGGCGAGAGCCGTGTGCTTCTGGGTCTGTTGTTGATGCTCGGGGTAGGGACCCTCATCGACGGCGTTCTCGAGTGGAGGTATCCGATCGAGGCGTTGACCCTTCGGGTCACCGGAGATCCCGTGTCGATCCTTGGGGTCCGCATGAGCTACGGGAGCATCGTAGCCTCGGCGATCGCACTGGTCGTCGGTGTTGCCCTGTTCGCCTTCCTGCGCTTCTCGACCTTTGGCAGGGCTACGCGTTCCGTCATTCAGGATGAGGAGGGCGCACGGCTCTGTGGTGTGAACCCGGCCGTGGTCAGGAGCACGATCTTTGTCATGAGTGGGGTCCTCGCCGGGGTCGTCGTGATCACCCGTTCCATGACGGCGCCCATAACCGTGACGTCGGGGTTCGGCCTGACCATCATGGCCCTGATCGTGGCCGTCGTGGGCGGCCTCGGGAGCGTGTCCGGGGCGTTCGTGGCAGGGATCCTCCTCGGTGTCGTGAACACCGTCAGTGCCTACACCATCGGCTCCTATGCCACGACGATCATCCTGCTTACTGCCGCGGCGGTAACCATCGTCCTTCGTCCCAGCGGGCTGTTCGGAGATCGCACGTGAGCGGCATCGGCGATGCCGCCGACCGGAACACGGATGGTGTGGTTGCCGGGGCTGAGCGCACGTTCAGGTCCCTCGGTCGCGATCTTGTTCCAATTGGGGCTGTGGCTGTCCTCTTGGCACTCCTGCCCATCCAGTTCCACGATTCCAGGTCGATGATGACGGTGATCATCACCGGGCTGTTGTTCATGGCATACGCGGTGGCATTCAACGTGATATTTGGCAGTACGGTGCAGTTGTTCCTCTGTGTGGGGGCTCTTGCTGGCATAGGGGGATTCTCGGCAGCGATCCTGAGCGAGCGGGGCGGCATACCGATGCTGGTGTGCATAGTCATTGGCGGAGTGCTGGCCGGGCTGGTCGGTGGCCTCTTGAGTTGGATAGCGGTCAGCAGGTCTCTGGACGTGATCTTTACTGGCGTGGTGACGCTGGCCTTCTCCCTGTCATTCCAGAGCATCATCTTGGGTCGGCGCGATCTCACTGGGGGTGAGACCGGAATAGTGGTCGAGGCCGGGTCCGACACGGTCCTGGGGGGCAAGGTGGGCGCCTACTACGTCCTCCTCGGCGTTGTCGTCGCCTACCTGGTCCTCTTCAGGCTGATCCAGAGGTCACATGTTGGTTGGGCGTTTCGTGCCCTGCGCAATGACGAGGTGGCTGCCGAACTTGCCGGGGTGGACGTGACCCGCTACCGCGTCTACGCCGCCCTGGTCGGCTCGACGATGCTCGGTGTCGCAGGATCGGTATTTGCATTCCATCGGGGGTTCATCGGTCCGTCCACGTATGCGTTCGCCGACGTCGATGTCCATGTTCTGGTGATGCTGGTGTTCGGCGGTATCGGTTCGCTGCTGGCCCCTGTTCTGGGTGCGGTCGTGTTCACCATCCTTGACGAGATCCTGATCTCATTTGCCCAGTTGCGTGTCGTCCTGTACGGCGCCGTCATCATCATCTTGTTCCTGGGGTTCCGGCGCGGTGTGATACCCACACTCGAATCTGCGTACTCCAGGTGGAGGCATCGGGGTGAAGGTGCATGAGTTGAGCCCGGTGTCGTGACAGACAACTAAGCCCGACCTTGAAACAGTCGGGGCTGGACGGGTTGCAGCCCCTGCGGGTGGATCAGGCTGATCGTAACTTGTAGCGCTGGATCTTCCCGGTTGTGGTCTTTGGTAGGTCCGTGACGATTTCGTAGCGGCGTGGCCGCTTGTAACCGGCGAGGCGTTCCCTGCACCACTCGGTGAGTTCGTCCGGGTCAACCTCGGTGTCCGGTGTGGGGACGACGTAGGCGACGGCGCGGAGGATGTCGCCTACGTCGCGCTCGCCGACCACCGCGGCCTCGAGCACGGTCTCGTTCTCGATGAGCGTGGCCTCGACCTCGGCCGGTGACACCCACTCACCCCCAATGCGCATCATGTCGTCAGCACGTCCCAGGTATGTGTAGTAGCCGTCGTTGGAGCGGACATACAGGTCTCCGGTGCGGATCCAGTCTCCCTGGAACGTGGAGCGGTTCATCTCGGTTCGACACCAGTAGCCCGTTGCGGCCGATTCGCCACGCACCAGTAGTTGGCCCAACTCGTTGTCGGGTTGGTCGTTGCCTTCTTCGTCGACGATTCGGGCCTCGTAGCCCGGGACCGGTACTCCGCTGGTACCGGGTCGGCAGTGCTCGGGGGTGTTGGAGAGGAAGATGTGGAGGAGTTCGGTCGAACCGATCCCGTCCAGCACCGTCACCCCGTAGTGCTCCCTGAACCTCTCGAAGGTCTCTGCCGGTAGGGGTTCAGCGGCCGAGATGCCGTAGCGGACCGAGGAAAATGTGTCGGCTGCAATATCGGCATTGTTCAGGGCCGCGAGGAAGGTGGGAATGCAGAAGAACAGCGTCGGCTTTTCGGTGCTGACGATTTCGGCCACGAGTTGCGGTGTCGGTGGTCGGGTCGGTTCCAGGATCGATGTGGCTCCGACGGCGAACGGATAAGTGACCGAGTTGCACAGCCCGTAAGCGTGAAACATCGGACCAACCGAGTAGAAGCGGTCTGCTTTGGTGACGTTGAGCACATTTCTGGCGTAGGCCTCGAAGGCTGCGAGGAGGTCACCGTGGCGGTGCATGGCCAACTTGGGCATGCCGGTCGTTCCTGACGTGCACAGCCAGAAACCCGGGGACTCTGCCCAGGTTCTGTGCAGCCCACCGTCGTCGGTTGACTCCGTGAAGTCGGCCCAGGAGACGGTTCCAGAGTTTCCCGACGTGGTGACCACGTGTTCCACCTCCGGTGATCCTTCGCACAGGTCTGGGATTGAGGAACTCTGCTCATCCGAGGCCACGATCATCCGGGCCCTCGAATCGGCGATGATTACCCCCAGGTCCCTGCCCGGTAGGAGCGGGTTTGTCAGGACCGGGACGGCACCGATGCGGAGTGCCGCCAGGAACGTCGCGACGTACTCGACCGAATCGAGCATGACCAGCGCCACCCTCTCCTCGGGCCTGAGACCGAGTCTGCGTAGACCTGTCGCCACCGCCTCGGTGAGTTCCAGCACCTCGGCGTAGCTGGCGGACTCGCCTTGGCACCGGACCGCCGTGTGACCACCACGCCCTTCTGTGATATGGCGATCCAGGAGCCACTCACAGGCGTTGAATGTGTCGTGCATGGTCGGTTTCCCTCCTCGAGAAGGTCGTGTGGTCGTGATCCGATCCGGGCGGTTCAGAGGCGACCTGATTGCCGACTGAGTCCGTGTTCTGCGGCCTTAACCGGCGAAGACAGATACCGAACACCGTCTCAGCATCCCAACACACCCCTGAATGGTAGGTGACCGGTGTCGCAACTGGATCGGGACCTTGGTCCCTGCCACTTCTCTGGAGTCAGGCTGGCGATGGGCTCAGGATGTGATGCCGATGTCGCAGAAACTGGTTCCTGGCCGTGAGAGCCGGGTGCGGGTTGGCAGGTACTTGGTGGGGTCCGTGACCGGAGGTTGATGACCATCTGCGCCCGGTAGGCCTTAGAGGACGTGCCAACGGGCATCATTGGTGACCATGTCGGTGGCGAACGTGATCTTTGACGTACTGGCGCCGGTCGCCGTCCTCGTCGGGCTTGGTGCCGCACTCGGGCCGCGGTTGAACGTAGACATTGGTGGCCTGTCCCGACTGGCCTACAACGTGTTCGGCCCGGCGTTCATCTTCGCCGTTTTGGCGGGAGCAGACCTGGACCGGGGCGTGGTCGTACGGCTGGTGCTGGCGGGCCTGGCCGGGATGGCGGCAGCCGTTGCGCTGGCGGTCCTGTGGTCACGGATTACCGGGGTCGGCCACGAACTGACCGCAGCGACTGCCATCACGAGTTCCTACGGAAACGTCGGCAACGCCGGCCTTGCCATCGTGGCGTTCTCCCTGGGCGAACAGGCCCTGCCGATAGCGGGCGTATTGATGCTCACCATCAACTTGACCGGCCTTGTGCTGAGCGTCGGCCTCGCCGAGGCGCGTACGAGATCGCCCCTGCCAGCCCTCGGGCGTGCACTGGCCACGCCGATGGCAGTTGCCGGTGCCATCTCGCTCCTGGTCAACCTCTCTGGTGTGGACCTGCCCGTCGTGGTCGACCGTTCGATCGGGCTCTTGGCTGATGCCCTCATCCCCGTGATGCTCCTGACCCTGGGGATGCAGCTGATCAAGAGCGGCCGACCGACATGGTCGGGTGACCTCGGCGTGGTGCTGATCGCCAAACTGGCACTGGCTCCCTTGGTCGCAGGGTTGGCGGCTTCTGCACTGTCACTGGGTGGCGACTTCCTGGATGCCGTCGTGATCCAGTCGGCGATGCCGCCGGCGGTGTTCGCTGCGGTCATCGCCATCGAGAGTGACCTGGCACCTGACAGGGTGACCGCAGCGGTGGTCCTGACAACTCTCGTGTCGGCCCTGACCCTGCCCGTTGTTCTTCTCGTACTCTGATCACCGGAGCCAGTAGGGAGTCGATTCGAGATGGTTGAGGTAGTACCCGGCGTGTGGAGCGGACGGGCGTCGTCGTGGGGCCTGCTTCTGGTGGTATTCGGTGTGGGTGTCAGTGCGCTGTTCATGCCGGGGTTGGCACTGTGGGCCCGGGCCCTGGAGGCGGTCATTGCACTGATCGTGCTGTCCTTTTCGTCGGTGGTTGTACGTGTTGATGAACACGGCCTGAGCGTTGCGGTGGGGCCCGCCTGCTGGCCCCGCTGGAAGGTCCCGATTGCAGATGTGGTTGGTGCAGAGGCGATCGATCTCCGGCCGTTCAGCTACGGCGGCTGGGGCTACCGGGCCCGCCCGGGCGTGCGGGCGATTGTCATCAGGTCAGGCACCTCGCTGAAGGTCAGCCGGCACCGGGGACCCGATCTGATCGTCACGGTCGATGATGCAAAGGCGGGGGCGGCTCTCCTGAACGGGCACGCGGGCAGGTCCGGGAGGCGCTGATGCTTTAGGACATACAATTTGCAACGCCGGCGCTATCAGATCGGACCAGACCGCTTCGAGTATCTCCTGACACCCAGGGGAATGGACGTGTATCCGATAGCGCTCGCACTCATGCGCTGGGGTGACCAGTGGTTGGGCACAGCTGCTGGACCGCCTCTGTTGCTGCACCACCTCACCTGTGGGAACCCCTTGGAGGCAGTGGTGGTGTGCGACCAGTGCGGTCAGTCACCCGATCCGCACGAGGTCCTGTTCCGTCGGTAACCGGGGCCCGGAGTTGGTGGACTCCTCAGGGACACCCATCCCTGTCGGGTCAGTGTTCTCTGAAGAGGCGACCAAGTCCTTCCATGCGGTCATCGATGCCTGCCAAGCGGAGGCAGTGCCAGAGCATGGCCTGGTTGCTCGCCACGCACGACTTGCCGGTGGCCGCCTCGATCTCGTCGATCACGTCGACCGTGCGAAGCGCCCCGCAGCTCACGAATACGGCATCAGCGTCGGGCCGGTCGACGCTGATGGCAAGGTCGCGGATGTATTCGGGGGTGACCCGCACCATGTCGGCATCGTCGGTGATGCCGAGGCCCACGATGTCGAGCACCTCGTAGCCGAGGTCCGCCATGTAGTCGGCTTCGATGCGGTTCACCTCGTCCAGATACGGGGTGGCGATCACCACCTTCGTGGCCCCGAGTGTGTCCAGGGCGGCGAACACACCTGACACGAGCGTCGTGGGAACCGCTCCCGGACAGCCTCTGGCGAGTTCAGCCCGTACGACATCCTCACCCATAACCACCGAGCCCGATGTGCACGCGTAGCAGACCACGTCCAGGTCGCCGTCGGGCAGTATCAGAGACGCTGAGTTGGCCAGGCCGTCGACCATGGCTGCCAGGTTGGCTGCCGTCACCTGGTTAGCCATTGGGGCACGTGAGAAGTGCACACCAACGCCGAGCGGGGCGAGGCGCATCATGTCCTCTTCGACGGTCTGCTCCATCGCGAGCACGACGAAGCCAAGCTTGGCCCGGTGGTGTCGGCCACCGTCGAACACGACGTCGGGCAGCACCCCTAGGCCAGCACCAGGTCCAGAGGCGACCGGCTCAGGCGCTCGCAACCTGTCTCGGTAACAGCGACGGTGTGGCCGAGCGTCATGGCCCGCTGGTCGTCGAGGTCCAGGAGGATCATGTGCAGGAAGTAGGCCTGGTCGGCTTCGAATACCAGTGGATTCCCCTCGTAGATCATCGGCCAGTCGGTCCAGACCGGTGCGTACACGGCGCCCATGCCGTAGCCGCAGGCGTTGAGGCGGTGCTTGCGGTAGCCGGCGACGTCGAGCACGTCGGCGTGGGCCGAAAAGACATCGCCCATGGTGTTCCCGGGGGCAATGGCGGCCTCACATGCGAGTAGGGCCTCCTCACAGGCCCGGTGCATTTCGACCTGCACCGGGTCGGGGTCGCCCACGAGGATAGTTCGCATCATGGCGGCGTGGTACCGGCGCTGAACGCCACACCACTCCAGCGTCAGCTGGTCGTTGGCGTCGAGTGTGCGGCGGCCCGACGTGTAGCGCACCATCAGCGCCCCGGGTCCGGAGCCGATTATCAGCTCGTTGCCGGCGTAGTCGCCGCCACCCAGAAACACGGCACCCTGCATCGCGGCCAGGATCTCGGCTTCGTTGATGCCGCCAGCGGTCAGGCGGACCGCCTCGTCCCAGGCGTTGTCGGCAAGCTCGGCGGCCCGCCGCACATAGGCCAACTCGGCCGGGCTCTTGGTGCGGCGAAGTTCCTGGATGAGCGTGGAGGCGTCGGCCCAGGTCAGGTAGCCATTCAGCTCTGCCTCGACGAGGCGCCAGTTTGAGGCCTTGAGACCATATGAGTCCAGCTCGATGCCGACCCTGGATCCGGCCATGCCAAGGTCGTCGAGTACCCCCTTCAGGTCAATGGCTGGGTTCATGCCCTCCACGTCGACCCAGATGCGCAGGTCCTCCACGTCGGAGGTGTACAGGGCCGTGCCACGGTCGGGTGCCCGGGTGAGGAGGGTGATGTGTCCGTCAGCTGTCATGACCATGCACTGGAACATCGAGAAGCCGAACGTGTCGTAGCCCGTGAGCCAGTACATGGACTCCTGTTTGAACACCAATAGGGCGTCGAGTCCAGCGCCGGTGATCGCTGCAGCGGCACGGTCCTTGCGGGCTTGCATCTCCTCGGGAGCGAAGTGGATGGGCATGGTGCTCCGGATCGCAGAACTATCGGTGGAAGGGCAGCGAAATCGTCTCGCGTCTAGGGCTCAAGGTCAACCCTGTTGTTAGTCACGGTTGTATGGGTTTGGGTGCCGACGTGGCGACTACCTTGTGCCGGTGCCCGACCTCGACCTTCCCTTCAGCCGCGATGAGTACGCGAAGCGCCTGGCAATGGTGAGAGCGGCAATGGACGAGCGTGGGATCGAGGTGATGGTCGCCGCCGACCCGTCCAACATGGGGTGGTTGACCGGATACGACGGCTGGTCCTTCTACACGCCTCAGGCGGTGATCATCTCCCACGATGGGGAGCCGTGGTGGTGGGGTAGGCGCATGGACGCCAACGGTGCCCACCGCACCGTCTACATGGACGAATCGCGCATCCTCGACTACTCCGATGACCACGTCATGTCCACCGAGCGCCACGCCTTCGGCCAACTGGGTGGTCTCCTGACCGACCTTGGGTTCGGTTCTGCACGAATCGGGGTCGAACTGGACAACTACTACTACTCGGCTTCTGCCCACCAGAACCTGGTGGCGAGCCTCCCCGGTGCAGAGGTGGTCGATGCCACCGGCCTCGTCAACTGGCAGCGAGGCGTCAAGTCCGAACAGGAACTCGTATACATGCGTAGGGCCGCCCGCATCGTTGAGCGCATGCACGACCGCATCCGTGAATTGTTCGAGCCCGGCCTGCGCAAGTGTGACCTGGTCGCCGAGATCTACCACACGGCGATTTCCGGCACCGAGGAGTTCGGTGGTGACTACGCGGCCTTCGTACCGATGCTTCCGACCGGTGCCGATGCCTCAGCCCCTCACCTCACCTGGGATGACAAACCATTCGAGTCCGGTCAGGGAACGTTCTTCGAGATCGCCGGGGCACACCGTCGCTACCAGCTGCCGCTGTGCCGGTCCGCCTACCTGGGCACCCCACCGCCCGAGATGCTCGAGGCTGAGAAGGCCCTCATCGAGGGGCTCGAGGCCGGGCTGGTTGCCGCTCAGGCTGGCAACCGGGCCTGCGACGTGGCCAACGCCCTCTACGAAACCATGGAGAGGTACGGGATCCACAAGGAGGGCCGCTGTGGCTATCCGATCGGTATCAGCTACCCACCGGACTGGGGTGAGCGCACAATCTCATTCCGCCCGACTGACGAGTCGATCCTGGAGCCCGGCATGACCTTCCACTTCATGCCCGGACTCTGGATGGACGACTGGGGTCTCGAGATCACCGAGAGCTTCGTGATCCGCGACGAGGGGGCGGCTGAGACACTGGCCAACTACCCGCGCGAGCTCTTCATCAAGCCGTGAGCGGGAATCAGCTGCTCGAGGAGGCGTTGGTGATCCTGGACGACCTGATCGCCTTTGAGACCGTAGCCCTGACGCCCAACCTGGACATGGTCGAGTACTGCGTCGCCCGACTCGAGGCGGTCGGGGCTGATATCAGGCTCACCCACAGCGATGACGGCACCCGGGCCAACGTGTTCGCCACGATCGGGCCTGGTGGTGACGGCGGCATCGTTCTCTCAGGGCACAGCGACGTCGTGCCCGTGCACCCGGCTGACTGGACGACACCTCCCTTTGAGGCATCCCACCGGGAGGGGCGCGTCCATGGACGTGGATCGGCCGACATGAAGGGCTTCATCGCCTGCGTGTTCGCCCTGCTACCGGGCTTTGCTGAACTGGAACTCGTAAGGCCCCTGCACGTGGTACTCACCTTCGACGAGGAGGACGGCTTCCACGGTGCACCCGTGCTGCTCGATGACCTGGTGTGGAACGGCCCCAAGCCGGCTGCCGCGCTCATCGGCGAGCCCACCGGAATGCAGGTGATCGGCGCGCACAAGGGTTGCTACGAGTACACCACCACGGTCACGGGCCTGAACGGCCACAGTTCAGAACCGGCTACGGCCGTCAGCGCCGTGCACTATGCCACCCGTTGGATCGCCGGGCTGATGGCCCTTGGACCCGACCTCGCTGAACGGGCACCTGCTGATAGCCCGTACCAGCCAGCCCACACCACTACCAACGTCGGAACGATCGTCGGTGGACAGGGTCGGTGTGTCGTGGCTGCGGAGTGCTCCTTCGAGTGGGAGATGCGGCCCGTCCAGCAGTCCGACGTCTCGTTCGTAAAGGACTCGATGGCGGCTCTCGAGGAGCGACTGCTGGCCGAAATGCGAGTCGTGCACCCTGAGGCATCAATCGAAACTGAAAGGGTCTGTGAGGTTGATGGCCTAGTCATGGATGAGTTCTCACCAGCACTTGAGGTGATGGCCTCACTGCTGGGTGAGACACCGACGGGTGTGGTGTCGTATGGAACCGAAGCGGGGCTGTTCCAGGCTGCCGGCATCCCTGCTGTGGTGTGGGGTCCCGGTGATATCGCCGTCGCACACCGCCCCGACGAGTACGTCGAAGTTACCGACCTGGCAGTCTGTCTAAAGGTGCTGGAACAACTCGGAGAACTCCTGGCTCAGAGTTGATCTCCCGGTTCACAATCATCAAGTGCAATGCGAAACGCACAACGAAAATAATGGAATTGTGCGTATTGCCTATCGAATCAATGTCGCATGTTCAACTAGGTTGCACTCGGAATCTAGTCGGAGGGGGCAGCGTATGACACGAATTCTGTGGATCAACCCGGTGGGAATTAGCGCATACGACGCACCGATCGGTGGTGCCCTCCGTGAGGAAGGGGCAGCAGACACGCTGATCGATGTCTGCTCACTACCGGGACCCGGTCCGCAGCACCTTGAGTGGAATGCCTTGGAAGCAGTAGTCGCTGGACCGACGATGGGTGTGATCAGGTGGGCGGCCGAGCAGCAGAACTACGACGGTGCGGTAATCGGATGCTTCTACGACCCGTTCCTCAGGGGAGCTCGTGAGGCTTCGGGGAATATGGTCGTCACCGCACCGGCCGAGGCGTGCATGCACATCGCCAACACCATCGGCGAGCGGGTGTCGATTCTTGTCGGGCGTCGCAAGTGGATTCCTGAAATGCATGAGAACGTCGTCAAGTACGGCTTTGGTGAGCGGCTGGCATCGTTCCGGGTGCTTGAGATGAGCGTCGACGAGTTCCAGGTGGATCCTGCATGCACCGAGGACCGCATCATGGAAGAAGCTCAACGGGCAGTCGACGAAGACGGTGCTGACTGCGTAGTTCTGGGCTGCACGATCGAGTTCGGCTTCTACCGAAAGGTCCAGCAGGAGATCGGAGTCCCCGTCGTTGATGCAATCACGGCGCCGCTTCGCTACGTCGAGTTTCTGGCATCGATCAGAGATGACCACGGATGGGGCACCAGTCGGGCTGTGGGATATGACGCGGTTCCGGAGCGTGAACTGGATTGGATTCCCATCGTCGAACCCATCCTGGATCTGGACCCCCGCGGCTGACACCACGAGCAGGGAGTGGCTGTAATGCGATCGACCATGAATACGAGCAGGGATACGAGATGGACCAACTGAACCTTGATGACATCGAGGCACTTGCGCTTGGAGCTACCCTCCTCGGCACTGGCGGCGGAGGTGACCCTTACATAGCCAAGTTGATGATGCGACAGGCGATCGAGGAGTTCGGCCCGGTCGACGTCGTCGAAGCTGTCGACCTTCCGCCCGATTCCCTGATCCTGTCGACGGCAATCATCGGTGCGCCGACTGTGATTCTGGAAAAGATCCCCGCGGGTACCGAGTTCGTCGCAAGCATCAAGTCGCTTGCCGCGTACCTGGGTAAGGAGCCCACTGCCGTGATGTCAATTGAGGTGGGTGGACTCAACACCCTCCTACCCATTGCCACTGCTGCAGAGATGGGGCTACCGATAGTCAACGCAGACGGCATGAGGCGTGCATATCCCCAGATTGAGATGACCGTCTTCACCCTTGGCGGGCTTTCGGCCGGACCACTGTCGATCGCTGACGAAAAGGGCAACCAGTGCGTATTCGAGACGACGACAAATCAGATAGCGGAGACGCTTGCCCGGACTGCCGTGATCCAGTTGGGCCTTGCCAACGCGATCAGCTGCTATCCAATGACAGCAGGGCAGCTTGTCGAGCACGGAATCCAGGGCTCGATTACCTACTGCACGAGGCTTGGGCACCTACTTGAGGACGTGAAGGCCGGCAGGGAAGGTGCATGGCAGACCTTCCTCGACGAATCTGGATCCGTTGAGTTCTTCACCGGAAAGGTCATAGACCTTGACCGGCGTACCACTGAAGGCTTCGCACGGTCAACGGTGATCCTGGAACACCTTGATGATGGAAATAGGACGATGCGCATTGAGGTCCAGAACGAGAACCTCATTGCGTTTGAGGACGGTGAGGCGGTAATTACCACGCCCAACCTGATCTGCATGCTCGACTCAGAGACCTACGACCCGATCACCACAGAGTCGATTGCCTACGGCAACCGCTTGATCGTGATCGGGATGCCCTGTGCCCCGGAGTGGCACGTTGAGGGCATGTTGGACCTGGTGGGTCCTCGCGCGTTTGGATACGACCTCGACTTCGTGGAGTTGCCAGGATGAACAAAGCTAGAGATCTTCGTATCGGCGTGGACGTCGGCGGAACCAATACCGACGCGGTGCTCGTTGACAGCGCCGGAGCAGTTCTCACTTCAGTGAAGGTGGCGACGACACCCGACCCTATTGACGGGATCAGGGCGGCACTAGATGCAGTGCTCAAGGGTGCCGACACGGCTCGGATCTCCAAGGCGATGCTTGGAACCACCCACCCGGCAAACGCCATCATTCAGCGGACCGGTCTGGATTCCGTCGGCATTCTCCGTCTTGCAGCACCGTCCTCACTGGGTGTCAGGCCGGGAGCGGCCTGGCCAGAGGACATCCACACGGTTGTGCTACGTAGTGCGGCGATCATCGAGGGTGGCCACGAGTACACCGGGCAACCGATCGCCCCTCTTGATGAGGAGGCGGCGAGGCGCTTTGCCGGGGACGTGCAGGCAAACGGTTGCGGGGCGGTGGCCGTATCGGCTGCATTCAGTCCGGCAGTGACCGATCACGAACTGCGGGCAGGCGAGATTCTGGCAGAGGAACTGGGTTTCGACTTTCCAGTGTCGCTGAGCCACCAGGTCGGTTCCCTCAGCCTCCTCGAACGCGAGAATGCCACGATCCTGAATGCTGCACTGTTGAGCGTCGCGAAGAGCGTGACCGACGGCTTCCAGGCTGCCCTCGCCGAGCGAAACCTACAGGTCGATGCCTACATAACGCAGAATGACGGCACGTTGATGACCGCTGAGGAGGCCGCACGCTTCCCTGTGTTGACGCTGGGTTCCGGGCCGACCAACTCCATGCGCGGAGCCTGTGCCCTCGCTCAGGTGTCTGATGCCCTTGTGGTCGACGTGGGAGGCACCTCAACTGATGTGGGTATTCTCGTGGACGGCTTTCCACGGGAATCCTCGGCCGCTGTTGAGGTCGGAGGTGTACGGACCAACTTCAGGATGCCCGACCTGATCTCCATGGGACTCGGTGGTGGAACCATCGTGCGTGACACTGGTCGGGATGTCGCCGTCGGTCCAGATTCTGTTGGATACGCGGTGGTAACCGAGGCCCTCTGCGTGGGCGGTGGGACGCTAACGCTGTCAGACATCTCGCTTGCCGGTGGGCGTCTTGACGGATTCGGCGACCCCAGCTTGGTAGCCGAGGTTGATTCGGTCACGGTCACCGCCGCGCTTGAATGGGTCGATAGCCAACTCACGGTGATGGTAGACCGGATCAAGTCGGCGAGAGCTGACATGCCCCTCCTGGCGGTGGGTGGTGGTGCCCACCTCATTCCCGATGACCTTCCAGGTGTGTCGGAGATCCACCGGCCCGAGAACTACCAGGTTGCCAACGCATACGGGGCCGCGATTGCCGAGGCGTCAGGCGCCGTCGACAAGGTCTACAGCTACGACACCTCGAGTCGGGAGGAGTGTCTTGACGAAGCACGTGAACTGGCCTCCAACGTGGCCATTCGCTCGGGAGCCGACCCGGAACAGGTGCGCATCACCAACGTCACCGAGATCCCGATGACCTATGTGCCCGGTGGAGGCTGTCGCGTGATGGTGAAGGCGGCAGGCCCACTGGCCTGATCTCAGGCCATAGGGTCAGGTATATGAGTCAGGTGACCGCTGCAGCCCCCCAGGTAGCGGACTCACACAATGACCTCTTGATGGCATGTCTCCATCGACGAGAACGCGGCGTGGCCGATCCGTTTGGCGACGACTGGCTGCCCGGGCTTCGTGAAGGCGGAGTCATCTTCCAGGTTCTACCGATCTTCACCGAGGAGCAGTTTGTCGGAGAAGGAGCTCTCAGGCGGACCCTCGAACTGATTGGCATGGCGAGGGAGATTGCCAACCTTCATACGGCTGACGTGGGAATAGTTGAGGAGGCGGGCGATGTCGACGAGATCATCGACGGTGGACGCATCGCCCTGCTCGTAGCTCTAGAGGGAGCGGAGCCAATCGGATCCTCTCCGTCCATGTTTGACACCATGTGGCGCCTTGGAGTGCGCATGGCCTCACTCACATGGAATCGCCGCACCATGATGGCCGATGGTGTCGGCGAGAGCGACACGGAGGGTGGGCTCACGTCGTTGGGTATCGAGTCGATCCACGACATGGAACGGCTCGGAATGATCCTCGACGTGAGCCATCTGTCAGCAGCCGGACTGGCACATGTCGACCAGGTTGCCACCAGGCCCTATGTAGCCACCCACTCATCGTGTCGACTGCTGTGTGACCATCCCAGGAACCTCACCGATGAGCAGATAGCGATGACCTCCCGGTCAGGAGGATTCGTCGGAATTAACGCTTTCGGCCCGTTCATTGACGCTGTCGAGCCGACCATCGAACGGTATGTGGACCATGTCGAACACGCGGTTGGCCTGGCTGGACCGGCGAGTGTCTGTATTGGGGCGGACTTCACCGAGGACCTGGTGAGGTTCGTTGATCCCATCCTTGGAAAGGCCCTGGTCAGGCCAGAGGACTTGGTTCCGATCCTCGGGCTGTCAAGGCCGTCGCACTACCCGAACCTGACCGCTGCAATGGTCGAGCGCCTCGGTCTGGAACAGGCTGAAAGGGTCGCCAGCAGGAACATGCTGGACTTCTTCCGCCGGGCGCTCCCAAGTGGCTCTCAGTGCATGTGAACAGGTCGCCGGGATTCGGATAGTCCTGTCCGCCTGTGAGGACTAGGTTCGTTCGGTGGTCGTAACGCGACGCGCAACCGTGCGCCACCTACTCACCTCGCCACATCTGCGGGCAGGCTCACTGCTGGGTGGCGAAGCCGGCCTTGATGCCCCGATCGGAGACGTGATCGTCCGCGCTCGTGTCGAGCCGGAACTCCCACCGATCGAGGGTTCTGTGGTTGTTCTTGATGTTGAGGGACTGGGTGATCACCTGTACCAGGTGGATCAGGCAATTCGTGTAATCAGTGACTCGGGCGCTGTCGCCCTGTTGATCGTGAACCAGGCGAGAGATGTGGGTCCGAGCGTAAGACGCCTCGCAAATCGCTTCGAGGTCCCGGTCTTTGAGATTGACTCCGGTGATGTCATGGCACTGGCACAGAGCCTGCGGTCGGAGCTTCTCTTTCCTGACATCGAGCACGCCGCGGCAGTCGATCATGCCCTTGACTCGTTTGACAGGCGCCTTGTGCTCACGCCTGACGGTGTGGTCGATGTCATCTCCGATCTCATGAACATGGACTGTTGCCTCGTGGCTGCAGATCGGGTCGTCATTGCCGGCCCGAGGATCGAGGTTGGTGGACGAAGGCTTGCCGACTCGAACCGTCACTATGTTGACCACAGCCTCGAGAGCGCCCTCCACAGTGTGCCGATAGCCATTGTCCCCGGCGAGGAGCCCGCCTACTGGCTGGTTGCGGAGTCTGAGGGTTCCGACAGCGCACAGCGAACCCTGGTGTCGCTCATGCGCCTGGGTGCCTGGTACCTGGCGACAATCCTTGCATCTGCCAGGGTCAACGCCGAGAGGGATGCGCGCCGTCGAATTGCCTTGTTGAATGAGATTCTTGATACGACCGAGGTGTCAGAAGCTGGAATAGCCAACCAGGTCACAGCCCTCGGATGGACAACATCGGGGTGGAACACGGGTCTCAATATCCAACTCCGCGGCTCGGTCGACCCAAGTCGTGTGCTCAACCTTCACGCAGAGATGCGACAGCGGCTGGGAGATGTTGGAATCGACGGACCACTGATTGAGCGAACAGATGGATGGAGTGGTTGGATCTCAGGCCCCCAGGAACCACCGGTAGAGAGCTACTCGACAATCGTGAGAGGCATCGCCAGCGCGCTCGCAGGGTTTGTGGGAAGCCACAGCGACCTCACGGCCCACGGTGGAGTTGGCCGCCCTCACATGGAACTGGTCGGCCTACACCGTTCTCTGAGCGAAGCTCGTGAAGCGTCGATGATTTCTCATGCGCGTGGCCGTGAGGCAAGTGGCGCTGCCCATATCGACCAGATTGGTGTCCAACGGATTCTGATGGGTTGGTTTGCCTCTGAGGACTTTGCCAGCTTCGCGCACACGGTCCTCGAGCCGTTGATTGCCGTAGATCCCGACGGTCAGATGCTCAGGACCCTGGAGGTCTACCTGGATGCCAACTGCTCGGCCACGGCGGCTGCGGTCAAGTTGGATGTTCACAGGAACACGGTTGCCAACAGGGTCGAACGTGTGTGCCTGGTTCTCGGAGTGCGCCTGGAGGATCCCGAAACAAGGCTGTCACTTCAGTTGGCATGCCGGATGCTGCATCTGGACAGGTAGAACAGACTCTGCCTGTGCACAATGCCCTTCTCCTAATGGCTGCTTGTGCGTATAGGCCATATCAGGGATCTTGGCGTATCGGTACCATCTAATTGCTGAAGGGTCGCGCGCAGCCGTCGGGAAAATGGTCCGTTGGCCGTGTGGTGGCCTTTCGGGAGGTTCTGGCGACCAGTCGCGAGGACGGGCATCAATCGAACTAAACCTGGGAGGGGCATCAGATGACCCGAGAGAACGACATCCGAAGCACGAAGGGATGGCGGGTTGCCCTACTGGCCCTTGTCATGGCCATGACACTGGTTGCCTCGGCCTGTGGGAGTGACGACGAAGCCGCGCCGGCAACAACAGCTGTTGCCGCCACGACTGTCGCGCCCGCGACGACTGCGGCTGCCGCGCCCGCGACGACTGCGGCTGCCGCGCCCGCGACGACTGCGGCTGCCGCGCCCGCAACCACGGCGGCAGCACCGGAGTCGTTCAACGTGGCCTACCTTTCTGCGAGCTCGGCCAATACGTGGCTGTTGGCGTCCCGCGAGCAGATGGAGGCGGTTGCGGCCGGGGCAAGCGTCACCATGACGGAGTTCGACGCGCAGTTCGACCCGGGACTCCAGACCACCCAGATGCAGGATGTGGTTGCGAGTGGGCAGTACGACGGCATCATCGTGACTGCGATCGTTGGCCCAGGTTTGGCGCCAGACATTGAGGCTGCGCTGGATGCTGGGCTTGAGGTTGTCGTGTTGAACCAGGTTGTGGGTACTGACCTGACGACGGCTGATCCACAGGTTGACGGTGTGGCCGCTTCGGTCATGGCTCCTCCGCAGCGGAGTGGTGAGCGCCTGGGTGCACTTGCTGTTCAGGCGTGTGAGGGCAATGACTCCTGTGGGGTCGTGTTCATCTACGGAATCAAGGGCATTCCCCTTGACGATGCTCTGAGGTCCGGATTCGACTCGGTCATTGCAGACCATGCCAACATCTCGGTCGTGGCTGAGGGCGAAGGCCAGTACCTGGGTCCAGAGGGCGGGATGAACGCCATCCAGGACATCATGCAGGCGACTCCCGACTTTGACGTCGTGGTGGGTGCAGACCAGTCCATTGAGGGAATCGAGATCGTGCTCAGGGAAGAGGGCATGTTGGGCTCGGTGAAGTTGATCGGTCTGGGAGGCTCGGCAGCTGCGATACAGGGAATCTCGAACGGAAGTTGGTTCGGTGGTATCTATGGCGCCCCTGGTGACGAGGGTCGCTACGCCATGGAGGCAATGGTCGCGGCACTCAGGGACGGCATCGTGACCGGTGGCGTTGACCCGGCTGAGGCCCTGCCCGACGGGGGCCTTGTCACCGCTGCCAACGTGAGCCAATTCGAGGCTCAGTGGGGCGTGGCACCTGCACCGCCGCCTCCGACACCGGAGTCGTTCAACGTGGCCTACCTTTCTGCGAGCTCGGCCAATACGTGGCTGTTGGCGTCCCGCGAGCAGATGGAGGCGGTTGCGGCCGGGGCAAGCGTCACCATGACGGAGTTCGACGCGCAGTTCGACCCGGGACTCCAGACCACCCAGATGCAGGATGTGGTTGCGAGTGGGCAGTACGACGGCATCATCGTGACTGCGATCGTTGGCCCAGGTTTGGCGCCAGACATTGAGGCTGCGCTGGATGCTGGGCTTGAGGTTGTCGTGTTGAACCAGGTTGTGGGTACTGACCTGACGACGGCTGATCCACAGGTTGACGGTGTGGCCGCTTCGGTCATGGCTCCTCCGCAGCGGAGTGGTGAGCGCCTGGGTGCACTTGCTGTTCAGGCGTGTGAGGGCAATGACTCCTGTGGGGTCGTGTTCATCTACGGAATCAAGGGCATTCCCCTTGACGATGCTCTGAGGTCCGGATTCGACTCGGTCATTGCAGACCATGCCAACATCTCGGTCGTGGCTGAGGGCGAAGGCCAGTACCTGGGTCCAGAGGGCGGGATGAACGCCATCCAGGACATCATGCAGGCGACTCCCGACTTTGACGTCGTGGTGGGTGCAGACCAGTCCATCCAGGGAATCGAGATCGTGCTCGGAGAAGAGGGCATGTTGGGCTCGGTGAAGTTGATCGGCCTGGGAGGCTCGGCAGCGGCCATTGATGGCATTTCCAGCGGCACATGGTTCGGTGACGTCTTTGGCGCCCCTGGTGACGAGGGTCGCTACGCCATGGAGGCAATGGTCGCGGCACTCAGGGACGGCATCGTGACCGGTGGCGTTGACCCGGCCAAGACCCTGCCCGACGAGGGCCTTGTCACCGCTGCCAACGTGAGCCAATTCGAGGCTCAGTGGGAAGGCTGATCTAGTTGCCGACGATCGCCCTCGACGACCACGTACTGCTTGAAGGAGTTACAAAGCAGTTCGGGTCAACGAGGGCGGTCGATTCGGTAGACCTCGCCGTCAAGCGCGGGGAGGTACATGCCCTCATAGGAGAGAACGGTGCAGGCAAGTCGACGCTGGGCAAGGTCATCGCCGGTGTCCACGAGCCTGATGCGGGGTCGCTCCACATCTCCGGGGAACAGGTTCGCCTCCGCTCACCACGCCAAGCGCTGGAGAGGAGGGTCACCATGGTCGCCCAGGAACTCTCCCTGGTTCCCGCCCTCAGCGTCATAGAGAACGTGTTTCTGGGCATTGAGTCGTCAAGGGGGCCAATGGTTGACAACGCCGACCTGCGGGAGCGGTTTAGGCAGTTGGTAGCAGGTTCCGGAATTGTCGTGGATGCCAACAGACGGGTCGACTCACTTTCGGTAGCTGATCAACAGAAGGTGGAGATCCTCAGGGCCCTGGCCCGCGACGCGGAACTTATTGTCATGGACGAGCCGACGGCCCGTCTGACGGCTGAGGAGGCGTCCACGCTTCTCAAGATCATGAGGGACTTGAGCGAGTCCGGCCGGACCGTCATCTTCGTGTCGCACTTCCTTGAGCAGGTCCTGGAGATCGCGGACCGAATCACAACCATGCGTGACGGTCGCATTGTTAGGACTTCAGAGGCCGAGAGCGAGACAGCGGGGTCTCTGGTGGAGGCAATGATCGGGCGCTCCCTCGAGGCCAACTTCCCTCCCAAGGTCGCTCCTTCGGCCAGTGCCGACACGGTCCTGGAGGTCTCCGGTATCAGCCGGTCGGGTGTGTTCCATGAGGTAAGCCTCAAGGTCAGAGCAGGTGAGGTGGTGGCCCTTGCGGGTCTGGTCGGGTCTGGCCGGACCGAGGTGGTGAGGGCCGTGTTCGGAGCTGACCCGATTGACACCGGCGAGGTTTCAATGGACGGCAGCCCGGTCGAACTGCGCACACCCCGATCGGCGATTGCCAGTGGGATGGGGATGATCCCCGAATCGCGAAGTGATCAGGGCCTGATGCTCAGGCGGCCGGTTCGTGAGAATGCCTCTCTCCCTAGGCTGGGCCTGTTCACAAGGCTCGGGTTTGTGAACAGACGATCTGAGGACCACAAGGTCGAGTCGGCCACTGGAGAGGTGGACCTGAGGGCGGCCTCGCTGGAGATGCTCGTGGAGAGCCTCTCCGGGGGCAATCAGCAGAAGGCCCTCTTCTCCAGATGGATGATCGACCGGCCCAGGCTTCTGATCGCAGATGAGCCGACCAGGGGCGTTGACGTCGGAGCCAAGAGAGCGATATACGAACTGTTGGCTGGCCTGGCCGCAGACGGGATGGCGGTACTGCTCGTCTCCTCGGAGATAGAGGAGGTACTCGGGTTGGCCCACCGGATTCTCGTAATGCGCGGTGGTCGGCTCGTTGGCGAGTTGGATGGAACGGATGCGACAGAGGCAGATGTGCTGGAAGTTGCCTTCGGCGCCGAAATCAAGGAGTCGGCTGGTGTCTGAGGTGGAGGCAGTCCCTGCGCCAGGTAAAGGTGGTGCTGTTGCGCGGTTGAGTGGGCGACTCAAGGGGTATGGGATCGTCTGGGTCACCATCGCCCTGTTCATCCTGCTGACCATCACCACTGACCCATTCCTGACTGAGGCCAACCTCCGGAATATCCTGGACCAGCAGGCCACGCTTCTGATCGCCGCATCGCTGGCCACGGTCGCGATGATCGCCGGTGGTTTCGACATCTCGGTTTCAGCCGTGTACGTGGCTGTGCCGCTCCTGGCCCTCCAGGTGGAAAACGCGACCGAATCTGTGCTCCTTGCGGTTCTGGTAGGTGTCCTGGCGGGTCTGCTGCTCGGTGTCGGCAACGGTCTTGTGGTTGCAGTGCTGAAGGTGAACTCGTTCATTGGAACACTCGCTACGTCCTTCATGATCTTTGGTGCCGGCTACCTGATCAGCGACCGGAGCATCCTGCGGCCCGAGACCGACACCTTCAGGAAGATTGCACGTACGAGGTGGTTCTCGCTCACAACCGCAACCTGGATCGCCCTGGCGGTTGTGGTCGTCACCTGGCTTGTTCTGTCAAGGACGCGGTTCGGTCGCCATGTCTACGCCACCGGTGGCAACCCTGAGGCTGCGCGGCTTGCCGGGGTTCGTGTCACTGGGGTGACAATCGCCGTGTTCGCTTTCACCGGGGCCGCTGCTGGACTTGCTGGTGTTGTTTCGGCATCGCGATCTGTCAGTGCAATGCCGTCCGATGACTTCAGCTTCCTGTTCGGAGTCATCTCGGCCATCGTTGTAGGGGGGACGTCCATAGCCGGCGGTGAGGGTGGGGTATGGCGCACTGTCTTTGGAGCGTTCTTCATTGCGTTCATGATCAACGGCTTCAACCTGCATCAGGTTGATCCGATCTGGCAGAGGGTCATCCAGGGAGCGGTAATCCTGGCTGCCGTTGGCATTGATGCCTGGGCCCGGCGACGGCCAACAGGCTGAGTGACCTGTCTGGTCAAATTGCCACGGTGCCGGTATCCTCGGAGTAGACATACTCACGGAATAGTTATAGTCTCTCACCTCACCTGCACGGTGGCCTGTTACCGTGCGCCAGGGACCATCTTCAGGAGAAGCCAATGACCCGCATGACCCCCAGCGAGGCGTTCGTCGAGACACTTGTTGTCAACGGCGTTGACACCGCCTTTGGCATCATGGGCTCAGCATTCATGGATGCCATGGACATCTTCGCCCCCGGCGGCATCAGGCTCGTACCCGTGGTCCACGAACAGGGCGCCGCCCACATGGCTGACGGCTACGCCAGGGTCAGCGGTCGCCATGGTGTCGTGATCGGCCAGAACGGCCCCGGCATCTCCAACTGCGTCACCGCCATCGCAGCCGCCTTCTGGGCACACAGTCCCGTCGTGATCGTCACCCCCGAGACCGGAACCATGGGCATAGGCCTGGGTGGCTTCCAGGAGGCCAACCAACTCCCCATGTTCGAGGAGTTCACCAAGTACCAGGGCCACATCAACAACGAGAACCGTATGGCCGAGATCACGGCCCGCTGCTTCGACCGGGCAATCCTGGAAATGGGTCCAACCCAGTTGAACATCCCCCGCGACCGTTTCTACGGCGACATCGACGTAGAGATCGCCGATCCGATCCGCATCGAACGTGGCCCCGGTGGAGAGCAGAGCCTCGACGAGGCAGCCGACCTGCTTGCCACAGCTGAGTTCCCGGTCATGATCTCCGGGGGCGGCGTGGTCATGGGCGACGCCGTTGCCGAGGCCGTCGAGCTTGCAGAGCGGTTGGGCTGCCCGGTCGTCAACTCGTACCTGCACAACGACTCGTTCCCCGCCAGCCACCCGCAGTGGAGCGGCCCGCTCGGCTACCAGGGCTCCAAGGCCGCCATGAAGTTGATCGCCCGCGCCGACGTGGTGCTGGCCCTCGGAACCCGCCTGGGCCCCTTCGGTACCCTGCCACAGCACGACATGGACTACTGGCCAGCCAACGCCAAGATCATCCAGGTCGACGCCGACGCCAAGATGCTCGGCCTCGTCAAGAAGATCTCCGTGGGCATCTGCGGCGACGCCGGCGCTGCGGCCAGGGCGCTCACATCACGCCTGGCGGACCGTGCCCTCGCCTGTGATGCAACCGCCGACGAGCGGGCCGGCGCAATTGCCGGGGAGAAGGCCGCATGGGAGGCCGAACTCGACGAGTGGACCCACGAGATCGACGACTTCAGCATCGACATGATCAAGGAGTCCATCGACGAGGAGGGCAACTGGCTGCACCCCCGCCAGGTGCTTCGCGAGTTGGAAAGGGCGATGCCCGAGCGTGTGATGGTGGCCACCGACATAGGCAACATCAACTCGGTCTCCAACAGCTACCTGCGTTTCGAGGAGCCGAGGTCGTTCTTTGCAGCCATGAGCTGGGGTAACTGTGGATACGCCCTACCGACCATCATTGGAGCCAAGGCGGCTGCACCCGACAGGCCGGCCATCTCCTATGCAGGCGACGGAGCCTGGGCCATGAGCATGGTCGAGGTCATGACCGCAGTCCGCCATGACATCCCTGTCACCGCCGTTGTGTTCCACAACCGCCAGTGGGGTGCCGAGAAGAAGAACCAGGTCGACTTCTACGGCCAGAGGTTCGTGGCCGGTGAGCTGGAAGGAGGCGAGAGCTATGCCGACATCGCCACCGCCATGGGCGCAGAAGCAGTACGAGTCGACCAGCTCGAAGAGGTCGGTCCGGCGCTGGCCGCCGCCATCGGCGCACAGATGAACGACCGCAAGACCACCGTCATCGAGATCATGTGCACCAAGGAACTCGGCGACCCGTTCCGCAAGGACGCCCTGTCAACCCCTGTACGCCACCTCGACAAGTACGCCGACTACGTCTGAGCAACAGGTTGCCCGGTTTAGCCGACGCGGGCGGCCACCCACTCATGCACCATTCCCGCCACGTTGTCTCTGGCATCGGCGGGGTCCTGCAGGTAGTGGTCGCCTGTTACCCATTCGAGCTGCTTGTCGGCGGCGGCCAGACCGTCGAAGACCATCTGGGCGTCTGAGGTGAACACGCCGGTGTCGGCAAGGCTCTGGACGACCAGGGAGGGAACGGTCACGTGCGCCAGGTTCGGGGCCCCGCTGCACTGGGAGTACTCGAGGCTCCACATCGACAGCCATGTCCTGATGGTGTTCGAGGAACCGATGCCGAACGGGCTGTAGTTGGCGAACTTCGGGTCACCCGCGTAGCAGGTGCCGACCCTGCGCTCCGACGGGTCGATGCTGCCATCGAGGAACCGCAGGTCCGCCCACGTGCGCGACATCGAGAATAACCGGTCGTAGATGCCGAGCCCCTGTAGGCGGTTCAACTCGGCCAACGCCCAGTCGGTGATGCGGTTGTTCCTTGCTACCTGGGCTGCCCGGTACCTCTCCACGAATTCCGGCGGGTAGGGGGGTCCGTTGGCCGGGTTGTACATGTCAAGGGTCGGGTCGACCGAAGCCGGGTCGTTCTCGTCTGTGAGGGAGGGATCGAACCAGTTGGTCAGTACCTCGGGCCGGCCAGGGTGGGCATTCAGCGACACGTACAGGTCGGCCGGCGACAACCCCAGTGCCGCTTCGGGCACCGGTCGGTCCAGGAGCGGTTGCAGTACCCCGGCCACAGCCTGTGCCTGGTATGCGCCCATGAGCGATCCGCCGCCACAGTTGGCCATGAGCACCACGTTCTCGACGCCAGCCTCCTCGCGCAGCCACCTGACCCCCACGCCGATGTCGACGAGGGCGTTGTCGAGGGTGAAGAACTGCTCGACACCCCGGAACCGCGTGTTCCAGCCCAGGAAGCCGTAGCCGAGCGCAGCCAGGCGGGTCGCCAGGTAGTGCTCCGAGAAGTCCACGTTGTAGTGCGATGCGATGAACGCCGTCTTAGGTGAGGTTCCCGAAGCGTGGTGGTAGAGGCCCTGGGTGGGCATGAAGCCCGCACCGTTCTGTGTACCCGTGGGGGAGTCAAGTGAGACGAAGCGGCGCTCTACGGGTGGCATGTCACTAGGTCTGTCTCAGACGATCTTGACAGTGCTCTCCGGGATGGCGTCGAGCAGTTCGAGGGCCCGCTGGCGGTCAGGTTCGAAGCCCGGGGTGTCAACGCAGAACTCAAGGGAGATCCCGTTCGGGTCCGTCACGTAGGTCGAGCGGCACCAACCGTGTTCCAGGGTGTAGGTGCCGTGGCCCGCCTCGTTCAGTCGCCCTGAGATGACAGCGGTCTGTTCCTCGCTGCGCCTGAGGGCGATGTGGTTTACCCAGAGAGGCATGCCGAGGCCGGTCGAGATGTCGGTCCGGTCCTTGTCCTCCTCGCCGACACCGTGAAGGTCGAAGAAGGCCAGACAGGAGCCGTCCCCGGTGTCGTAGAAGGTGTGTCGGAAGAAGCCCTCGCCGTACGGTGTCACCTCGGTCTTGACCAGCTCCAGGCCGATCAGGTCCTCGTAGAAGCGGTGGTTCTCGTGGATGTCGCGGCACGCGTAGGCGACATGATGGAATCCGCCTGATTGATCCGAGTCGCTCACTTCCGGTACCTCCTGGAGGAAGCCCGTCTTCGCCGGGCGGAGGCCACGTTAGTGTCTATCCGGGTCGCGGTAACTAACTTGGTACCGGTCTCTCCCTGTCGAGCACCACGAACGAACCGGTGGCCGAGGCCACGAGCCTGCCGCCGCTGGTTGCGCGTGCCTCTGTTTGGATGATGCGCCTCCCGGGGTG
>Ga0208408_1000183_pt1 | contig 44371 bp, 43 predicted proteins | sample ETNtaG_4_FD_185776 | JGI IMG/M metagenome (GOLD analysis project Ga0208408, IMG submission 185776) | Marine microbial and viral communities from oxygen minimum zone, Eastern Pacific Ocean - ETNP201406SV67 (SPAdes) (version 2) | ecosystem: Environmental > Aquatic > Marine > Oceanic ... | reverse complement strand
TAATTGTAATAATAAAATTCATTCAGCTGTTTTTGAAAGTAAGCTGGGACAATTGTTATGTGCTAAGTGTTCAAAAAAAACTTCTGAAATTAATAATGAAACAATCCAATTAATGCAAATTATATCTAAAACACATATTAAAGAAATTTCTAATTATTTTATATATTCCGAAAAAACATTGCTTAATATAAAAGATTATTTGTTTAAATTTATTTTATACCATATCCCTGAATTAAAGAAAAGTAAACAGTTTATTTCATTTAATATTAAAGCATGAAAACACTAAAATTTGATAAAAATAATTATGAGTTTAATAAAGAAAACCCAATTGGTGTATACTTAATTCATGGCTTTTCAAATACAACATACGAAGTAAAAGAATTAGCACAATTTTTATCAACAAAAGGGTTCCATATTGTTGCTAATAATTTACCAGGACACGGAACTAATATTGCTGAATGCAACAAAGCAAAATATACAGATTGGATAAATAAAGTAACACAAGATGTTGCTCAGCTTGCATCTATATCAAAAGAAATTTATATTGTTGGCTGTAGTATGGGGGGTGTTTTAGCATTATATTTAGCGTCTATTTTTCCTGTTAATGGATGTGTCGTAGGTGGAACAGTATTAAAATTCAACAATCCAAGAAAAATCAATTATTTAGTGCCTTTAGTGCATAAAATTATCAAGAGATCTCGTAAGCCTATTGGGAAATCATCTAAAAGATTTTATGGCTATGAGAGCTATCCTTTATCAGCATTAAATGAATTTAGAAAATTAAACAAAGTGGTTATGAAACAAATATCTAAAATCACCTCACCTATGCTAATTATTCATTCTAATTCTGATCGCTTGTCAATAAAAGAAAATTTAACTATTGTAAAAAATGGGGTGAAGTCCATAAAGAAAAAAATTTTAATCGTAGAAAAATCACACCACAATTTATTTGACAATAATCCTGATCAATTATTAATATTTAAAGAGGTTTTGAATTTTATCAATCATTAAACATTAAATTTAAAAAAAATAACATCACCATCTTTAACAATATAATCTTTTCCTTCTTGTCTAATTTTCCCTGAATTCTTTAATGATAATTCAGATTGATATTTTTCTAAATCATTGACTGTATAAATTTCTGCCTTAATAAATCCTCGTTCAAAATCAGTATGTATAACTCCAGCTGCTTGCGGTGCTGTATAGCCTGCTTTAATGGTCCATGCTTTAATTTCTTGTGTTCCTGCAGTAAAAAAAGTCTTTAACCCTAGCATGGAATATGCTGTTTGAATCAGCTTATCTAGGCCAGATGAATCTAAATTATACATTGACAAATAATCGATTTGTTCTATTTTATTTAAGTTGGAAATTTCCATTTCGATATTTCCACAAAGTGTTAAAAATTGAGATTGATATTGATTAGCATATTGCTCAACTTTTTTAGAATAATCATTGCTTTGTGATTCTATATCATTTTCCCCAATATTAGCAATATAAATACTGGGTTTATTGGTTAATAAAAACAAAGTAGACAAATAATCTAATTCATTATTTTCAAAAATAATTTGATTAAGCATAGTTCCTTCATTTAAGTGATTAAGAATTTTAGTTAGTATGCTTTGTTCAAATATTGCCTGTTTATCACCAGACTTAGCTTGTTTTGTGACCTTGTTTATTTTTTTTTCAACAGATTCTAAATCCTTTATAATAAGTTCTGTCTCAATAATTTGAATATCTCTAATAGGATCAATATCCCCCTCAACATGCGTAATATCATTATTATCAAAACATCTTATTAATTGTACCATCACATCAATATTTCGAATATGAGATAAAAATTGATTGCCCAGACCTTCTCCCTTACTTGCTCCTTTCACTAATCCGGCTATATCAACAAATTCAATAGAAGTCGGAATAATTTTATCAGTTGGAATATATTTATTAATTATATCCAAACGTTCATCTTGCACAATTACTGAACCTACATTAGGATCAATTGTACAAAAAGGATAATTATTAGCAGGAATATTTGCATTTGTTAATGCATTAAATATTGTTGATTTACCTACATTTGGAAGTCCTACAATGCCTACTTTCATACTTAAATATCTTCTTTTTTATTTATCTTAATTTAAAATAGTAATATATTTCATTGATATAATATATTATTTTAATTTATTTAAGTATAAGGGAGAGGAATTACAATGAATAAATGGGCATTAATATTGGGGGCATCAAGTGGCATTGGAGCAGAAATAGCCATGTCTCTTGCAAAAAAAGGAATTAACATTTATGGGATTTATCTTAGAAAACCCAATGATCATATTCAAAAATTAACCAAAAAAATTCAAGAATATAATGTTAAGGTTGTATTTAAAAAAATTAATGCAGCCAATCATCAAAGTATCTCTGAGGTAATATTAGAATTAAAAAAAATAAATGATATATATATCAAGGTATTTATTCACTCTCTTGCATTTGGAGCATTAAAGCCAATGATAGATCAAAATAAATCTACTAGGCTTAGCCAAAAAAATATTGATATGACCTTAGATGTTATGAGCAATACTTTAATCTATTGGACTCAAAATTTATTTGATTATCAATTAATTAAAAAGGGGTCTCAAATTATTTCAATGACTAGTGCTGGAAGTCAAAAACAATGGCAATCATACGGAGCAGTCTCTATGGCCAAGGCAGCGCTAGAATCTGCAACACGCCAATTAGCTGTGGAATTAGCTCCACATCAAATTGCATGCAATTCAATTCAAGCTGGAGTTACTTTAACGCCAGCATTAGAAAAAATACCTGAACACCAACAGATGCTTGACAATGCAAAAAGATTAAATCCACATAAACGATTAACTACAACATCCGATGTGGCTAATGCAGTAACATTATTGGGACTTTCAAACAATTCTTGGTTAACAGGGAATACAATTAAAGTAGATGGGGGAGAATCTTTAACTAGTTAATCAATACTTAACTGTTGTTGAATTAAGCCAAGCAGCTCTCTATATTCTTTATTAGGAATTAAATTATATGCTTGCTGGGCAGCCTGCATAGCGTTCTGAAACAATTCTAACTTAGCATATGTTATTGCAAGATTATAATGACATCGTGCCAATAATTTAATATCATCATATGATTTGTTTTTTATAGTTAATTGAGAAAATTTGGCTTGATTAAACTCTAATATCGCTTCATTGTACATTTGCCAATCATAATAATGTATGCCACGTTCCATAGATAGTTCAGCATCTGATTTACATGATCCTAAGAAGCAAAGAAGCAATAAATATAATACTACTCTCATAATCATAAATTAAGAAAGATTATATATAAAATCATTATTAAATATTTTGTATAACATTACGTACCCCATCTAAAATTTTATTAACATTATCAGTCGAAACTGTTAAGGCTGGTGCAAGACGAATTGTTGTGCTATGTGTTTCCTTAGCATAAATACCTTCATTTAATAAACCAATTGATATATGATGACCATCTAAATGTGGGTTATCATACATTTCAAAAGCTGTAAGCAATCCCTTCCCCCTCACTATTCTAATTTTATCTGAAAAATCTTTTTTTATTTGATTTAATCCATCCATTAATTGTGCGCCTTTAATTTTTGCATTATATGCTAATTGCTGATCGAGTAATGTTTTAATTGCATAAACCCCAACAACAGAAGCTAGAGGATAGCCTCCAAATGTTGAACCTTCTGATCCCGGGCTTAATACTTTAATCACATCATCTCGGCCAGCAACAAATGATACTGGTAAAATTCCACCACCTGCTGCCTTCCCACATCCCATTAAATCAGGTTGTACATTATATAGTTGATGAGCAAAGTTTTTTCCTGTTCTTCCAAACCCTGTTTGAACTTCATCAAAAGCTAATAAAATATTGTGCTCTTTACATAGCTTGGAAACCTTTGGCCAATAATCATCATCAGGAACAATAACACCAGCTTCACCTTGAATTGGTTCAACAGAATATGCCGCAATATATTCCCCCTTTTCTTCAAATAATTTTTTTAATGCATCATAATCATTAAATGGAACCAGCTCAACACCTGGAACAAAAGGGCCAAAATTATTTCTAGCATCTGGGTCATCAGACATAGAAACTGCCGCAACAGACCTTCCATGAAAATTTCCCTTAGCGCCTACAATAATTGCTTTGTTCTGAGGTATTTTTTTTACTTCATAACCCCATCTTCGACACAGCTTGAACGTTAGCTCCCAGGATTCGACCCCAGCAACTTTAGGAACAACACGATCCATGTTTGTTAACTTCGTTACTGCTAATAAAAATGCACTCATATATTTGTGTCGTATAGATCTGGGAACTGTTGGTAATTTTTCTTTTGTTAAATGATGTACAACAGCATTTACAATTGTTTCATTTAATTGTCCTTGATTAACAGCCGAGTAACAACACAAACCATCTATAAGCTCTGATTCAATATATTTTTCAATATTATCTTTTGATGGTTTACGACAAATTAAAGTTGAAGAATCTTTAACATGGGATACTACAACATTTTCTAAAGGGCTGTAATTGTTTCCTCCATGCTTTTTTTCTATTTTTTCATGTTCGAGGGGTGACAAAGAGCCAATATTGATATTATTTATTGTTAAATTATCACCATACCCACTAATTTTTAAATTATTACCATCCATGTTTCATTAAACTCCTGTTGATTTTATAAATTTCGATATCAAAAAAGCTACTTCCAAACTTTGTTCTAGATTTAATCTGGGATCACATGTAGACTCATATCTTAAATCTAAGTCTATATCCTTAATATTATTAATGCCACCTAAACATTCTGTGACTTTTTCTCCAGTTAACTCTAAATGAACGCCTCCTGGAATAATATCTTTAGATTTTAAAATCTTAAAAAAATATTTTAATTCCCTAATAATGGTACTAAAATTTCTTGTCTTATACCCATTTTTTGATTTTATGGTATTGCCATGCATAGGATCACAAAACCAAATCACTTCATTTCCGTTGTTTTTGACTGTTTTAATAATCTTGGGTAATATTTTTTGAATATTATTTACCCCTAATCTAATAATAAATATTAATTTACCTTTTTCGTTTTTTGGATTTATTTTATTATAAATTTTTTGTAATTGAGAGATCTTAATGTCCGGACCAATTTTAATCCCAACTGGATTATCAATAGTAGATAAAAACTGAACTTGTTCGCTATCTGGGTCTCTTGTTCTATTACCAACCCAAAGCATGTGACCCGAACAGCAATAATTTTTTCTTTGATATTTTTGTAAAAATGATTTTTCATAATCAATTAATAATGCTTCATGAGAAATATAAAAATTTTGACGTTGATTTGACTCCTTTTGTTTTAATGATGATTGAATAAATTTTAGCGCGCCCTCTATCTCATGAACTATTGAATTATATTTTAAACCTAGTTTAGTACCATTGGTGATGTCACTATTCCACAATTGAATATTTTTAATATCAGTAAATCCTGACATTACTAATAATCTAATCAGGTTCATAGTTGATGAGGACTGATGATAAGCTTTAACTAAATTGTCAGGATTTGGCATTCTTTTTTTACGAGAGAACTCTATGGAATTAATCCCATCTCCTCTATATGCTGGTAGTGTTATGTTATTTCTTGTTTCAAATAAATTAGAGCGTGGTTTAATATACTGCCCGGCAATTCTTCCAATATTGGCTACTTTTATATTAGTTGTACATTGGATAATTGCAGACATTTGAAGTAAAATCTTTAACTTATTTTTAATTACATCATTATTAAAATTTTTAAATGTTTCCGCACAATCTCCCCCTTGAACAATAAATTTTTTGCCTTTTGAAACTTCTATTAACTCTTTTTTCAAATCTTTAATTTCATTTGGGAACACTAAATTTGGATAATTTTTTAAATCTTCAATAATTGATTGATAGCGATTTATGTTTGGCCATTTAGGATTTTCATATAATATGTTTTTTTTAGTCTTCATAATAAGTTTTTAAAAATTGTCCAGTATAAGATTTTTTTAAATCACTAATATATTTGGGTGTTCCTTCTCCTACAATTGTACCACCATGCTCGCCACCATTTGGACCTAAATCAATAATCCAATCTGATGTTTTAATAACATCTAGGTTATGTTCAATAACAATAATCGTATTACCTTTATCAGCTAAATCATGTAATACATTTAATAATAATTGAATATCCTGAAAATGTAATCCTGTCGTTGGTTCATCTAAAATATACATTGTCCTCCCTGTATTAATTTTAGACAACTCTTTTGATAATTTAACTCTTTGAGATTCTCCTCCTGATAATGTTGTGGCTTGTTGACCTAATTGAATATACCCTAGGCCAACATTATTTAGAGCATTTAATTTTCTAATTATACCCCTATGATTTTTATAAAATATACTTGCTTCTTCAATAGACATATTTAAAATTTCATGAATATTTTTATTTTTAAACTTTATTTCTAATGTTTCTCTATTAAATCTCTTCCCTTTACATTGCTCACATTGTATATACATATCTGGTAAAAAGTGCATCTCTACTTTTACTACTCCCATTCCTTGACATGATTCACATCTACCCCCTTTAACATTAAAAGAAAATCTTCCAGATTTATATCCTCTAATCTTTGACTCTGGAGTATTGCTAAAAAGCTCTCTTATTTCTGTAAATAAACCAGTATAAGTTGCTGGATTTGATCGAGGGGTCTTCCCAATTGGAGATTGATTAATATCAATCACTTTATCAATATAAGATAAACCTTCAATGTTTGTATATGACAGGGGCTTAATGTTGCTTGAAAAATATTGTCTTGCTAAACAGGGATATAGTGTTTGATTTATTAGTGTAGATTTTCCAGAACCAGAAACTCCTGTAATACAAATGAATTTATTCAAAGGAAATGAAACATTAATATTTTTCAAATTATTTCCAGATGCTCCATTTAAATAAATGAATTTATTGTTTCCTGGCCTTAATTTATTGGGAATTTCAATTTTTAATTTCTTAGATAAATATGCGCCAGTAGTAGAACTTTTTGATTTTAATAAATGAGTATATTCCCCTTCATAAACAATCTTTCCTCCATGTATACCTGCGCCTTTTCCTAAATCAATAATCCAATCAGATGCTTGCATTGTTTCTGCATCATGCTCTACTACAATAACTGTATTGCCTAGATTTTTTAATTCAATAAGTGTTTTAATAAGCTTACTATTGTCTTTAGGATGTAAGCCGATAGATGGCTCATCTAATATATACATTACCCCCACTAATTGTGATCCAATTTGAGTTGCTAAACGTATGCGCTGCGACTCTCCCCCCGATAGCGTCATAGCATTTCTATTTAAATTTAAATATCCTAGGCCTACATTATTTAAAAACTTTAATCTTGAAGAAATTTCTTTGATAATTTCTAAAGAAATTTGTTGCTGCGTTTTATCCAGAGTTAGGTTTTTAAAAAACAAAATTAAATCTGAGATAGATAGTTTACATATAGAAGAAATATTTTGATTACAAATATATACAGATAAACTTGACTGTTTTAATTTATGCCCATTACAAAGGTCACACTCTTGCTTAGACATAAATTTTTCAATCCAATCACGAACATAGCTTGATTGAGTTTGAGTATAACGTTTTTCAAGATTTGGGATTATTCCTTTAAAATTTGTTTTTATTTCACCTTTAAGCGTGTGACGATTATTGTGTTTTTGTTTATTTAGTGTCCCAAATAAAATAATTTTTTTTACTTTACTTGACAAATGTTTCCAGGGTGTATTTAAATCAAAACTTTGCTGTTTAGATAAAGAGCGGATATTCTTATTAAATTTATGATGCCAAGGAGGTTCTCCGGCAGGAATAATACAGCCTCCTCTAATGCTTTTATTAATATCAGATATAATGCTGTCTGGATCAATCTTCATCTTGTTGCCTAAGCCATCACATTTTTCACATGCACCAAATGGTGAGTTAAATGAAAAATAGCGGGGCTCTAATTCATCAAAAGAAATATTACAATGAAGACATGCCAATTTCTCATTATAATAATATTCTTGGTTATTTGCAGTTAAAATTTTCACTTCTCCATTACTTAACTTAAGAGCTAATTCGACAGAAGCTGTTAAACGCTCTATAATAGATTTAGTTCTTACAAGTCTATCAACAACAATATCAATATTATGTTCTTTGTTTTTATTAAGAGTAATTACTTCAGATAAATCTATAATTTGACTATCAATGCGTACTCTTAAAAACCCTTCTTTTAATAAATTTTTGAGAAAATCCTTTTGGGTCCCTTTTTTCATTTTAATAACAGGAGCAAGAATATAAAATTTTGTTTCATTTTCTAAATTTAAAATCTTATCAACAATTTGTTGCACGCTTTGCTTCGTAATAATTCGATTACATTCATGACATTGTTGCAATCCAATTCTTGCATATAATAAACGTAAATAATCATAAACCTCTGTAATGGTACCAACAGTAGACCTTGGGTTCTTGCTTCTTGCTTTTTGTTCAATAGAAATGGCAGGGGACAATCCTTCAATTTTATCAACATCAGGTTTTTCCATTATACCTAAAAATTGCCGCGCATATGATGAAAGAGACTCTACATATCTCCTTTGCCCCTCCGCATACAGCGTATCAAAAGCTAGCGATGATTTTCCTGATCCAGATAAACCCGTTATAATTACAAATTTATTGCGGGGAATATTAACATTGATATTTTTTAAATTGTGAGCTCTCGCTCCTTGTATTTTTATTGTGTTTTTCATAGTTTGTCTATATACCCAAACCTTAAACCTACAATAAAAAATAAGAATTACAAACTGTTCTGAAATAAAAAAATAATCAGTAATTTGTATATATGAAAAAATATCAAAAATATATACTTACATGTTTAATAGCTCTAAGTGCTGTTATGTTTTATTCCTTTAGTTCTGAAAAAATTTTATCAAAGCTTAAAACATTATCTTATATAATACGATTAGTTGAAAATTATTATGTTGAAGAAGTAGATTTAAATAAAACCATTGATGGTGCAATACATGGGCTTCTTGAAGAATTAGACCCTCATTCATCTTATATCCCAAGTGATGAATTCCAGTATATGCAAGAAAACCTTGATGGTGAATTTGAAGGGATTGGGATTGAGTTTGCAATATTAGATGGCTATATAACTGTAATCTCACCTATTCCAGGGACACCTTCTGATAGAGCCGGATTAATTGGTGGAGATAAAATTACTAAAATCAATGGAAAATCAGCATACAAAATAACACAAGATGAAGTCTTTAAAAAACTTAGGGGAGAAAAGGGGTCTTCTGTCTTTGTCGAGATACAAAGGGTTGGTCTTTCTAATCCTTTAGAAATAACATTAATTCGTGATAAAATTCCCATACATAGTGTTATGGCTTCATTTTTATATGATAAAAAAACTGGGTATATCAAAATTAATCGCTTTGCTAAACAAACATACTTGGAAATGAAAGGAGCTGTTGATTCACTGCAAACACAGGGAATGAAGAGTTTAATTTTAGATTTACGGAATAATGGTGGTGGTCTCATGGATCAAGCTGTTTCAATATTAGATTTATTTATTAATTCCAACGATACTATACTATATACCAAGGGTAGAATTCATACTGCGAATGAAGTGTTTTATGCTAATAAAAATCATAATGATAAAAAAATTCCTATAATAGTTTTAATTAATAGAGCTTCAGCTAGTGCAAGTGAAATTGTTTCTGGAGGACTTCAAGATTTAGATCGCGGATTAATTGTTGGCGAAACTAGTTTTGGAAAAGGATTAGTGCAAAAACAATTTCTCTTAGATGATGGCTCTGCTGTAAGAATTACAGTGGCACAATACTATACCCCTTCAGGTCGCTTAATACAAAGAAAATTTGAAGATGGTATCGATGAATATTATAATAATTTATTAACAAGTAATAGAGAAGAAAATGATTCTAGCTTAGTAAATAAACCTACATTTAAAACAAAAAATGGAAGAAGTGTTTTTGGTGGTGGTGGTATTAGGCCTGATATTTACGTGTCTAATGAAAACACCTATTCTGAAAAAGTGCAAACCATATTAATGCATCCAAGTCGTTTAATTTTTAAATATGCAAATGAAATAAAATCTAATTTTAAGAAAACATATAAATCATTTAAAAAATTTAATAGCTTAAGACAAAAAAATATAGGTGTTATGATTAATCAATCAAGCTTTATTCAATGGATAAATGAACAAGATTCAACAATAAATATTTTAACAAATGATCTAAACAAAGATTGGAATTATTTAGAAAATCGTATCTTAGCAGATATAGCAAGTGCTAATTGGGGAAAAGATTATTATTATAATATTTTATTAAATGAAGATAAACAGTTTTTAACGTCTTTAAAGCACCTTGAAGATGCAAAAGCATTAGTATATTGATTTTAAACAAAGATAGAATTTTATTTTGTGATGTCGTAAAAATTGCATAAGATTTAACTCGTCGTAACAGAATAATTTAAGAAGAAAGGATTAATATGGTTCAATTATTTGTTGATGGTGGTGGGTTTATGTGGCCAATATTATTTATTTTTATTATTGGGTTTGTTTTTGTAGGAGAGCGCCTATACCATCTGATAAGAGGATTATCATCAAATGAAGAATTTGCGATGAATGTTGCTTCTACTGTCGAGTCTTCTGGAACGAAAGCTGCAAAAGATTTATGTGATCAATCTTTAGGACCTGTGGCTAATTTATGCAGCAGCGCTTTAGAAAAAGCAGATAGCGGAATAGAGGCTGTAGAAAAAACTTTAGATCAATCAGGCGCAATTGAAATGGCTTCCATGGAAAAAAATATGACATGGATTTCTTTATGTATAGCAACAGCTCCTATGCTTGGATTTTTGGGAACTGTGTGGGGAATGATTCAAGCCTTTAATGATATTAAAATGGCCAACGATATATCGCCGGCAGTTGTTGCTGGAGGTATTTCTGTTGCTTTATTAACAACTGCTTTTGGATTAGTCGTAGCGGTAATTTTACAAATTTTACAAAATGCTGTTATGTATATTATTGACAATCAAATAGTGACATTACAAAAAAGTACTACTATGTTGCTAGATGCTATTGCAAATAAAAAGTAATTATGTTATCTAAGCCTAGACGATCAGCAATGCAAGAAATTAATTCTTCTTCAATGTCTGATATTGCCTTTTTATTATTAGTGTTTTTTCTTGTAACAACTACAATTTCCATGGATAAAGGTATTAGTTTGATTTTGCCTGCTGATGGTAATGAGCTTGAAGTCAACAGAAAAAACATTACAAGTATTTTAGTTAATGATAAGGGCAAGGTTTTAATGGATGATCAGCCTATTAAAATTAATCAAATCAAATCCAAGGCAATGAAAAAAATTACAGCTAATAATAATATTATATTTTCTATAACAACTCATAAAAACACAAATTTTGATGATTATATTTTAGTTTTAGACCAATTAAAACAAGCCAATGCAACTAAAATATCTATTGCAAATCCTCCTGGTTTTTAAAAATGAAATTAAGTAGAAAAAGTAAACAAAAAAGTGAAATATCCACAGCGTCATTACCTGATATTATTTTTATGCTACTTATATTTTTTATGGTTACCACAGTTATGAGAGAATTTGAAGGGTTGGATATTGTTCTTCCAAGAGCAGAAAAAATCGAAAAATTAGAAAGCAAAAGAAATACAGTTCATATGTGGATAACTAAAGATGGATTAATTTCTGTTAATGATCGAATTGTAGACATTAATAATTTAGGTGATTTTATGGCATTAAAAATTGCCCAAAATCCTAAAATTACAATTTCATTAAAATCTGATGATAAAAGCAGGATGCAATTAATTACTGAAGTACACACACAATTAAGAAAAGCACAGGCATTAAAACTGAACTATTCAACTTTAACTAAACAAACTCAATTATGAGAATTGATCCTTTAGTTCAACAATATCCCATAAGAATCAGAGAAGTTACACTTGGAGTAATACTTACTATTTCATTATTATTTTATCTATTTCCAAGGTTTTTAGGGGAAGCAGAAAAAATAACCACTACCTTTCAAGAAGAAATAGAAACTTTTGATATTCCTCAAACAGAGCAAATTAAAATACCGGAACCACCAGCAAGACCTTCGGTTCCTATCGCCTCTGAAGATGAGTTTTTTGATGAAGATATCACAATTGAAGATACAGACTTAGAAGATTTTGAGGATTGGATGGCCCCATCATCTGAAGGTGGGCCTGAAGATAAATTTATTCCTTATGATCAAGCTCCGCGACCAAAAACACCTTTAGGGGACTTAATTATTTACCCGGAATTAGCACGAGAGGCTGGTATCGAAGGCAAAGTATTTGTGCGGGCATTTATTAACACCAAGGGTGTTGTCACAGCAACAAAAATTGTTAAGGGTCTGCCCAATACTGGCCTGGACGAAGCTGCTTTAAAAGCAATTAAAAAATCTAGATGGTATCCTGCAAGACAAAGAGATAAAAAAGTAGGGATATGGTTAACAATACCTGTAGATTTTTCTTTAACAAATTAAGAATTGAAAATATTCTTAATATAATCCTTATTTAATTTAATAATATTATCAATTGATATTTCTTTTGGACATTCCACTTCACATGCACCTGTGTTAGTACAGCTTCCAAAACCTTCATCGTCCATTTTATTTATCATATTATTTATTCGCGAGCTATGTTCAACCTGTCCTTGGGGTAGTTTAGAATATTGATTAATCTTCGCACTAACAAAAAGCATTGCAGATGCATTTTTACATGAAGCAACACATGCTCCACATCCAATACATGTAGCTGAATCAAAGGACTCATCAGCATCTTCTTTAAAAACAGGCATTGAATTTGCGTCGGGAGCTCCGCCCGTTTTAACTGAAATATATCCTCCTGATTCCATAATATTATCAAAAGATTTTCTATTAACAACTAAATCTTTTATTATTGGAAAACTTTTTGCTCTAAATGGCTCAACAACAATTTCATCACCATCATTAAATGATCTCATATGTAATTGACATGTTGTCACGCCTTTCAATGGCCCGTGAGGCTTTCCATTAATTACAACTCCACATGTTCCGCAAATACCCTCTCTACAATCGTGATCAAATGCAACGGGTTCTTTATTTTCTTTAATTAAATTATTATTTAATAGATCCAGCACTTCTAAAAATGACATGTCTGAAGAAATATCAGCTAAATGGTAATCCTTAAAATGACCTTGATCACTATTAGAAGATTGTCTCCAAATTTTTAAAATTATATTCACTACTTATAACTCCTTATAGATAATTTAACATTGTCAAAATTTAATTTTTCTTGATGCAATTTAGCTTGATCTTTATTGTACTCCCAGGCAGATACATGATTATATTTTTCATCGTCTCTTTTAGCTTCATTTTCATCTGTTTGAAACTCCTCCCTGAAATGTCCCCCACAAGACTCGTTTCTATTTAAAGCATCTCGCGCCATCAATTCTCCTAATTCAATAAAATCTGCCAGTCTACCTGCTTTTTCTAGCTCAGAATTAAGCCCCATACTTCCTCCCGGGATGTTAACATCATTCCAAAATTTTTCTTTAAGCTTAGGTAAAATGTTTAATGTTTTTTCTAGATTTTTCTTATTTCTTGACATACCAACATTGTCCCACATAATTTTACCCAGCTCTTTATGAAGATCATCTACCGTCTGAGTTCCTTGAATTGATAATAATTTTTCTATGTTTTGAGAACAATTTTCTTTTGCTCGTTGATAATTTTCATGTTTTATATCTAAATTTAAATCTGTTGTAGACAAATAATTTCCTATTGTATAAGGCAAAATAAAATAACCGTCTGCAAGACCTTGCATTAATGCGCTTGCTCCCAATCTGTTGGCACCATGATCAGAAAAGTTCGCCTCACCTAAAACATGCAATCCTGGAATTGTACTCATTAAATTATAATCCACCCACAATCCCCCCATAGTATAATGAACAGCTGGATATATCATCATTGGTTTTTTATATGGATTTTCTCCTGTGATTTGATGATACATATCAAACAAATTGCCATATTTTTCAGCAACCCATTTTTCCCCTTGAATGTTTATAATATCTTCAAAATCTAAATAAACTGCACGTTTTGTTGAACCTACTCCGTGGCCATTATCACACATTTCTTTTGCTCTTCTTGATGCAACATCTCTTGGAACTAAATTGCCAAAGGATGGATATAAGCGTTCTAAATAATAGTCTCTTTCTTCTTCAGGAATATCTGAAGGATTTCGATTATCTCCTTTTTTTAATGGTACCCAAACTCTTCCGTCATTTCTTAGGCTTTCACTCATGAGCGTTAGCTTAGATTGATGATTACTACTTGCCGGAATACACGTTGGGTGTATTTGCGTAAAACATGGATTAGCAAACAAGGCTCCTTGCTTATGTGCTCTCCAGCTTGCTGTGACATTGCTTGCCATTGCATTGGTCGATAAATAAAAAACATTTCCATAACCACCTGTTGCTAACACTACAGAGTGCGCAGCATATGTATTAATTTCTCCAGAAACTAAATTTCTTGCAACAATACCTTTAGCATGTCCATTAATTTTTATTAAATCAAGCATCTCTGTTCTAGAATAAAATGTCACATTTCCCAGGCTCATTTGTCTTATTAAAGCAGAATAAGCTCCTAATAATAATTGCTGCCCTGTCTGCCCTCTGGCATAAAAGGTTCTAGAAACTTGTGCTCCACCAAAAGAACGATTTGCTAAATGACCGCCATATTCTCTTGCAAAAGGAACACCTTGGGCGACGCATTGATCTATAATATTATTACTAATTTCTGCTAGACGATATACGTTTGCCTCTCTTGCCCTATAATCTCCCCCCTTAATAGTGTCATAAAACAATCTATATATACTGTCGCCATCATTTTGATAATTTTTAGCTGCATTAATGCCCCCCTGAGCTGCAATACTGTGTGCTCTTCTAGGTGATTCGTGATATGAAAATGCAAGTACATTATATCCAAGCTCTGCCATAGAGGCGGCGGCTGAAGCTCCTGCCAAGCCAGTACCTACAACTATTACTGTATATTTACGTTTGTTAGCTGGATTTACTAAATTTAAATTAAATTTATGATTAGTCCATTTTTCTGATAACACGCCACTTGGGATATTAGATTCAATCATTAGTCAATTAATCCAAATTGTATTGATAATATAATAATAATAAATGCTAACGGAATTAATCCCCAAAAAACAAAACCAATACTGTGCAAGACATTTGATAATCTGGAATCTAAAAAACCAAAAGTTTTAAGAGAAGAATGGTAGCCGTGCTTCAAATGAAATCCAATTAAAAAAATAGCTGTAATATAAAAAACAGCTGTTGGAGTATGGTTTAAATAGCCAATCTCGGAACGCAACAACACATCATAATATGTTTCATTTAAATAAAAACTGTGCATCTGATATGTTGACCATATATAACCTAAGTGCATAAAAATAAACAATAAAATAATAGATCCTGAGATTGCCATAGTTCTAGAATTAACGCTGCTTGATTCATCATTTAATTGATTATACTTTGTTGTGCGCAGTCTTTGGTTAGCAAAAGTTAACTTAATTGCGTTCCAGGTATGAATAAATAAAATACTCAATAAACCAAATTCCATAATTCTAATGATTGGCTTTATGTTTTCTAAAAACCCAACCATTTGATTAAAAGAATCTTTGCCTGCAAATAAAACCAAGTTATTAGCAAGGTGAAATATTAAAAATAAGACTAAAAATATTCCCGAAATTGCTATTTGAATTTTTTTACCAACAGACGAAAACAATAAATCCATATTTAAAATGGAATATCGTCATCTGAAAAGGCCTGAACATTATCATCAGCATTTTCATTAGACGTACTGTTTGCAGACTCTGTAACAGTTTCTGGTGTTGGGGCATCCATACTTTCAGCTTGATTGTCAGACAATGTTTGGTCGTATTGTGCTCCATATTCATTTAAAGCTGTTTTATTTAATTGATCACGTAATTCTTTCTCAACCCAGACGGTATCAAACCACTCATCATCGCCTTGTTGATTTTTTCCTTTTTGGCTGGGCATGCTCACAAACAAACCATTAATACCCTCCATAATTTTAAAACCTTTGACAACAAAGCCTTCATCTGTTCTAATATCAAAAAAAGCTCTTACTTTGCCCCAAGATCCTTTGTTCATTCTTTCAATTTTCATAATGTTTTCTTTACTTTAATATTAAATAAAATCCTTTTAAATTAATGCTATTATATCTCAATTACAATAAGCTAATGACTATTTTTAACAATTATGAAAAAATACGTTTATTTATTTAAACAGGGCTGTGCTGATGGAAACGCGTCAATGGCCAATGTGCTGGGTGGCAAGGGCGCTAATTTAGCAGAAATGAGCAGTCTAAATATTCCAGTGCCTCCCGGGTTTACTATTTCCGTTGACGCTTGTTTATATTTTATCAAATACGGGAAATATCCACGGGGTTTAAAAACTCAAGTCTGTAATGCTTTAAAAAAGATAGGGGCTGAAATGAATCAAGAATTTGGATCAGCTGAGAATCCATTGCTCGTTTCTGTAAGGTCTGGCGCAAAGATCTCTATGCCGGGGATGATGGAAACAGTATTAAATGTTGGGTTAAATGATAAAAACATTAAAGGCTTAATTCAAAACACTCAAAATGTAAAATTTGCATACGATTCTTACAGACGATTAATTGTGATGTTTGCTGATGTTGTAATGGAAAAATCAAATGATTTTAATTACCAAATAAGAGTAAGGCTTGAAAAACTACTTCGTCAAAACAACATGTTAGACAATAAAAAAATATGTGCTTTGTTTAAAAAAAATATAGTTAAAACATTCAATAAAAAATTCCCAGATAATCCTGAGGAACAATTGTGGGACTCAATTAGTGCAGTTTTTAAATCCTGGAATGGAACAAGAGCAAAAGAATATAGAAAAATTGAAAATATCCCTGATTCTCTTGGCACTGCTGTAAATGTTCAGGCAATGGTATTTGGAAATATGGGAAAGAACTCAGCTACAGGAGTAGCTTTTACGCGAAACCCTTCAACGGGAGAAGATGTTTTTTTTGGGGAATGGCTACCTAATGCACAGGGAGAAGATGTTGTTGCTGGGATTAGAACTCCGTATCCAATCAATAATTCTAAAAATAAAAAGAACCTAAAGTTTGCAATGCAATCCATTTATAAGGAATTATATGCCACTCAAAATATTTTGGAAAATCATTATCTAGATATGCAGGATATTGAATTCACAATTCAAAAAAACAAATTATGGTTATTACAAACACGGACAGGAAAAAGAAATGGTCCGGCGGCTATTAAAATTGCATTAGACTTTCATAAAAAAAGAAAGATTTCTGACCATGAATGTTTAAACAGAATCAATGCAAACCAAATTAATGAATTATTACACCCCACATTGTCTGAAAATGATTTAAAATTACCGGCTATTACTAAAGGTTTACCAGCAGGTCCGGGTGCCGCTGTGGGGCAAATTGTATTTCACCCAGATAAAGCTAAAAAATTATACGAGAGTGGGCTTTCTGTAATTTTAGTGAGAGAAGAGACTTCTCCTGAAGATATACATGGGATGTTCGCTTCTAGTGCAATTCTGACATCTAGAGGTGGAATGACATCACACGCAGCGCTCGTTGCTCGAGGATGGGGAAAATGTTGTATTGTTGGTTGCGATGATATCATTATTAATGAAAAACAAAAAACCTGTATTATTAATAAAAAACAATATAAAGAACTAGATTGGTTAACTTTAAATGGATCTACTGGATATGTGTATGATAGAAAATTAACTCTTACTAAGCCTGAATTATATAAAAGTCAGTCCTTTATAGACTTAATGAAAATATGCAATAAAAATAAAATTCTTCAAATACGAGCCAATGCTGAAAGCGCGCACGACACACAAATAGCAAAAAAAATGGGAGCAAAGGGCATTGGCCTGTGTAGAACAGAGCATATGTTTTTTAATCCGAAAAGGATTCATGAAGTAAGAAAAATGATTTTAGCAAATAATAACCAACAAAAAAAACAAGCCATAAAATCACTATTATTATTCCAAACAAAAGATTTTTATAAAATATTAAAACAAATGTCTCCATATCCTGTTACAATACGCTTATTAGACCCGCCTTTACACGAATTTTTACCAACTCAAAAAAAACAGGTACAAAAAATTGCAAAAGATTTGAATGAAAAAGTTAGTACAATTAAAGAGAAAATAGATGCTATGCGTGAAGTTAACCCCATGCTTGGGCACAGGGGCTGCCGGCTAGGAATTACACAGCCAAAAATCACTGAAATGCAAGCAACTGCTATTTTAAGCTCTGCCCATAAACTAAAAAAAGAAAACATTAAATGTGTTCCTGAAATAATGATTCCTCTTGTTGGTTCTATTAAAGAATTTTTACATCAAAAAAAAATAATACTTTCTGTTGCTAAAACATTAGAAAAAAAACATGACAGTAAAGTTTATTATACAATTGGAACAATGATTGAATTACCAAGAGCATGTTTAATTGCTGATAAAATTGCAGAACATGCAGATTTTATTTCATTTGGAACTAATGATTTAACACAAACAACTTTTGGGTTTTCACGAGATGATATTGTGTCGTTTTTACCAGAATATTTGAATCAATCAATCATTATCAAAGATCCTTTTGAATCCTTAGATATATCTGGTGTAGGTGAATTAATAAAAATAGCCATAAAGAAAATAAAAAAAGTCAACCCTGCAATGAAAATGGGCATTTGTGGTGAGCATGGAGGAGACCCTGACTCTATTTTGTTTTTCAATAAAATGAATTTCGATTATATTAGCTGTTCCCCTTATAGAATTCCCGTTGCATATTTATCAGCAGCAAAGGCATCCTTTTAAGTGTAACATATTATTACATAGAATAATCATTCTAATTTTTATATATTATACCGATTAATTATGGAGGAGATTGTATGAAAAATTATATATTGTTATTTTTGGCTTGTTTTGTTTTTGCAAATAATCAACACCCTACTCAAGAACAGTGGGACGCTATGTTACATGATGCCATGCAGGTTATTTGGCAAGAAGCAATGAATGCAAAAAATACGGCTAATCAATTAACGCCTCAGATAAGAGAAGATTTATTAGAAAACTTATCTTCATCAGCTCCAGCTGTTCAATTTACAACGCACGCTGATTTATCTGACAGTTTAACTGAAGCTGGAAATACTTCTGCTAGTGTGTTTGTATCAACTAATAATCAAAGCACCTGGATTGAAAATTCTAATGTTAACCCAATAGATCTTCCTGGATATGAAACAACTTGGGGCGCAACTACTGTTACAGATGGTGGAAGTGACGTGTTTTGGTATTTACAAGGCTCTCTTGATTCTGAATCTTTAGGCTTAGACTTTGGACAAATGACCGTATCTCAATCTCCATATAATGAATCCAATTCTTGGCCTCCTTCAGATAATTTATATGCAACTCTTGTAACAGATTCTGCAGACGATACTGGTTCAGGACAAGACATTGTAAACATTAGAGCAACCTATAGTGATAATAAACTATACACTTCCATGGGCTTGGAAAGTGGCTGCTGTGATGAGGGTGGTTTTTTTGGGCCATGGAACTTATATGCAATAGCTATTGTAAACCCTGATGCTGTTTCGTCTGTAGCATATGCTTACGCTTACGGGAACGGAGGCCTAGGACAACTCTACCCCGCAATCTATAAAATTGATGGAGATTTAACCACAGGCGAAGTAAGCGGGTTTGAAGTTTTATCAGAAAATTTTAATTATTCAACAAGTGGTAATAATTTACAAGCAACCTCGAATCTTGATATCATTACCAATGATAGTGATTGGGGCCCTTGGCCAAACTCTTTAAATGGTGTTGTATTGGTTGGAACTACTTTACAGGCTGATATTTCAATCACAATAACACTTTTAGATACAACAAACCCCGGCGTATTGGTTATGAGTACACAATCTCAAAGCGGTAATACTGCACCAACATTAACAGATGCTATTTTTGAAAATGGTGAGCTCAGCGTACTTTATACTGATGTTGATAATAATTTAGCAACTACTCATGACGTCTTTGTTGATGATATGGCATTTACAATGATACCAGACAGTCATTCTTATGCTGAGGGTGTTGTTTTTCGTGTAGCGGGATTATCTGGGGGCATGGCGACCTTATCATTTAGTGATGGGGCAGCCGCTACTACCCTTGATATTGACTTGGGGGGTGGCGCATGTGCCCTGCCTGGAGATGCAAATGGAGACAACACAGTTAATGTCCTTGATATTGTACTAACAACTAATTTAATTTTATGCTCAGATTGTCCCGATGACTATAATATCTGCTCCGACATAAATAGTGATATGGTTGTCAATGTGTTGGATATTGTTGCAATTGTAAATTTAATTTTAGGTCTTTAATGAAATAAATAATTTATTAGAAGATATAAAAAAGGGGCAAACTAATTTGCCCCTTTTTTAATTAATACTTTATATTTACTATTCAATCATATCTGTTGATTCAAGAACATCATCTAAGTTTATTTCCTGAGCATCGTGCATTTGTCTGGCCAAACCTACAAAAGACATTTGAGCAGCATCTAGCTCTCTTTTAGACAATGGCTGATCATAAATAGTAAATTTTGCTTGATTTCGTTTAGATAAATATGATTTTATATTATCTCTTATAGATTCATCAAAGCTCTTTAAGGCCTTACCCAGCTCATCAACATCTACTTCTGGATTTCTCCAGTATATTCTCATAATATGCTCTGGCATACTTAACAAATCTTCAAAAGACAAAAAATGTTTTTTTACTTCTGTATAAAGCTCGGGATCATCGGAAGCCAACTGTTCTAAATACTGATCAGCCTCTTCAATGCTCATTTGATTTAAAATATTCGCAATGCTTTTAGGCCCACCTCTAGAAAATTCTCTGGGACTAGGTAAAAATGATGTTTTATTTCTTAATTCTTTTGCAACACTAACAACGCCCTCTAGGGGGATTTCATTTAATTTACCTAATTCCATAATTATAGTGTGCTTCATATCTGCATCAAAACGATTCATGATTTTCATTTTTCTTTTTTGATTTAATTGATCTAATGTTAATGCAATAACTTTTGGTGGCTCTGTATTAATTAAATAAAATATTTGTTCATCGTTTAAATCATTTAAAAATGAAAATAATTTATTATCATCCTTATCAAGATTGTGATATTGAGTACTCATCATTTTAAAATAATATTCTTCTAATATCGTATGCTTAACAGATGTTGGAATGTTATTAATTTCTCTGGACCTTACTCTTATTCTCAACATATCAGCTTCGGAAATATTCTGGAACATACTAAGAGCCAATGATTCTCCTAAAACTTTAAATAAAATTGCAGCTTTATCAAGACCGCTTAAATTATCAATGTTCATGTTTTATTTTTTATCCTCTTTTGTGTTTTCCTCATCAGACAAATTATCTGCGCTTCCCACTTCTCCGTCTGTGCCTGCATCGTCTATCCAATCTTGAACAATCTGATTTGCGCCAGCTTTTTCACTAACACTCATTGATACGGCAGATTGTCTTAATGATTGTAATTCTGATCTTAAAACTTCATCATTTTCATTGGCTTGTGTTGGCACGTATGGGGGGGGAGTTGTCTCAGCCGAAGGAGTATTGTTATCTGAAGGGGGTACATCATTATTTGTTTTTGGTTTTAAGTATATGGGCTCTTTATTCTTCATAACCATTATTAATAGAATTATCATTAACAACACCAGGGCAACTATCATTAACCACATTTGTGTTGAGAGACCTCTTTTTGCCATCATTGGTCTCTTGTTTAATAAATTAGACTGAGTATCATCAGAATACTCGTTGACATTAATTTGAGATGTGTCGCCTTTAATTTGCATTTTAATAACATCCAAGAGCTCTCTTTTTGTGTTTTCTTCAGATTGAATCCTACCTCGCACAGCTTCGTCTAATTTAATTGATGTTAGTATATACAAGGAATCTTGTTTTGATCTATATTTTCTTTCATTAGCCTCAAGCCGTAACATTCTTTCATTCTCTGCTGCACGCTTAAGACTGTCTTGTTTTTCTAAACGCTTAACATTGTTGTTAATTTTGTCTGTATAGACAGCTATAATTGAATCTCTAGCTGTTAATTTATCTTTAAGAATAGAGGTTTCTAAGGCATCGTGAGCCTTCTTTAGTGAATCAAGCGTGCTCTGAAGATCCATAGATTTCCCAGATTTTGTAAAACCAAAATCTTTTAATTTAAATTCAATACAATCTTCACAAAGAACCCCGGAAAGCTGTTCTTCTATCAATGCTTTAATATTGATTTGTACTAAATTAATAGATTCAATATTTTCATCTAGGAAAACACGTATTACTAATCCAGAAATATAATAGTCGCTCCCCTTAGATGTTTCTGGTTTCTTTGATTCTTGGGTTTGCAAACTTTCTGGAATAGTTGGTTTTTTGCCTGTTATCAAGTCTTCAAAGCGACTTAAATCAGGTGTAATTCTTTCTGGCACATCCACTGATTTTAAAGGCAGTGGTTTTCCTATTAAATCTGCCGCAACCCAAACTCCAAATTGATTATTGTTAAGCTCTGTGCCTAGTTCAATAATTGAATAAACCTGATTTTTAATCATTTCAACAATTTCGTTTTGCTGTTTAAATTGAGAAGTTGTTTGATTAAAACTAAAATTAATTATAAACAAAAGTAAAAAAGTTAATTTAATATATTTTTTCATCTTTTGGGCTCCTGAAATCATTTAATTATAGATTTTTGTTGCTGTTTACATTAGAATCATCTTTAATAATAACTCTAATTCTTCTGTTAACACGTTTTTGTTCTTGTGTCATATTTGCTTTTTTTATTTCACTGTTCGTGATTTTTCCCCCAAGAACTTCGTCCCAACTATAGTTTTTCGGCCACCTGTCTGCATACCCAGAGGCTTGCAGCCTGCCTGAATTTACACCTTGCTTGATAAGATAATTTACAACACCCGCGGCTCTAGATGCAGACAATTCCCAGTTTGTTGGATAAATTTTTTGTAAATCTTTGGGAATTGGATCAGAATCAGTGTGTCCCTCAACTACAACCATTCTAAAATCACCTTTTTTATTTAAAATAGTTTTAGATGCTTTTGCTAAAATTTTTTCCATATCATCCATTATTGCCGTACTGCCTGATAAAAAACAAATATCCCCATCCATCTCTAATATTAAGCCCCTTGGATCACTAAACACATTTGTTGTTGTCTCAAGATTTAGTTCATTTACAATTTTTTCTAATTCAACTTTTATATCACTTAATGATTGTAACGATCCTGGTTTTCCAGCTGCCTTATCCATCGCATCTTGCACTTGAGACATCTTAACGGGATCGGGCGATGACATAGAAAACAATAATACAAAAAAAGCAAACAACAGTGTCATCATGTCTGCATAAGTTAATAGCCACGGCTGTTCTTCCTTAACGCTAGCGCGTGCCTCTTCTTTAATTTGTTCAATGTTTACTGGTTTATTCATCGTCTTTAAAATATTTTAATCTATCTTTCGGTTCAATAAATGAAGTTAACATATCTTTAACATCCAGCTGGTGCTTTTTTTGCCAAATCAACAAAACGCCTGCTATCATAAGCTGAGCAGCCTGACTATTTTCTTTGTTTCTTAATTTTAATTTTTCTGAAAAGGGATTAAATATTAAGCTAGCAAACATAGAACCATAAAATGTTGTCACCAGCGCAACTCCCATTGCTGGGCCAACAGCATTCATTCCATCTGCACCGCCATCCATATTGCTTAACATAAAAATTAAACCTATTAACGTTCCCACCATACCAAAGGCCGGTGAAAACAATCCTAGGGATTTCATTAAATCAGATTCATGTGACTCTCTTTTGTATCTAAACTCTTCCCTTTGTAATAAAATAGTTTGTAAATCTTCTAGCTTAATTCCATTAACAATAAAGGTTAGCCCATCAGCAATAAATGGATTATTTATATTTGGTATATGTTTTTCAAGTTCGGCTGGCCCCTTCCTGTATATCTCGGCAGCTTCAATTAATTCTTGAACAAGTTCATGTAAAACAAACTTTGGTTTTATTATTACAAATTTAACCAAAGTAAAAACTCTTAATATTTCATTAATACGAAAACCAATTGCTGTTGCTGCAATTGTCCCTCCAAGAACAATCATCAGACTTGAAATACTCACAAAAGACATCAGGCCGCCAACATCTCCCCCAGCTTGATCAAGCATGGCTCCTATAATTAAAACCACTCCTGATATTATCCCTATTAATGATGCAAAGTCCATAATTCTCCTTGGTGTTTATCTTCTCATACTATTTATGTTTGTTTGTATGCTTGATAACATTTTTTGTACTTCAGTATATTCTGGGTCATGTTTTAAAGCAACGTTCCAATTAATAGTGGCCTGTTTTAAGTCTCCAAGTTGATAATAAATGCTACCTTTTCGTGCATATGCAATTGCCAATCTCGGAAATCTTTCTATGGCTTTATCAACCTCATCTAAGGCTAAAATATATTGTTCTTCATAATAATATTGCAAAGATTGCGTCATGTGTTTCATTGCAATATTTAACTCTGATACAGAAATACGTTGTTTAAGATATTGTACATTTATAGAATCTTCCAATGATTTTATTTCAAAATTTTTCTGTGTTTGATAATTTGTGTGTGCTACAAGCTCATTGTTAATATATAAAATTGAATCATTTAGAGTACTAAAGTCATTATTAATATTTACAACAAACTCATTTAATGCAAAATCAGGACATTCTGAGTTTAAAGAAAGTGGTTCATAGTGATTTTCTTGAGTATGAACCAATACACATTCATTAGGGTTTTGTGAAAAGCTTAAATTTGTGCTTCCTATTTTCGGCAATATTTTAGGAGCCTGGTTTATTTTAAAGCTAATGCCAAAGGACAATCCTGGATTATCAGCAAAAATTGTTTCTGTCGCTTCGATTTCATATTGATTAAAGTTTCCCATGTTTTGAAAATTCGTGATCGCTGCTTTAATTTCTAGCTGTTGAGTAACAGGAATGGATGCCCCCACATGTGTACCAGAACCATCAAAATCTAAAAACAAATCAATCCCTCCGTTTTGTAATAAATACGGCGTTTTAAAATTAAGACCAAAAAAAAATCGAGCATCGCTAGCAATGTCATCTGAAAACCTATGTGAATCATTATTGATTTTTCCTGTTCCAAACCCAAGGGCTGTTTGTAGATAATATCGTTTGTTTTTACCAACTCTAATGTCTGAATTTAACAACGAAAGGTATAAAGACAATTGGTGGTCTGCCTTTGAGGAATATAAAACATCATTAATTCCCATATTAATTTGCATATTATCAGTTGAATAAATTTTGCCCCCAAAATGAAAAGACAAATCAGATGGCGGGTTGTTAGCATTGGAATTAATTTGCGCATGTGAAGAATAAGCTAAACCATAATGATATCCTTTATAGGAAATGCCTTTAAAAAAAATTGCGCTGCTTGTATTAAAGGTTTCCGTGTTAATTAGTTCCGTTGAAAAGCCTATGTGGTATTGGTCTTGTTCAGCATTAATTAATAAAGAGGGGGTTCTTATTAGCGATCCAGGCCTTGAAAAGGCAACCCTTGTGTTCCCTACAATAAAAGATGTAAATAAAAAACAAAAGATGCTATGCGTGATAACGGTACGTATAAAAGCTTTATTCATTAATATTGAAGTTAAATGGTATAAATAGATAATATTTATTTTTCATATTCTTCATAATCAATTTCATGCGTCCAACTCATAATGGTGCCGAAGCTTTTTGGAACAACGAGCTCAAAAGGTGCAATTGCTTTAGGACTTAAACTGTTGTGGGATGCCAAGGTGCTATCTGTTGAGTCTAAAAAGTGTGTTTGTCCATCTACAAACACTGTAAACGTTTTAGTGGGAAGAGTAGACGACCAGTCTCTAAAGAGCGTTATGTTAATTTTAACATAATCTGCCCGTTTGCCCCCAATGTTTTTAACGTTTCCACTGAGAGTTTGGTTGCCATCATTGTCAGTTGAAGAAAACATACTTCCATATAAAATTACTTCGGCTGGTTTTTGATATAGCTCGTTTCCAGACTCTATTATTGGCTGGTCGTCCCATTCGTCTAATAAGTCCTTGTCATTTAATTCAGGGTGATGCGATATAATTCTTATAACCTGTGATCTGTTTAAATTAATTTTGCCAATCATAGTTTCCAGTGTGATAATTTCAGTGTCTTGAAATATAATATTACCATACATAACGCTTCCGCTCTCTAATAAAACTTCTTCATTATACATTGAAAACGGAGAGGTCCATAGTTCTGATGGATCAAAACTGGCTTGTTTGTCTACCTGTTTCTGTAGGCCTGAAAATAATGTTTTTAGCTGCCTTAGATCTTGCTTAGCCTCATGTAGTTCGCTTTGCAAATCATTAATTAAAATATTTTCCTCATTAAGCGCTAGGTCTGGAATATTGTTTTTTGCATTTTCGCTAGTTATTAAATCTTCTACATATTCTTCAGCATCTGTAGGCTCAATATTTTCTTGGGGGGTTAAGATTTCTGGAGCATCTGAAGCGCCGCATTGAAATGCAAATAAACTAATGCATAAATAAAAAATGAAATTCAGAATTGTTTTATTCATAATTAGAGAGATAATTAGTTGCCTAATAATCTATTAAAAAATTAATTATAATTATCGACATTTAATAACTATTTTTTTATATGTTTTTTATTTTCTTAAATTAGGCTGTTATTCTAACGTTTAAAATTCTTATTTGTTATATGAAAATAAAATTACTGAAATCAAAAATTCATCGCGCAAAAGTAACTGATGCAAACCTTGAATATGAGGGTTCAATTGCTATAGACTCCGAGCTAATGAAGGCTGCCAATATTGTGAATTATGAAAAAGTACATGTTTTAGACATAACAAATGGAGCTAGGCTTGAAACCTATGTTATTCCTGACGCTCCAGGCTCTAAAAGCATTTGCATTAATGGGGCAGCGGCCCACCTTGTTAATGCTGGAGACAGGGTTATTGTTTTATCTTATTGTTCAATGGATTATAACATATCCAACAATCATAAACCAAAAATTATTAGACTAAATGAACAAAACAACATTTTAGATTGACAAAATTTACAATTCAACATATTAAAGATTTTAAACATTCTGGGGAAACTTTTCCAACTATAACCGCTTATGATTATGTCTCTGCTCAAGTAATAGATGAGGCTCAAATTCCTTTAATTCTTGTTGGGGATAGTGCTTCTATGATGGTCTATGGATATGATACAACCATACCCATAACAATGGAAGAAATGCTCCTTGTTGTAAGGGCGGTGACGCGCGGCGCCAAACACTCTTTAATTGTGGCTGACATGCCTTTTTTATCTTATCAGCCCTCGATAGAAGAAACAATCAAAAACGCTGGTCTGATGCTTAAAAAAGGGGGGGCTGCTGCAGTTAAAATTGAGGGAGGACAACATGTTGCTGGCCATGTTAGGTCTTTAGTTGAAAATGGTATTCCTGTTTTGGGTCATGTGGGACTAACTCCACAATCTTATCATCAGCTTTCAGGATATAAAATTCAAGGAAAATCCCCTGATGATGCCCAAAAGATTATTCTCGATGCAGAAGCTTTAGAAAAAGCGGGTGCTTTTGGGGTTGTTTTGGAATGCATTCCTGATCAACTTGCACAAAAAATTACAGAATCTTTATCAATTCCAACGATTGGAATTGGTTCAGGAAATAAATGCGATGGTCAAATACAGGTCTTGCATGATGTGCTTGGCTATAGTTCTTCTAAGCCTCCAAAGCATGCTATGCAATATGATAGCATGTATGCTAATATTTTAAGCACTATTAAAAAATACAAATCTGATATAGAAAACCAATAATATGCAAACATTACATTCTATTGAAGAGTGCGCGGCGTGGAGAGGGTCAATTAAAGGGTCTTTGGGCTTTGTCCCAACAATGGGAGCCTTGCACCGAGGTCATTTATCCCTTGTGAAAATATCTAAAAAAAACTGCAACAAGACCATTGTTTCAATTTTTGTAAACCCAGCTCAATTTTCTGAAAATGAAGATTTTAATTCATACCCCTGTACTATAAACGAAGACTTAAAGCGCTTGGCACAAGAAAAAGTAGATGCTGTTTTTATGCCAACTAAAAATCAACTTTACAAGAATCAAAACAGTGAATATTTTTATGATACTCCTTTATCTACAAAGCTGGAAGGAATTGCACGCCCTCACTTTTTTAAAGGGGTTACAATGATTGTAAGCAAACTGTTTAATATTATAAAACCGTCTCATACTATTTTTGGAGAAAAAGATGCCCAACAGCTGCTTATCATTACAAAAATGATTCGAAACAACGCTCTGAATATTCAGATAATTCCAGGCAAAACCATTAGAAACAAAAATGGTTTGGCGCTTAGTTCTAGAAATTCTTATTTATCAAAAAAAGAACAACAGGTTGCTAGCAATATCTATAAAGGCTTAATGGAAATAAAAGAGCTTCTTGAAAATAACACAGTGGATGCTAAAATATTAAAAAAACATTTTTCTGATTTTTTAAATTCTTTTGACGTTTTTCAAATAGATTATGTTTCGATTGCTAATCTAGAAACTTTAGATGAGCTTGAACAGGTAAACACTAAGACACTAATTAGCACTGCTGTTTTTTTCAACGGTGTTCGGCTTATAGATAACTTTACTTATTCCCCTTCTACATAATGTGTGCCGAGGCTTTCTCTCGCCTCAAGCGCTGAAGAAATAATGGCAAGAGCGGTTTGTGCGCCGTTTCTAAGAGATAAAATATTATTGTCTAGCTTGCTGTTTTGATAAAAGTGTTCTACCTCAGACTGTAGGGTTCTTAAAATTTGTGCGGCTGATCGCAATTTGTCTTGAGATCTCATAAGTCCTGCTAAATTCCACATAGTGTTTTTAATAGTCAACCACTCTTGAGCAATGTGCGCCTTGTCTACTTCCTTGTTTCCAATGTTCCAATCATGCATTGGAGGAAAATAGTCAGCGTCATCCTTCTCTTCTACAGCATCCTTCCCCGTAAAATAACCCCAAACCAAACACTCTAAAAGAGATGTGCTTGCAAGACGGTTTGCTCCATGTATTCCAGTGCAAGCTATCTCGCCAATTGCATACAGGCGCTTCAGCGATGTTTTTCCAACCAAATTAACGCCAACACCACCACAATTATAGTGCGCAGCTGGAACAACCGGAATCGGTTCTTTCGTTATATTAATTCCATTTAATAAACAATGGTTGTAAATTGTTGGGAATCGTTTTTTAATCCAGTCTTCGTCTTTGTGTGAAACATCTAAAAACATACAGTCTGTTTCTTGCTTCAGCATTTCCATGTGCATTGACCTTGATACAATATCGCGCGGCGCTAATTCTTTGTCCTTGTGGTAATCTTGCATAAACTCGTGGCCCTTTTGATTTACTAGTTTTCCTCCTTCTCCACGAACAGCCTCTGAAATTAAAAACCTTCCGGAGGGATGATAGAGAGCTGTGGGGTGAAACTGTATATAGTGCATATTAAAGCACCTTGCTCCTGCTCTCCATGCCATTGCAACTCCATCTCCTGTTGCTTCTTTGGGGTTTGTTGTATGTAAAAACAATTGTCCTATTCCACCTGTTGCTAAGATGGTTTTAGATGAAAGCATAGAGATAACCTCTCCGCTATCATTGTTTAATACCATTGCTCCAAAACAGGCTGGTTTTTTATAAATGTCTGTTGTCACCGTAGAGTGATGAGAAAAAGTTAACAAGTCTATTGCCATATGATTTGTTAAAATTGTGACATTAGAAAATGTTTGTAAGTGTTCTAATGCTACCCTGTGAATAGACTTTCCTGTTTTATCAGCATCGTATAATACGCGGGGAGTTGAATGCGCTCCCTCTACTGCTCTATCTAGGTGTCCACCTGTTGAATTAAAAGGAACTTTTAACGTATTAATTAATATTTTTTCAACAAGATCTGGGCCATGCTTGCATAAGTGTTCCACGGCTTCTTCCCAGCAATGTCCCGCTCCTGCGGTTAATATGTCTTCTTTTAATTTTTTCGGAGAATCTTCTAATCCTTTATATACTATTCCGCCTTGAGCCCAGGGCGTGTTCCCAGATGTTAAAGATTTTGTTTTGGTAAGAATTGTTACTTTTTTACCGCTTTTGGCTGCGGTCATAGCGGCTGTCATGCCCGCAAGGCCTATGCCAATAATTAAAATATCTGTTTGGTGTTGGCTCATTTAAAATCGAGACCAATATCTTTGCTTTTAATGTTATGTGTAAGGGCCCCCATTGAAATACCATCAACTCCTTTAATACAATAGCTTTCTAAATTATCTTTATTTATGCCCCCCGATAATTCAATATATATTTGATTCCCTCTTCTGCCGCTGCGAATAATTTCAATGGCTTCTGATAAATTTTTAGGCTTAAAATTATCTAACAATATAGATGTTGCCATGGTGTCTAGTGCAACATGTAGCTGCTCTACCGTATCTACCTCGATTTGAATATCTTTGTCTGAATTTAAGCTCTGCGCCTTGGCCACTGCATCTTTAATATTGGGGTTGCCAATCAAATGATTGTCCTTAATCATTACGGCGTCTTTTAAGCTAAACCTGTGGTTTGTTCCGCCTCCCGCGCATACTGCAAACTTTTCAAACGCTCTTAGTCCAGGTGTCGTTTTCCTTGTATCTAATAATTGAATTTTATACGGCTTTAGTTTTTGAGAAAGCCCAAAGGTTGTGCTCGCAATCCCACTTAAGCGCTGAATTAAGTTTAATACCACGCGCTCTTTTTGTAGCATAGTTTCTGCTGGACCTGACAGGGTTGCGATGATATCTCCTTCTGTTACCTGAAGACCGTCGCCTAAGATACTTTTTATGGAACACTCTTTTATAAAGGCCTGTTTAATAATTTCTTTTCCTACAAAGACCATGTCTTCTTTTGCAATAAAATTAGACGTGACTGTTTTAGTGGTTAGCTGGGTTGCCTTGGTGGTAATATCTAAATTAATATTATCTTCCTTGAAAAATTCTTCTAGTTTTTGCTGAACCAATTTGGGATCAAGGCTTGTGTGTTGATGGTGTCTTATCATATAATTTCAAACATCCTATTTAATGGTTTTAATGCCCTTTCTCTTAAGCTCTCATTAAGAGTTATTTCATGTTCCATGTTTTCTAAAGATTTGACAATTTTCTCCATCGTGTTGAGTCTCATGTGGGGACATTCGTTGCAAGCACATCCCGTGTTTGATGGAAGAGGAATAAATTCTTTGCCTGAATTATATTTTTTCATGTGATGAATCACGCCCGGCTCTGTTGCTATAATATATTTCTCATTTTTAGTTTCATTTACATTTTTAATAAGCGCGCTTGTTGAACCAATAAAATCTGCATGAACCAAAATGTTTTCGTCACATTCTGGGTGGGCCAAAACTTTTGCATTTTCATGTTTAACTTTTAAACGAACCAGTTCTCTCTCAGAAAACATTTCATGTACCTGACAAGTTCCGTTCCACAGCACCATGTTTCTACCGGTTTCTTTAATCATGTATTGTCCAAGCAGTCTATCAGGAGCAAATACAATTTTTTTGTCTTTTGGTATAGACTCAATGACTTTTTTAGCATTAGCAGATGTGCATATAATATCAGACATGCCCTTTACCTCAGCAGAACAATTAATATAGGAAATCACAACGTGGTCCGAGTAGTTTTCAAGCCATTTTTTAAATTCATCGCCTGGTGCGCTATCAGCCAGCGAGCAACCAGCATCCATGTCGGGTAGTAAAACTTTTTTTGTTGGGTTTACTATTTTAGCCGTTTCTGCCATAAAGTGAACGCCACAAAATAAAATAACGTCTGCGCCTGTATCGGCAGCCTTTCTAGATAAATCTAAGCTGTCTCCCACAAAATCAGCCACGTCTTGTATTTCCGGCCCTTGATAGTAATGAGCTAAAATTACAACATTGTTTTTTTCTTTTAATTGCTGAATATAATTAAGCATTTTTTAATATTAATTATTCACCATTTATTATCTTATCAATCGTTAAAACAATATCAGATATATTTAAAATACCGTCAAGGTTAACATCTCCGCTTTGCGCTCCTGCTATAAAGCCATCGTCATCAAACCCGTCTTCGTTTTCATCTGCTATTGTTGGAGGAATAACAAAGACTGTTCTGTTTTTTGTTTGCGCCGCATTTCCATCACTATCACTACAATCATAAGAAACCGCATATGTCCCGGGAATATTTATATTTACAACTTGGCCACTTGCTTCAACTTGATGTGAAAGACTTCTATCTTCTTGGTCATAGCAATTTACTCCGCTGTCTGTATATTGATCTGATAGTCCCTGCATTAAAACCATCGCATTCCCATCTACAATAGATATAATCGGAAATTCATCTACAGGGCCATCGTTATTAGCGTCTACGCTTGCCACCCCGGCTGCAAAAGATGCATCATCACCAAAAGCTGCTAACATATCATCCTCGTCCACCATATTGGTCTCCGGCTCATCTAAAACAGCTCCACCAACTACAAACATAGCATGCTCATAATTCCCCGCCAGGCGGATCTGCAAAAAGGAATTGTGTTAGAATAAATAGTGGTAATAATATTTTTTTCATACTTTTTATTCTCTCCTTGTCGTTGCGCCAAAATATACGTTATTTTAGATATTCGATGTTATCAGTAAATACACCGTCAATTTTTAGCTCTTTTGCTTTGTGATATATATCGCGTTTATTAATCGTATAGCTGTTTATGCGCAATCCTTTATGTCTTGCCCATTTTACAATCCATGAATCTAGAAGGTCATGGTGAATGTGCAGATTGTCAGGGCGTATGTGTAGCATCCACTCCATATTAAAGAGGCTGTGAAAAATAAATTTTTTGCTGTATAAAAATGCTATAATTGTCAGCGGTCTTTTAAATTTGAGTCTCCATAAAACGAAAGGATTAAAACAAGAAACAATACAGCTGTCTTGCAGGCTGTTCTTTTCAATAAAATCTAAAACAGGGTCTATAACTCCAAGCCCATGAAACATATGGTCTGATTTGATTTCTATATTAATGGCCCCCATATCACTTAACAGGGGGACTAAATCATCTAAAAGTGGAACAACCCCTCCTTTTTTTAAATTAATTTTTTGTATTTCTTCATAGGCCAAGTCTTTAATTTTTGTATCAACTCCAGCCAAGCGATTTAAATCACTATCATGAAAAACAACAACCTTTTTATCTTTTGTTAGTCTAACATCAAGCTCTAAACCATCTACGCCTTCATCTAAAGCTTTTTGAAAAGAAGGAATGGTGTTTTCGGTAATATTTTCAGGAGACCCCCTGTGCCCAAAAATAAAAGGCCTGCCGGGGGGATAAAAAGCCTGTTTGTTCTTTCTCCACTTCCAAAAAAAAACAATATAAAAAGAAATTCCAATTGTAATAATAACAAAAATCATCCCGCTTTCCCCTCTGTGGCTTTTACAAAAAAAGATAGTATTACCGCAACAACCACATCATAAATTGGAGCTGCCCCAGGAACACTAAAATTCCACAAAACAACCAGAAACAGCCATATAATAAAGGTTTTATTTATTTTCATAAATTATTAGTTATAAAGTTCTAGTTAAATTATTTTAAATTAGCGGACTTTACAACAATGTTTATAACTTGTGAATAACTAATGAAAATAACATCTGATTATACAAAACTCTGGACCGAGTGTCTTTTTCATATTAAAAAAAATGTATCTGAACAAGCCTATGATACCTGGTTTGATTCGCTTGATATTATTAGTTGTGATGGGAACCAGTTAACCCTGCAAGTTCCAAACAGATTTCATTATGAATGGTTAGAACAAAAATATAGCAAAATTATAGAAGATTCCATCAATAAAACGTTTGGGCAAAGCTTAAGTGTTCACTATAGTGTTTTAGTAAAAAAAGATGATGATATTAAAGAAAATGTTGAAAAAATAGAAAAGTTGATTCCAAGAACTTTTCACCGCGCATCTCAACTTAATAATCGTTATACTTTCACTAATTTTATTGAAGGCAAAGGGAATCAGTTTGCCAAGGCAGCAGCGTCCTCTGTTGCAGATGGTCCCGGACAAACCCCTTTTAATCCACTGGTTATTTATAGTAATCCGGGCCTAGGAAAAACACATTTAATTCAGGCTATTGGAAATCACATTTTAAAAAACCAGCCTGAAATGCGCGTTATATATGTAACAAGTGAAAAGTTTATGCTTGATTTTATTCATTCTATACAAAACAATAACTCAACTCAGTTTGCACAAGCCTATAGAAAGGTTGATATTTTAATTTTAGATGATGTTCAGTTTTTTCAAAGCAAAGAACAAACCCAGGAACAATTTTTTCATTTGTTTAATGATTTATTTCAACAGGGAAAACAAATTGTTTTGACAACTGACCGTCACCCAAATGAACTAACACACTTAAAAGACAGGCTGGTCTCTCGCTTTCAGTCTGGGCTTATTGTTGATATTCAGCCCCCAGACCTTGAAACCAGGATTGCTATTTTAATGAAAAAAGCTGAAAATGAAAAACTAAATATTCCATATGATGTTACAGAATTTTTGGCTGCATCTATAAAAAATGACATAAGAATGATGGAGGGGGCAATGGTTAAGCTTCTTGCTCTTTCTTCCTTAACCAAACAAGACATTACGCTTAGTTTGGTTAAAAAGGTTATTAAGAATATTTTAGGAGAAAGTGCTCTTAAAAAAATATCCATGAAACAAATCTGCAAAATCGTTGCCTCCGAAATGGAAATAACAGAACCAAAGCTGTATGCAAAGAGCCGTATTGCTGATGTTGTTGCAGCAAGACACGTTGCGATGTTTTTGTGTAGAGAGTTAACTCAAAATTCTCTTATTCATATTGGAAATCATTTTGGCAAGCGTGATCACGCAACTGTGATTCATGCTTGCAAAACCATTGAGGGGCGCATGGCCCAAGACGCACATTTAAATAAATTAATTGATAACATAAAAACACAATTATAATAGGAGAAACAATGTCTACGATTTTAATACTTGATGACGACAAAGAACTAACAACGCTATTAACAGAATTTTTAGGTGATCATAAATATAAAATAGTTGCACATCACGCTCCTGCCAAGATGTTTAAATATTTAGAACACAACGCCCCTGATATGATTTTATTAGACATTATGCTTCCAGAAATGGATGGGTTTCACGTATTGAGAAAACTTAGAGAGTCTCAAGATATCCCTGTTATTATGCTCACCGCCAAAGGGGATGTTTCTGATAAGGTTGTTGGTCTTGAGCTGGGAGCAGATGATTATTTGGCCAAGCCTTTTGAACCCCGAGAGCTGCTCGCGCGGATTCAGTCCATTTTAAGAAGAGTGCATGCTGCCAACTCTATGCTTGACATGCTTGAATTTGAAGAGCTAACAATTGATAAGTTGCGACAGGAAGTTTTGTTAGATGGAAATCCTATTAGTTTGTCTACCTCTGAATTTGAAGCCCTTCTTTTGTTTGCAAACAATAGTAACGAAGTTTTAGACAGAGAGTTTCTAGTAGAAAATTTACGTGGAATTACATGGCAGACATATGACAGGTCCGTGGATGTTCTTGTTAGTAGGTTGCGCAATAAGCTAGGAGAAACCCCTAATCACACCCGTTTTTTAAAAACAATTCATGGTGTAGGATATAAATTTATTGCTGTGCCAAAAGCCAAGTGATTAAGTCCTTTAAAAATTATTTTCAAAACACTTCTTCGTGGTGGCTCACAACGCTGTTTGGAAAAATTGGACTTTTATTTTCATTTGCCACTGGATTTTTAGTGCTTATAACTTATTATGTTATAAACTGGGGATATACTGGCCGTGACGATATTTTAGATGCTCATGATGCTTATCATTATAATAGTCTGGTTTCCTCCTGGGGGTCTCCTCCAAATATTTCAATCATGTCTAAAGAGCTTCAAAACCTCAAATTAAAATGTTCCGTTTTTATTGCTGATGCAGACACTTCTTGTATAAACGACACTTTGGTTTATTGGAGCAATCATCTATCTCCTTTGTATTTATGTAATTATTTAAGCTATGGCTCAACAGAAAACTATAAAAAAACACATAATATTATATATAAAGACTATGTTTCTTTTGGCGATATAGAATTTAATCAAAATATTGTACAGGCAACCTTTGTGCAAAACAATCAATATAAATATTTAATTACTTTAGATATTCCTCCCACAAAGACTCCTTCTTTTTTTCCTTTTATTGTTTTAGCTGCCGTTTCTTTATATTTTCTTTATTTAACAATCCGGCGATTCCTAAGGCCTATTAGTTTAATTGAAAAAAGAATTATTGCTCTTGAAAAAGGGGACTTGGATTCAAAAGTAAGGGTTATCGGAAACGATGAGCTTTCTGTTTTATCCAAAAACTTCAACACCATGGTCACAGAGATCAAAAACCTTTTAAAACAAAAAGAGCGCCTATTGTCAGATGTAAGCCATGAACTAAGAACGCCTTTGGCAAAAATAAGATTAATGCTTGCTTTAATGCCTGAACATAAAAAAGTTAAAGATGTTGATAAGCAAATTAAGGTGCTGGACTCCTTAATCACCAACATTCTGCTCTCTGATCAAATGTCTGCCCCATATTCAAATTTAAACTGTTCTAAGGTTTCTGTTTCCAACCTCATAGAAGAGGCTTTGGACTTAACTTTTGTTGATGGTGTTAAAATAGTTTTAGAAACAAAAGAAGATCCCGAGGTCTTTGTTGATCCAGTTAAAATGTCTATTGCAATTAAGAATTTAATCGAAAATGCATATAAATATGCTGATTCTAATGAAAAAATTAAAGTTTTTGTTGGGGTTAAAAAAAAACACACTACTATTTTAGTTAAGGATCGCGGCCCAGGAATTCCTGACAACTTAATTAAAAACATTACCCGGGCCTTTGTAAGAGGAAAACATGAAACGGAGTCTGGCTTTGGGCTTGGGCTCTCAATTTGCTATAAGGTTGTTTCTGCACATGGCGGCGAACTGAAAATTACAAACAATCCACGCGGGGGGGCTTCTTTTTCTTTGTGTCTTCCCAATAAATAATTGTCTTGTTTATTCTTAAGAATACACATAAAATTGTTCTGTGCAAAAAAATAGCGTAAATAAGGTCATGTTAGTTGGACATCTTGGTGCAAACCCAGAGGCTAGATACACTAAGGCCGGCCGGCCCATTGCGTCTTTTTCTCTAGCAACAAACGAGCTTTGGAAACAGCAGAGCGGAAAAACAGCAGAACACACAGAATGGCATGCTATTATTGCCTGGGATAAGCTTGCAGAATTTGCTCAACAATATTTATATAAGGGCCAGCTGGTTTCTATTGAAGGAAAAATACATACAAGAAGCTGGGAAAACAAGGAAGGAATAAAAGGGAAAACAACCGAAATTATCTGTTCTGGCGTTGTTCCCCTAGAGTGGAAAAAAGAATAACGGATTGTAACAGGGTTGTTACAATTTGTAATATTTTTTCCTTTTATCCTATGTGTTTGCGGTATTATATTAAAGATACTAAAGTGCTTTTAGAAGGAGGCTCGTTATGAAAAAATTATTTGGTTTAACTTTGTTGATATTACTCTCTGTATCTTTTGGTAGAGTTGCGTCTTATGGCGTTGTAATTGTTTCTCCTGTAGAGTCTTTTATTCAAAAAAAACAATTGGAAGTTTCTTCGGTGCAAGAGGGCTTGGGTGATTCTGTGCAATGGAAAAGGCGTCACAAAAGAAGAAAAAAAATAAGGCGCCCTCAGCGCGGAAGATAAATAATTTAAGGGGCTATGTTCGGCCCCTTTTTTTATCATGTCAAGTTCTTTAAGCCCCTCATATAAAGATTTAGAAGTTGTTGACAATGCATACCCTGAAAAAAAATATACTGTTTCCATTTCAATTCCTGAGTTTAATTGCGTGTGCCCAAAAACAAGCCTTCCGGATTTTGGTTGTATTTATATTGAATATGTTCCCCGTCAATATATTGTTGAGCTAAAGTCTTTAAAGCTGTATATTGTAAAATTTAGAAATGTTGGGATTTTTCATGAATCTGTTACAAATCAAATTTTAGAAGATTTCAAAAAAGCATGTAATCCTCTCACTATTTCTGTAAGGGGAGATTTTCATCCTCGCGGAGGAATAAAAACAACAGTAACTCGCAATGAATAATTATTATATAAAATTTCATATGTTTATTGTTAAATTACCTCGAATTTAAGGTTAGGTTATTATAATGAAAACAACAATACGTTTAAGCAACAGAAAAAGAAAAAACACACATGGGTTTAAAAAAAGGATGTCGTCTGTGGCGGGCCGTGCCGTTTTAGCAGGTCGTAGAAAAAAAGGTAGAAAGCGCTTAACGGTAAGTGATTGAAAGGCTCTTTAAAGTCAAACCAAATTAAACTTCTTTTGTCAAAGGCCTCTAATTTTAAAACTGATAATTTTTCTTTTAAATATTTATTATCATTTCCCTCAGGGGTAGGCTTTAGCATTAACAAGACTCTTGGAAATGCAGCAAGAAGAAATCTAATAAAAAGAAAAGTTCGCGCAATAGTAAGGCGAGATTTTTTTTGTGACTACAAACTACAGCTTCTTGTTCGTCCCCTTTCTGTGCTAAAACAAAGCAAACATTTTCTTTCTGATTTTCAACTTTTGAAAAAACATCTAAAATCACAAAAAATATAATTATTGTGTCTGATACCAAAAGAACTATTTTAGCAGGACTTCTTATTGGGCTTCTTACTTTATGTATTCCCCTCTATTTAAATTTAATTGGAGTAATGCCAGAGGGCGGTTCTAGTGAGGTTTTCACAGAAAGTTTATTAAATAATGAGGCGGCTCAAAGCACGGAGAACGTTGTTTCTAATATAGACATTATAACAAAACAAGCAGACCCTATAAAGGTAGACGAAAAACAAGTCTATTTTTCTGTTGTTTCTAATCAATATAGCGCAACAGTATCAAATGCTGCGGGGGGTTCTCTTGTTAAATATAAAATGACCGGCACTAAAAACGATAATTATAAATATGTTGGCGGCTACAATGATTTTGGGGAATATGTCGAAACTGAAAACCTTGACTTGGCTCTGCCTTTAGAAAACAGCTGTAGTCCCTGTTTGTCTATACAAGACAACCACGTTGATGGCTTGTTTGAAATAGTTTCTCCCTCTATATATAGTGGACAAACTTTTAATTTATACGACTCAGACTCTCTTGTTGTTGTTTCAAGGGGGTTTTTTGAAAGCAGCCCCATAACTAAAAAAACAACTTTTTTTGCAAACAGCTATATTATAAAACACGAATATAATGCCCCGGGTGTTTTTGATGGGCCCTTTGTGGTTGTTTGGGATTCTGGCATTCGATCTACAGAAAAAAACCTTGTTGAAGAAATAACCTATTCACAGGCATACATTGGACAATCTAAAGAAATTGAAGACATTTCTCTTTCTCCTTCTAGCCTAGAGGACAAGGTGGAAAAACAGTTTTTTTCAGGGAAAACAGACTGGGTGGCTATTCGTAATAAATACTTTATCAATTCTTTAATTTCAGACAATGCTGTTGGTGGCGTCTTAAGCGCGCGCAGCTTTCAGTTAAATGAAAATAATTTTATTCCTTTATATTCTACTGGATTACAATTTAACACATCTATAATTTCAGTTTCTCAGCTTTTTGGGCCTCTGGATGTGGACATTGTAAGCTCTTCTGGTACCTACCTAGACAGGGTTATGAATTTTGGGTGGCTTCCTATTCAGCCGTTTAGTCGCTCTGTGTTGTGGTTGTTAAAAAAGCTTCACTTGCTTGGTCTTAATTACGGTATTATTCTTATATTGTTTGCTTTTATAATTCGCATTATAACGGGCCCTCTTACTAAAAAAAGCCATCAATCAACACAAAAAATGCAAACCATTCAGCCTAAAATTAAAAAAATTCAAGAAAAACATAAAAACGATTCCCAAAGACTTAACCGTGAAATGATGAATTTATATAAAGAAAGCGGTGTTAATCCTTTGGGGGGCTGTCTTCCAATGCTTATACAAATGCCTCTTTTGTTTTCTCTTTTTATTGTTTTTCGCTCTACTATTGAGTTTCGGGGGGCTCCCTTTTTCTGGTGGATGAACAACTTATCACAGCCTGATACAATTTTTAATCTTCCTTTTAATGTTCCCATATATGGCAACCAAGTTGCTTTTCTTCCTTTTATTCTTGGGATTTCTATGTTTATGACTCAGCGTCTTTCTATGGCCACTATGGACAAAAGTCAAAAGCCTATGATGTATATGATGTCTGCGTTTTTCTTTTTGCTCTTTAATTCTTTTCCTTCGGGACTAAACCTTTATTATACTGTTTATAATTTTTTAAACTATTTTCAACAAAAATCAATAAAGACAAAATAGTTTGTGTATAACACTCAAGACAATATTGTTGCATTAGCAACCACTCCTGGAAAATCTGCTTTAAATGTTGTGCGGTGCTCTGGGACACAGGTTCTACAGCTATATAAAAGCCTGACTCAAAACATAAAAAAACCAAGGCCAAATGTTTCCCATTTAAAAACCGTTTATCAAGAAAAAGACATTGTAGACCAGCTTATGTTAACATATTTTAAAGGGCCAAAAAGCTTTACCGGCCAAGACATGTTAGAGCTTTCTGTTCATGGTGGCATTGTTATTGTAACAAAAATCATAAAGATTATTGAAGAGCACAACTTTCGTCAAGCAATGCCTGGGGAGTTTTCTTATAGGGCTTTTATAAATGGAAAAATAGACTTGGCTCAGGCTGAGGCAATCTCAACAATCGTTGATTCTGGAAACAATATAGATGTTTTGTATTCTCTTGGAAACTTAAAGGGCCAGCTATCAAAACATATTTATAAAATATTAAATCAAACAGAAAACATTATTATACACATTGAACACGAGCTTGACTTTGATGAAAATGAAATAGATTTTGTAAGCATAAAAAAATATAGTCAAAAAATTAGTTCAGTAATAAAAAAAGCGAAAAAAACAATTAATCAATCATATCTTGCAAGCGATAACAAAAGCAGTCTCAATATTTGTTTTGTTGGAAAAACAAATGCAGGAAAGTCGTCCCTTTTTAATAAAATGTTGGGTTTTAATAGGTCAATTGTAACAAAAGAAAGCGGCACAACAAGAGACACTGTTGAGGCCAACATCACAATAGGAAAAATTAACGCAACCATTGTTGATACCGCCGGAATAAGAAACACTAAAAGTGTTGTTGAAAAAGAAGGAATAGCAAGAACTCTTGATGCAATTAAAATAGCAGATGTTGTTTTGTTTGTTGATGAAAAAGATCCTATAAAAGAATCTAAAAAATATAAATCGCTTTTGATCAAGAAGCATGTTCTTTTTATACACAGCAAGGCTGACCTTTTTACAGGGCAAACGCAAAAAAAAACAATATTAACATCAATCATAAAAACAGGGGGGCTTCAAAAGATATTTACAGAGTTATCCACATTTTCAGAAAAGTATTTATCCTCTTTTAGGGCTAATAATGGTTTTTTAATTAATTTAAGACAAAAGGCTGCCCTAGAGGGGTTTCTCCAAACATCACAGGAGGCTCTTTCAATTTTAAAAAAAAGGGAGGACCTTGTTTTGGCGGCATCTTCTTTAAGGGCAGCGCACCGCTCTCTTTCTTTTATCGTTTATAATAAAAACAAAGACGAAATTATTAATAAAATATTCAAGGGATTTTGTGTTGGAAAATAACCCTGTTATAATTGTCGGAGGAGGACACGCCGGAGTTGAAGCTGCATTTGCTTTGGCTAGACAAAAAATACATTCTCTTCTTATAACAATGGACAAAAGAGCGGTGGGAAGACTTTCTTGCAATCCGGCTGTTGGGGGTCTTGCAAAAAGCCACCTGGTAAAAGAAATTGATGCTCTTGGTGGAGTTATGGGCCATGCAGCAGACTCCTCTGCGCTTCAATTGAAGGTTTTAAACAAAACAAAAGGCCGAGCCGTTTGGTCTTTAAGGGCCCAGGTTGATAAAAAAAAATATCCTCAATATATTGTTTCTCTTATTAAAAAAAGCTCTTATATTTCTGTTTTAGAAGATGAGGTTGTGGGAGTCGGGACAAAAGGGGGCGGAGTTGAGAGGGTTTTATTAAAAAAAGGCCTGCCTGTTTCCTGTCCTTGTTTAATTGTAACGTGCGGAACTTTTTTAAACGGTCGCGTTCATGTTGGCAACCGAAACTATCCCGCCGGAAGGCTGGGAGAGAAACCCTCTGCGGGACTAACAGAGTCCTTGGTTGCAATGGGCCTTGAGTCTGGAAGACTTAAAACAGGAACCCCTCCTCGCATTAGTCGCAGCTCCATTGATCTTACAAAATGTACCAAAGCCTGCGGAGACGAAGAAGCTTCTCCTTTTTCTTTGTTTTCTAATTCAAAAAAAAACAAAAACGAACCGTGTTTTTTGGTTAACACAAACAAAAAAACCCACGAAATTATTAACAAAAACATTCCTTTTTCTTCAATGTTTTCAGGCAAAATAACAGGGGTCGGTCCCAGATATTGCCCCAGTATTGAAGACAAAGTTTTTCGATTTAAAGAAAGATCTTCTCACCACCTTTTTCTTGAGCCCGAATGGCTGGACTCAAACCAAATATACATAAATGGTTTTTCAACCTCCCTTCCTGAAACAGCCCAGAAAAAAGCTCTTCGCAGCATCTCGGGGCTAGAAAACGCTGAAATTATTAGACCCGGCTATGCGATTGAATATGACTTTATCCCCCCCCGTCAACTTAAGGCTTCTTTAGAATCTAAAAACATTGGGGGGCTTTTTTTGGCAGGACAAATGAATGGGACTTCCGGTTATGAGGAGGCGGCGGCACAGGGGCTGGTGGCAGGCCTTAATGCGGGACGCCTTATAAAAGAAAAGGCTCCTGTTCTTTTTGGTCGCGAGTCTTCATACATTGGTGTTATGATTGATGATTTAATTACAAGCCACCTTGATGAACCCTATAGAATGTTTACATCAAGGGCAGAACACAGGCTTTTTTTACGCTCAGACAACGCATACTCCAGGCTTTTCCCTTTGGCCTGTTCAAGCAAGGCCCTTCTTCCTTTTCAAAAAAAACGCTTTAATGATTATTTTAAAACCCTTTCTCTGGTTCAAGATTTTTCAGAAGAAAAAACAAAGTACTTAGATAAGAAAAACAAAATGAAAGCCTTTATTAAAATGCCGGGCGTTACTTTTCAAAAATTTAATTTTAATCATCTTGCTTCAAGCGTTTTTATAAAAAGGTGCTTGTTTGAGATAGAAACCAACATTAAATATGAGGGTTATATTAAAAATGAAGAGGAACGAATGGAAAAAAACAAAACTCTAGAAAGCTTAAAAATTCCACTATCTTTTGTTTATAAAAATTTGCCGGGCCTTTCTAGCGAGTCTGTTGAGCGGCTAGAGGCGGTAAGGCCCGAAACGCTCGGGCAGGCTTCTCGTATTTTTGGAATTAGACCCACCGACATAACCGTATTGGGCTCTTGTTTGTGTTCTTTTGGTGTTTCACGTGAAACATAGCCCCTTGTTTTTACTAAAAAAAGACCTTTCCCACACTCTTTCTCTTTTAAAATCAAAACAAAATGTTTCTATAAGGGTTGATTCTCCTTCTTTTGTTCCCTTTGTGTTGGGCTGTATGGATTTTAAAAAAACCTTTATTTGTGAGGGTCTTTTTTTTGATGATTTTTTTAGTTCCTTTGGCTCGTTTCCAGAGGGCGTCGTTGGGTTTCCTTTTGTTAAGTCCTTTGAAAAAGGGAGCTTTGTTGTAAAGTCCTTTACACAAGAGCTCTTTGAGAGGTCTTCTGTTTCTTTTTCCTGCGGCCCCGACAAAATTTCTACATGCATTGTTGATGAGAGGGCTTTGGATCGCCCTGCTCTTTATAATATAAAAAACAAAAATGTTTTTGTTGGAAAGGGGGGCTGTGAGAAAGAAGATCTTCTTTCTTTTTTTAGAACAAGCGGCTATTCTCTTGTTGACTCTGTTTCTTCTCCTGGGGAGTTTGTTATAAGGGGGGCGTTGTAGATGTTTTTTCTTTT
>Ga0208408_1000181_pt1 | contig 44882 bp, 36 predicted proteins | sample ETNtaG_4_FD_185776 | JGI IMG/M metagenome (GOLD analysis project Ga0208408, IMG submission 185776) | Marine microbial and viral communities from oxygen minimum zone, Eastern Pacific Ocean - ETNP201406SV67 (SPAdes) (version 2) | ecosystem: Environmental > Aquatic > Marine > Oceanic ... | reverse complement strand
TCTCATTGACATATCGCTTGTATTAGATAGATTAAATTTTTCGTTAGGGTGTAGTGGTGTATGCTTATTAAATGATCTCTGGTTGCGTATTTCTTCTGGGTCTATTCCATTTACTTTGCTGAGCTTCAACAGTGCATGAAATCTCTCTTTAGATTTTGGAGCTCGAGTACTTCCTTCTACAAAATGCCCGGTTTTTAACTTAAATCGTTTAATTTGTGATGGACTAACATAAATATCTTCTGGTCCAGGCAAATAATTATCATTTACGCTTCTTAAAAATCCATACCCATCTGGTAAAATCTCTAACACTCCTGCGGCCATTTTTTCGCTCGCTTGATTATGATTAGAGTCTTTCTTTGAAGGTTCTTTTGTGGGTGTTGGCGCCTCTTCTTTTTCTTCTTTTGGTGCAGCGCTAACCATCGCCTTCATTAGTTCGTCCTTTGACATAGAAGAAATCTTCTCTATGCCCATTGTTTTTGCAATTTCTTTTAAATCGCTTAATTTTTTTTCTTTTAAATCGTTTAATTTCATTAGTTCCTCTGTTAATTGTGAAATGTACTTCTAGGGGGGAAACACCTTGAACCGCAAATTACATCATATCATGCCATTGTCAAAGAAAAAATCAAAAAAATTATATACGTCTTTTGCAATATAATGACTCCCGAAAACAACCTTTCCGCCCTTATAATTCATTTTGTCTATAACGTTGAGAGCATCGTTTAAATTTTCTATAAATTCAAATTTTTCTAGCAATGGACTCTCTTCTATTTCTTTCTTATTTAGGATATCTTTAGAAGAAATAGTAGAAATAATGATCTTATCAAAAGATTTATCAAAAATTTCTACTAGTTTTGGATTAATCTTGTCTTTTTTTAATACTACAACGCCTATTGGTTTTTTCTTATAGAGTTGGCACAAATCTTCTACTAATATTCCTATTCCGTTTTTATTGTGTGCTACATCATAAAAGAAATCTTCTTTCATCAGCTGCATTCTGCCCGGCCAAGACCAGTGGTCTAAGCCCATCTGGATAGTTTGATCTGTAATTGAAGGAGAAAAATCTTTACATGCCTTAATCGCTAAAACAGCATTTTGTGCTTGGTATGAACCTCCCTGTGGTAAAGAAAAATTTTTATTTTTATAATCAAAAGATATTGATTGTGGTGAATGGTTATTAATTATAATATCTTTTTTTTGAATAAAAGATACTTGAACGTTTTTAGCGCTAGCATGTTCTTGAATAATATTCAAAACGCGCTTATCTGAATTGATAGTAATAGATGGTATGCTATCTTTAAGAATTCCACATTTTTCTGCTGTGATCTCTTCAATAGAGTTTCCTAAAATATGTGTATGATCATAATGTATTTCAGTAATAATGGTCTGAACAGGAGATAGAACGTTTGTAGAGTCAAGCCTACCACCAAGACCGGTTTCAATAATAGCAATATCTACATTTTTTTGCGAAAAATAATCAAAGGCTAGGGCAGTGGTTGCTTCAAAAAATGTAATGGAACTATCAAGCAAGGTTTGTTTATGTTTTTGAATAAATTCTATAATTGCTACATCAGATATTGGCTTTCCATTTATTCTAATTCTTTCATTAAATCTTATGAGATGAGGCGATGTATACAGACCAACTTTGTAGCCGTTTTCTTGTAAAATTTTTGAAATAATTGATGACGTAGAACCTTTCCCGTTGGTCCCAGCTAAATGAATAGTTTGAATTTTATGATGTGGGTTATCACAGGTTTCTAAAAAACTTTCTATGTTTTTTAATCCAAGTTTAATTCCACGATTATGTAGGCTATATAAAAACTCTAAAACTGGGTCAATCATATTAATTGGTGTCTAGAGTGTTTTGATACTTTTCTATTGCCCTATAAATTGAAGTTGCCAAAGCGTCTTTATACTGTGAGCTTCTTAATTTTTTTTCTTCTGAAGGATTGGATATATATCCCAATTCAATCAAAACATTGGGCATAGATGTGTATGCTAACACATAGAACCCAGCTTGTTTTACGCCCCTATCTCTACTTTGAAGCCTTTTATTCATTTCTTCTTGAACTAATGCGGCAAATCTTTCACTCCCACTGGCAAAAGAAGCTTGAGCAATGGTTGCCTTAATTAGATCTTCATCTGTTAATGTTTGAACATTGCCTCCTTCCAGAGCAAGCACTGCATTCTCTCTGGCAGCAGTCCTAACTGCAGCTGCATTCTTGTTGGCACCAATCATATAAGTTTCAAATCCTTGGGCTCGCTGATCTTCCGCAGAATTAGCATGAATACTTATAAATAACTTTCCATTTTGTGTGTTGGCAAGCTTTGATCTCTCTCTTAACCCCATGAAAGTATCTTCATCTCGAGTTAAAATGGTGTTGATTTTCATATTTCTTTCAATTTTCTTAGCTAAACGCTTTGCAACATCAAGAGTAACGTCTTTTTCTTTGGTTCCTCTATAGCCAATTGCACCGGGATCTTTTCCGCCATGCCCAGGATCAATAATAATGGTGTCAAATTTCCATTTATTTTTTTCTTTTTTTAAATCAACGTTCATGCCTACTGGTTCTGGTGTCTTTTTAGTTGTTGAATGAAGAGATATGGACATTTTATTATAATCGACAGAATATTGATCGGCGCCATGAAGTAAAAGAATATTAAAAAAATCATCGATTGGCGCATAGTACTGATCGTTATTTTTAAACAATTTGCTTTTCATTTGATATGTTTTATCGTCAATAACAATAAATGAAATGTTGTTTGATAGCTTAATTTTTAATCCCTGCACATAGATAACAATTTTTTCTGTTTTGTTGTTTACAAATGACCCGTTACCAACAATTTCTCCGATATCGTTTAACGAAATATAGTATTGATTCTTTTTGATAATATCTGCTTTGCCAAGCGGTGTATTGTTTGCCCCTAAAATGGTAATTGTTTGTTGATTGTTTGCTAAAGCAATAGATAGCAAAAAAAAGATAGAAATAACAGGGCGTAAGGAAATTAATAATTTCATAGTATAAAATTATTATAAATATAACGTAAAAGGGCTCAAAAATTGAGCCCTTTTTATTTTAAATCAATGTAGAGTTTATTAAAAATTATTTTTTCATCCACCCTGCAACAATCATCACCGCAACCAAACCAGCAACGCCACCGTCACCAATCATAGCTACTGCACTACCAATACCTGCAATAACGCCAAAAATGTCATCATACAAAATACCGATAATAGTTCCAGCAACGACTACTTGTGTCAACAGGCCTGTTAATGAGCCTAAAGTATCATTGATTTTATTGAATGCATCTTTCATTGTGTTTGTCCTCCAAACTTTTGTATTCAATAAGAACCCCATACTAGCGTATGGAGCTCTTATTTTTTGTTAGTTTATACGATCCTATCTTATAACCATGACAAAAAGACTACTAATACTAGCAATCCTGTAACGCCACCGTTTAGAAAAGTATCAACTAAATTCATAATTCCGCCAAGCGGGTCCATTCCTGTTGGATATAGTATGTTTGCAAACACAAAAAATATAACTGCAGCTTTTACTACACCTGTTAAACCACTTAACGTACTTGTTACTAATGAATCCCATGAAGCCATGTTATTCCTCCTTGATTAGTTATTAACTAGTTAAAAAAGGCATCAATCCACACTAATTAAGTGGATTTCTGCCCCCATCATTAATCATGTCAATATGATTAAATTTTTTAAAAAAGTTGTATTTATTCATCTTTTTCATAATTATAGTCGCTTTTTACCGATGAATCAAGATTTTTATTAAGTATGTTAAAAAATGTTATTTAGGTAAAAAATGCTAAATTCATTAGAATTAGCATTGAAACAAGTGCTATCAATCTTTAATATGTTTTGTACAAAACAATAATAATTAAATTGAAATATGAATACTGATAAACGCCCAATTATAGAGAAAATACATGCTCGACAAATTCTAGATTCTAGAGGTTTCCCGACCATAGAAGTAGAAATATGCGCCAGTGGTGTGATTGGAAGGGCCGCTGTTCCATCTGGAGCTTCTACGGGAGAATTTGAAGCATTAGAATTGCGAGATATGGAGAAAAATAGATTCCATGGAAAAGAAGTATCTATCGCAATTAACAATGTAATCAATGTTTTTCAACCACAATTAATTAATAAAAGATCTGATGATCAAGAAGCAATAGACTCACTATTAATAGAAATTGATGGCACAGAAAATAAAAGTAAGTATGGTGCAAATGCTATGCTTGGCATATCTATGGCGTGTACTGTAGTATCAGCAAATTTTTATAATCAACCTCTTTATATATATCTCAATAAAGATAGCAAGATAATGCCAATTCCAATGATTAATGTGCTTAATGGTGGAATGCATGCTAATAGAGGATCTGATATACAAGAGATTATGTTATTCCCCTGTGGTGCAGTATCTTTTTCAGAATCAATACGTATGGGTTCAGAAATATTTCACACTCTTAAAAAAGAACTAAATAATTTAGGTTTATCAACAACTGTTGGCGATGAAGGCGGTTTTGCGCCAAGCCTTACATCAAATGAGCATGCTATAGAATTGTTATTAAGTGCAATTGAGAGGTCTGGATATGATGCTGGCAAAGATGTGTTTTTAGCGCTAGATGTAGCGGCGTCAAGTTTTTATAAAAACAATCAATATCATCTAAAAATTGATGATAAGAGACTGGATGCTAGTGGTATGATCCATTTCTATGAAAAACTAATAAAGCAATACCCTATAGTTTCTATTGAAGATGGATTAGATGAAAACGACTGGGCGGGGTGGTCAGAAATGAATGGTTTGTTGGGCGAAAAAATTCAAATTGTGGGTGACGACCTAACAGTGACTAGTCCACAAAGATTGCAAAAAGCACTTGATGAAAATGCAATTAATAGTATTTTAATCAAACTCAACCAAATTGGCACTGTATCAGAAACAATCCAAGCAATTGATATCGCAAAAAATAATGGTTGTGATTTTGTTATATCTCATAGGTCTGGAGAAACAGAAGACACCTTTATTTCTGATCTTTCAGTTGCAATGGGTGGGGGACAAATTAAAACCGGTTCCGTGTGTCGATCAGACAGAACAAGCAAATACAACCAATTATTAAGGATTGAAGAAAGCTTGCAAGGTCCAAAGTTTGGTAAACCCTTATCTTTTATTAAATAGTGATGAAAATTAAATCTCCTTCTTTAACCAATTTTTTATTCTTGTCCTTATCTGTTGGCTGTATTCTATTGCTTTTGTTTAGTGATAGAGGGTTTATTTCTCTTTGGAAGCTGAAAAAAGAAAAACTAGAGATTCAACAAGAAATTAACTCTTTGAGACAACAAATTGTCTCTCTTGAAAAAGAGGCTGAAAAGCTCAAATTTGATGAAAAATATGTTGAAACAATTGCCAGAGAAAAATTCATGATGGTAGCGCCTGGAGAGAAAGTCTTTAAGGTTGAATAGCTAAGAGGCTTTGAATATTTCTTTTGCCACATTAAATGATTTAATGTCTGGCAAATGATATCTTATTAAATCAGAAATACAGTTTGCCATAATCTTTTTATTGTATCCAAAATCTATGTTCGTTGTTTTTGTATCAACAAAATCAGATAAATAAATCTTTTTTAAATGATCAGGCAAATCAGGTTCCTTTTGAACATATTTCTTAATAATTGGGTGTTCGTCTGCATCAATAATGCTATACCCCGTGTTTTTTAAAAAATGTATAAGAAAAAAGTAGAAAGCATTATTGTATCCACTATCTGCTACATTAAAATATTCTAATATATTTCTAATTAAATAATATGTGTTCTGATCAGATGTAGTTTCATCAAACCCTTTATCAATCATCTCTATCATAGATAAACAAAGAATTGTTTTTCTAAGATCGTCGCTAATATTATCCCAACGATTTAAAATCTTAGAATCATATATTGGTTGTAGTTGTCTTTTTTTGTTGTGGGTATAGCTTACTTCTACTTCGTTCATTTGTTGGTATATTGCTTTTAGGGGAGATTTTTGTCGCATTGCTGCTTTAATTACATAAGAACACTTGCCTCTTTCGAGAGTAAACAGTCTAACAATAATACTAGATTCTTTAAAAAGGGTGGTTTTTAATACAATGCCCGGCGTAGAAATTTTCATTTTGGAGATTCTATTTTACCCCAACCTTTATGAGAAAGGCTACCAAAATAAAGTTTATCGCCATACTGTTTAACGCTTGTTATGGGCGAATAAGCATCATTCGAACCATATTGAAGGTTGTGTAAGATATTTCCATTTTTATCAATTCCTAAAGCAAATGCATAGGGTTCTGGTTGAGGCTGTAAAAACTCTGGCAATCGCAAAGCTAGCTTTCTAAGAAAAGGTTTATCTGATGTTTGATCAATAAAATCATTTCTTACTGTAAAAAGTGCCACCCAATAGATTCCTTGTCCATTTGAAGAAATATTGTCTGGAAAACCGGGTAAGTTTTCAATAACAATTTCTGATGTGCCGGCTTTTTCTCCTTTAAGCCAATATTTTTGTATTCGATACATAAATGTTTCATTAAACAAAACAAAAGAATCATCGGGGCTTACAGCAACTCCATTAGCAAAATATAAATTATCAAGTAACGTGGTCGTGAGCTTGGTTTCGGGATCATAAACTAACAATCTCCCGTTTGGAGTATGTTCCATTATTTCAATTCTATCTTCTCCATATCCAAATTGATTTGAAGCGTCAGAAAAGTAAATTTTCCCATCAGTTGCAATATCTAAATCATCTGCAAAGCCGAGCGGAATGCCATCTGAATCAGATTTTGTTGAAAGGGTGATAGCAACACCTTTTTGATTGATAGATATCAGTCCTTGAATCGCATCTGCAACAATTAAATTATTGCTAGAATCAAATACCATGCCAAGAGGACGACCATTGGTGTTGTAAAACTCACCAACAGAGCTCATAATAAGTCCATCGTGGTATCCTGCATATAGATTACCGTCGTGAATTGCTATATCTTCTGGGCCATAATGCCCATCATTTTCCCAAAATATCTCTATATTTTTCAAATAATTATTTTTCGCATATATACCTGTCATTGATGGAGGTTCAGGAGAATCCCAGGCGACTGGATTAATAGGAACTGGCCACAACAAAAGATACAACAAACAAACTAATAAAGAATAAGATAGTAGGTTTTTCATAGCAATTAATATGCTTTTGCAAAGATCACAAGGTGTTTGGCTGGTTTACCAGAAACAATACACTTAGCTTTTGTGTCATCTATGTCTTCTAAGATACATCGAATGGTGGCTTTGGTATCATCTTTTACTTTCATTTCTGACTCTTCTGAGCCGTCCCAGTAAGCCTTAATAAAACAATTTTCTTTTGATAGTCTCTCTTCCAGGTCTTTGTAGCTATCAAGTTCTATTGTGTTTTCTTTTAGAAAAGAGGCTGCAGAGCTATACATGCTATTTTGAATCTCATCTAACATTTTTACAATAGCGCTTGTATTATTTTTTGAAATAGAATTTTTTTCACCTGTATCTCTTCTACATAATGTTAATTTTTGATCTTTGTATTCTTGTAAGCCAATTTCAATTCTAATTGGTGCTCCTCTTAGCTCCCAAAAATTGAATTTAAAGCCAGGGGAATTTTCTGAGCCATCTATCTTGTATCGAATCTTATTTTTAGCTAAATCATTAGCCACGCCATCAACAAAATTGTTGAATTCTTTTTCATTTTCATTTTTTGGATTAATAGGAACCACCACCACTTGATGTGGAGCAACTTTAGGGGGAATTTTTATACCTTTGTCATCTCCATGAACCATAATCAAAGCTCCAATCATGCGTGTACTCACGCCCCAGCTAGTTGCAAAAACTGGTTGCTCTTTGTTATCTTTGCTCTGGAACTTGACATCAAATGCATTCCCAAAATTTGTGCCTAAATAATGGGAGGTGCCTGCTTGTAGCGCTTTTTTATCTCTCATCATTGTTTCAATAGAATATGTTTCATCTGCCCCTGCAAATCTTTCCATATTAGATTTTCTTCCAACCAAAGTTGGAATTGCAAGATAGTCTTCAAAAAGAGATGTATACATATCAACAATCATTAGGGTTTCTTTCATTGCTTCATCTTTAGTTGCATGTGCAGTATGGCCTTCTTGCCACAAAAATTCTGAGGTTCTTAAAAATAATCTTGTGCGCATTTCCCAACGCACTACATTGGCCCACTGATTAATCTTCACCGGCAAATCTCTATAGGATGTCACCCACTTTTTAAACATATGCCAAATAATCGTTTCAGAAGTAGGGCGTACAATAATTTCTTCTTCTAATTTTGAGCTAGGATCAACCGTGAGTGTCCCATCTTTAGAAACAAGCCTTGAGTGGGTTACCACAGCGCATTCTTTTGCAAAACCCTCGACATGTTTTGCTTCTTTTTCAAGAAAGCTTTTTGGAATAAATAGTGGAAAATATGCGTTATCGTGGCCGCTCTCTTCAATCATTCCATTTAAAATATTTTTTATATTTGTCCAAAGAGAATATCCATAAGGCTTTATGACCATCGTTCCTTTTACGGGACCATAATCTGCTAAATCTGCCTCTAAAATGACGTCAGTATACCATTTTGAGAATTTATCTGATTGTTTAGTTATTTTAGCCATTTACTTAATCTTTAATTTGTTATAAAGTAGAGTTAATTTATACAAAATCCAATACAATGAAAAAAGCAATATTTTCCACTGAAATTTCTTTATTAAGAAGAACTATACAAAGACTCTTAAGGCGAAAAGCCGATGCAAACTTAACAAAGATTTTGCGCAAGACACATCCCGCAGATGTAGCCCTTCTTATGAGGGGGTTTGGAAATTCTGATCAAAAAAACATTTTTAATTTATGTCCAACTTTTAGCCATAAAGCAAAAGTGCTAGAAGAGTTAGATGAAGCATTAATTGAAAACATGCTTATAGATGAAAGCTCTACTAATATTTCTAAAATGTTTATTTATTTAGATACAAATGATCAAGCTGCAATTATTGGCATGTTTCCTGAAGAAAAACAAAAAGAAATATTAGAAAAAATTGAGGTAGAAGATTTAGAAGATGTAGAAGAAATTATGTCATATCCAGATGACAGTGCTGGTAGTATTATGACAAAAGAAACTTTCACGCTAAACCAAAACACCACCATAAAAGAAAGCATCAAAAAGCTTCAGGCTGTTCCAGAAAATGATAAAATCTTTTATGTGTATATTTTAGACAACAAAGAAAAATTGGTTGGTGTTGTGTCTTTAAGAAACTTGGTAACATCAAAAAATACTAAGAAGTTAAAAGATATCATGATTAAAGATATTCATGCTGCTACTTCAGAAACCGACCAAGAAGAAGTTGCAAAAACAGTGGCACAATATAACTATTTGGCTCTGCCGGTCGTAAACCGACAAAATAGATTTTTAGGCGTTGTTACTATAGACGATGTAGTAGATATTGTGAGAGAAGAAGCATCAGAAGATTTTTTGCAGATGGCTGGTGTAGGTAAAGACAGGGAAATTCTCCTTAAGTCTCCTATAGAAAATGCACAATCAAGGGCGCCTTGGATTTTTGCGAGCTTAATTGGTGGAATCTGTGCAGCGGCAATTATCGGTTATTTTGATCACCTAATTAAAGAGATGATCGTTTTAGCTTCTTTTATACCTGTTATTATTGGTATTGGAGGCAATATTGGCACACAATCTTCAACTATTATAGTGCGTGGATTAGCAACGGGTAGAGTAGATGTTGGAAACACTTTTTCTCTAGTAACGAAGGAAATCATTGTGGGTGCAATTTTGGGCACTCTTTATGGGGCCTTGATTGGCTTTGCCTCAGAGCCGATTACAGGAACACAAATAGAAAATCTTGGGTTGGTTATAGGGTTAAGCATAGGATGCTCTATGACCATTGCCACTGCAGTGGGGGCTAGCGTTCCTTTAATATTAAAAAAGCTGTCTTTTGATCCAGCAATCTCAACTGGCCCTTTTGTAACTACAGCAATTGATATATTGGGGGTTGCGCTATATTTTACAATTGCTTCTTGTGTCTTGCTATAAAATTGAACTATAAAAACACAGCTATTTTTCTTTTTTTGTTTGTATTGCTTCATTCAGCAGTTTTTGGAAGCAAAAAAGAGTATCATATTTATGCCTATGACGCCTTAAAGGTCTTCACTCTTACAATAGAAGAAAAGAAAATAATGATTAAGCCTGTTGGCGCGGGTTCATTTTTGTTAAAAGAAAACACGGAGTATAAAAATCAGAGTCTTGGTAATGAAAACCTCATAATACAGCTCCTATCTAACAACAAAATAGACATTGTAGACGGTGCTTGGGTGCGAGAAGTGCCTGTTCTTGATAGCGTGGTGGTTGATGTACGTTTTTTATTTGCAGAAGAAGAGGAGCTTGTGCAATATGGTAAGGGAGATAAGCAAAAAACGATTTTGGCGCTTTTATATAGAATGGATATTAAGTCGGATAATGTTGTGTCTAAAGAAACCAACCTTATTAATAGGGCATTAATTGATAGCTCCCTACGAAAAGTATGGGTTGAAAAAGATACTGGGTCTATTATTAAACTAAGTTTTATATATAATAGAATAACTTATATTATCAATACAAAATGAAAATTAGTTATTATATGGTCGTGTTGACTTTGTTTTTAGGTGCTTGTGTAGCTCCTACCGCCTCTATTGATTTGGAGGCAGAAACACCATCAAGGGAAAATTTTTTATTTTATATTAATAAAAACACCAATCTACACAGCTCTGAGCTATTACAAAAAATTAAATTGCCGTCAGAAGATTATGTTGTTCCGTCGATATTAAATTTGCTTCCTAACGCGAAAAGAGAGTATAGAGCAGGCACGCACGAAGGTATTGATTTCTCTGTGCCTTTAAATGCGCCCGTTATGGCCGTTGCTAGTGGCACTGTGGTAAGAAGTAATCCGCAACACATAGATGTTGATATTGACACCTATAATACGTTTTTAGCCACATCTACACAGCTTAATAAAACCCCTGATGACATCTATAACTATATATTACTTGGAAAGTCTGTTGTAATTGATCATGGGTATACCATTACATCGAAATTTAGAACAATTAGCGTGTATGCTCACCTATCTAACATTCCAGAAGGAATTGTACCTGGCGCACAGGTAGAGCAAGGATCAATTATCGGTTTATCTGGCAATACGGGGACATCAGATGGTGCTTTAAAAAATGATAGGGGAGCACATCTACATTGGGAAATGCATTTTGACAGTGCAAGCGATCGATACTTCTTAGGTCAAAACATCCCACCCAATTATTTATATAATAATATTGAATTATTATTTGATAAATAAAAGGGGCTCTAAAAAGAGCCCCTTTTATTTTGAATCCTTAACTCAACAGTTTAGAAATCAAAGGTAACTTGCATAGTGCTATGATCATCAAAGTATTCATTTGCTGTTCTCAAAGCATATGAAACATGCATCATATAGTCACCCACTGGCAATGATACTCCTGCACCCATTGAAGCTCCCCAATTGGATCCGCTCCATTCGTCCCAATCTGCATCGGAAACGTCACCTGGTTGTTCGTCATCGCCTACAGTCATTGTAGTCGCTGCACCAACCCAAGCGCTACCCAACGAATACTTGGCACCAAGTGCTAAAGTATTTGTTTGGTATGAGTGATTAGTAAAAGTTGCGCTCACATCTAAGTTGTTAAGCACTGCGTAGGTTGCAGAAAGATCTAGACTTGTTGGCAGAGCAAAGTTGTCTGCAACAATTCTAAATGTTTCAGATGATGAACCCGATTCAGAGTCCTCTGGTGTGAGGTTCTGATCAAGATTAATACCATCATAGTGCATTCTACTACCAACGTTCTTCATTGCAACGCCTAGTGTTAATGGTTGATCTGGGAATTTGTATTGAACACCTACGTCAAAAGCCATCCCTGTTGCAGATGTTTCTTCGATTGTCTCAGAAATCATCTTTGCCGCAACTCCAACATTAACACGGTCAGAAAATGCTCTTGCAAATCCTGCTGTCGCTGTAAAGAAGCTAGGGGAGAATGTTTGTCCGTCTCCCTCTGGAGCAAAAGCAGTAGTTTTTGGGATATCACCAAAGTCTAGTGACTTTAGTGTCATTCCAAATGTTCCTGTTTCGCCCATTGCCATAACCATACCTGCATACATCACATCGATGTCTGCGATATAAGATGTGGTTGAAACTGTTCCTTGTAAACCAGAGTTGTGTCTTGCTAAACCAGCTACATTAGTAAATAATGCATCTACTCCAGCTACGGTACCAACGTTTGTTCCGCTAAGAGCTACCGTTTCAGCGCCTACTGGAATAAGAAGCTGTGAGGCACCAGCGGTACCTTGAGATCTTACTGTACCAGCAGTCAATGCTGAAACCAACACTGCGAATCCAAGGAAGATTTTAAATGTATTTTTCATTTTCATTTTCTCCTTTTCCTTAATAAACGTCTAGACGTTGTTCTGGTTGAATTACAGCTAACTTGAGAATTTTATCTCCCAGGTTAGTCTCTACGTGAGCCAGGTACATTCCACTAGCAACTGGTAATTCGAAGTTATTCTTCATATCCCATGTTGCGTGTTGTGAACCTGTATCATTGTGATGAATTGTTCTTACTAGTGTACCGTCTAATGCGAAGATACGAATTGTCGCAGGACCTTCTGTAGGTAGATGACTAAACATCACTCTACGATCTAGCGCATCACGCTCTTCTGGGTTATATCCGTAATATGGATTTGGCCATACTGAAATACGATCTGGATCGAATCTAGTAGCTTCCATGCCCAATCCTTCAGTAGTAAACGTAAACGTATCTGCTGATGAATTTGGCTTACTCATTTCCCATACTACAGAACTAGCTGTTGTGTAACCACCCCAGTAAGCAAATCCTGCTGCTGTTGGTAGTACACCTGAACCTAAATAGTCAGTAAATAATGTTGCTGTCATATATGGATATGTGATTTGTGCACCACTTGTGGTACTGTTATCACAACCACCTGATCCCCAACCACAACCACCTGAGGTAGTTAGGTCGTCTTCAGCAATATATTGTGCTTCCTTAGCTGGATCATATGGCGTTGCAACCATACCTACAAAACAATAGATAGGTTCAAAAGAGTCCTTACCATATATAGGACCCGCCCATTGACCTGCATGGATACTTAGCTGATAGTCACCATCAGTTTCCCACCAACCGGCAAAAATTTGCTCTTTGTTTCCAGTAGCAAAATTATGTCTGTAGGCTGAGAATGGTGCATAACCATTAACCCATTCAGCAAGATAGTCATACCCTAATGATGGGGTACTAAAGTCAAGCTCTACGTCATCTGACTCCCAGTAATTAAATCGGTCAAAGTCACGATTATAAGGGGCAGAGTAGTGTAGACCTGCTCTATTTTCAATAATGTATCCTGTACGACCTAAACTAGCCCAAGGTACATAAGAAACCGCAGGGTCTCTTAATACTTGGTTTTCTTTCCAGCCATGATCCCACTCACTTACTGATAGTAAGTCTTCTTGGGGGCCGTTAACTAGTAATTGAATACCTTCAACAACTGGGGTTCCACCTGGTCCAACTTCCACGCCCGTAGCGGTGTTAACACCACCTACAACTGGGTTGTTAGCAATCAGGACTCCGCCTGTGTTGTCATTTGTTAATGTCCAATTAACAGCTACAGTACCATCTGGCATTACATCATCCATTGTTACTGTGTAGTCATCGCCAGTTAATTGAGAAGCATCTACTACAACCACATCAACAGAACCTTGAGAAGGTCCAGTGTGTGCTGTTGCAATCACATCGCCCGCTGATGCGGTGTTGTCACCGGCAGCGAATGTGTTAGGTACTTCTGGTCTTACAGTTAAGTATGACGGGCTACTTTCCAATGTTTTTGGAAGACCGTCAGCATTGTAACCATATGCGGTTACAGAATAATAATAAGAACGATTTGTAATCAGTTTTGAATTACCTTTTAATCCATCTGTTGTGATAGCTTCAAAATGTGATAATCCGCTGTCTGAACCAAACTGCGTTCTAATGCTAATATTCTCACCTAAGCTAGCATCAAACACGGTGTCATAAATTTCAGTAACACCATTTACAATATCATAGGTAGCTAGTCTTTTCTTAGCTCCAGCCCCTGATGCTGTTTCATGCTGATAAACGTTGTATCCTTCAAATACAAAGTGAGTAGGATTACCACTAGCGTCTAAATCAACTTCACTAATAACATCATAGCCTTCAGGAGCGTCGTCCCAAACTAATATGATTTGATCTGCTAACGCACTCGCTGTCACGTTTGGTGAAGGAGGTGAGTCAGGCAAAGCAAAGTCAATGTCATAAGCTGTTTGTGCTAAGGCATCTACTTCTTTTAGGTAAGCCACAGAAGCTAACGCGTCACCACCAGCAGCGTGGAAAATACCAAACACTACTTCTTGTGAGTCGCCTGCTGCCATAGTAAACGGACCAACACTCATTAGGAAACGTCTATCAGCTGAAGCTGCATAGTTTCCGTCAACAGGGTTAGCAGTACTATGTCCTGCAGAATCGTTAGGGTCTCCATAGAAACAAAAGCGTTGATCGTATAGATCTCCTGCTATTGCATTTGGATACGCACTTCCGTCTTTTCTTAAACCTTGCAAATAGTAATAACCTTCTGTTTCGTCAGAAGGGTCAGTGTATGTCGCATCTCCATTAATATAGAATGCAAATGATGACATACTTAGGTTCTTTTTACCTGGGTGGCGGGTACCAAACATTTTAGCACCTACTGAACAATCTTCACCGGCGTCGCAATCTACCATTGGACCTTGGAAGAAGTCATACCCAGCTGCTGGAGTACCAATGCTTAAGTTGTCATAGACACTGTCCGCACCGTCATTCCAAACATAACCCATACCTAATGCTACGTCACAACCAACAAAGTCGTCACCGGCATATCCTAAGTCAGGGTCTGACCATAGTCCCATATATGTATCAACTAGGTCATCTGAACCTTTATTAATTACTAATTGTTTTAAGAACACCATGTCACCAAATACGTCTGGTCTATCAAAACCAAACATAGTTGTTTGAATCTCCACGTTTAGTGGTGATGTTCCAAAATTCAATTTATAAGCTGGATCACCATCGTTACTAACAAACCAAAGTACTTGGTCTCCTAGAAACTCTGGGTGGTCTGGACCTGCTGGTAACGGAGAATAAACTCCATCGCCATCGACGTCAACCCAAGGTGCGCCAAAATCAATTGGCCATTCTTGGAAGTCAGCAAAGTCAAGGGGAGAAGCTAACATAGATTTCTCTACTTTATAGATTCTGTGCACCGCTGCTAGCGGGTCACCACCCCATGGACCTGGACCCATATCTTGTGTATAATCTCCAACGATTGTTCGAATTCCACCATTCACTGTCGCTCCCATCCACAACGCAGATTGGAAGATTGAGTGAGCTCCTGTACCTATTGGCCATTCCAAAGCTGAATCACCAGAAATGTGATAATCCAGAAATAGACCATTATTAGTTACATCGGCATAGATTTGGTTCCCATCGAACGTACCACTGGAATCCACATAATTTGATGAGCTACTAAAGTTAGAAACATTTTTGTCTCTAGCTTCAAGGCCAGTAGTAACTGACAGCAACATCACCAATGTGAAAACGGTAATATTCTTTAAGATTTTCATATTTACCTCTTTACCTTCTTATTTAATTAAAAACTAACGTTTAAACCAACTCTAACTGTACGAGGAGAGCCCCATCTGCCAGGGAATCCTAGATTGTCCTGGTAAAGCGCTCCTGCATCAACGTCAGGGTTAGTAGCTAATCTATTGGCAAGCCATTGTTGCCCACTTTCAGTTGCAACCCAGCCATCTTCAGCTACGTTACCGGTTCCATGATAAACATCATTAACCTGTTCTGAGTCTAGTGCATTAAACACCGAAACATATGTGTTTAGTGTTACGCCGCCTAAATTAAAGGCTCTGTCTACACGCAGATCAAGGTTGGTATAAGTAGGCATTGTGCCTGAGTTTACCGGACCCTCTGGGAATTCCCATCTGTTCTCAAAAACTGTACTATAAATTTGAGATGGTGTGAATCTAGTACCACTACCAAAACTCATTACAGCATTGAACCCTGTATTAGCTAATGCACCAGTAGCATCTGGTGAACGCCAGTCAAGAATTACGTTTGCAGTATGTGTTTGGTCATAGTCTAACAGATTCATCGCTTTTGGATATCCATCATCTGTACCAATCCAAGTAACATAGAAGTTCTGTGACCCATAAGATCCAGTACCTCTAGCTTCTGAGTATGTATAATTTGCTTGCGCATACAAACCTCTAGTTCTACGCATTTCAAAGTTTGTTGTCAAACCTTGTGAGACCATAACGTCTCCATTTAAATACTGTGCCCAGTTTTGTTGAGTGTCTGCACCACCAGTATTTGTAAATGCTTCTGTACGATTTGCAAGCGTCAAGTAATCTTTACTTTCTTTATAAAACCCTTCAACCTTTAATGATGCAAATGCACCGATACGTTGCTCAATACCAATTTCATATTGAGTTGAACGCTCAGGTTTTAACGCTGGGTTTTCAGACGCAGTAGCATTACCAGCTAAGATGTCAGCTGATAGCTGTGAATCTGATAAATATAGATAAGACATTGGAACTGATTGCCAGTGTGTTCCGTAATTCGCACGGAATACTGTACGATCGGATACTGGGAATGAGATACCAATTCTTGGGTGTGTAGCAGTTTCTTTCTTTGTTTTCTTCCAAACAAAGTTACCGTTGCCGTCACCGTTTCTATCTACACGCTGTCTATTAAAGTATAGGTGGTTGAAACCGTCTGAGTCTCCATATCCGTCACCATCTGAGTCTGGAGCCATTGCACCAGTATCAATTGATTCCATTGAAACACCGACTTGTACCACAACATCTTTAAATTCAAGTTTGTCTTGAATGTAGAAACGTGTTTGTGTTGGTTCTGCTGGAGACAACATATGATCGTCTTGATTATATGTTCCATTCCATTCATCGCCATAAATATTGTAACCAAGATTTGTTACATACAGAGCTCTGTAGTTAATGAATCTCCAGTCTGCTGGATCACTTCCTGCAGCAATGATTTCCTCATTAGTAGCTACACCGTCATAATTAGCGTCAACTTGGCTAATTGCTCTAGCAACACCTGATGCAGATAGACCATAACGACTAATTTCGTGATTGTCTACTGAACCACCAACTTTAAACTCGTTATAACCGAGTTGGTTGGTGTAGTCAAAGCTTAGGGTGTTTGTAGTAGTTTTTCTTGTATTGTAACCGGTATACTGTGATCCGTATCCTGCTGCACCAATAAATTCATCTGGTGATAGTGGATTAAATCCAGTTCCGTCACGTTTATAATAGTTCGCTGAACCAAACGCTTTGGTTCTTTTACCATATGCTTCAATGTCATGTAAGTAATTTTCATTACCACCTGTTGTTTCATAGGTTTGATTTGAAATCGAAACCTTAGCATAAGATAGTGGACTAATAGTATATCTGAAGTTCATATATCCCATAGCGAAATCTGCTTCATTTACATATGAACCTGCAGTTCCACCTAGAACTCTACTCCAGCTATAGCTGTGTCCAGTATAATCATAAGCCTGTGTACCAAGCTTGACACGCAATGGACCAAAATCCATTGTCATGTTACCATTTACAGTAACACGTTCGTTGTCATCTTGTGGTTGTTGTCCGTACATACGCTCATAGTTACTATATACAACATATGTTGTGTCATAAGCTGCAACACCAGAAGCCAACAATGCTGGATCTGTTTGGTTGTCTCTTATTACAGTTTCAATATGTGCAATTTTGTTACCATTTGCGTCATTGCCATATACAAAGCCATCTGTACCATCGCTATAATACTCGGCAGGTACTTCGGCCATTGGCATAGCATCATACTTCGGGAAGTAACTATAAGAAACGTCACCAGCTTTTTCTTTTGCTTCAACAGACAAATACACTTTTACGTTGTCGCTGATTGGACCACCAAAGTCAAAGTTGACATTTTGATAACCATCAGAGTATAATTTGTCGGGATCAGTGCTCGCATCAGCCCCTAAAGACGCTTCTGCTCCTACTTTTGATCTCCATTGTGTACCACCAGTTTTGGTAGTAATGTTCACAATCCCTCCATTAGCACCACCATATTCTGCAGAGAAACCTCCAGTTTGAACTGAAATCTCTTGTAATGCTGATTGAGAGTTACCGTTTAGTAGATTTCCTCCACCGTAAATATCTTTTACGGGGACACCGTCGACATAGTATCTACTATCTCCACTTCTACTTCCACGGAAATATCCATTAACAACACCTGTTTGAAGGTTAACAATATTTGAAACCCCTCTCACAGCAAATGCATCAATCAACTCTTTATCAACAACGCGAGTTGTATTAGTAGCATTTGGATTAATTAATGGTCTTTCTCTTGTTACTGTTACTTCTTGACCTGCAACCGAGGCAACGTCTAGCGCAAAATCAACTGATGTTGTAAAACCAACAGAAGTTCTTACTCCAGATTCTACAACTGATGTGTAACCGATATACTCGGCTCTCAAGCTATAGTCACCTACAGGAACGTCAAGAATATAGTATCTACCTAATTGATCGGTAGCTGCACCTAAGTTTGATCCTTCTACAACAACATTTGCTCCAACCAGCGCATTGCCGTCGGCATCAGTAACAACCCCTGCTAATTTACCAGTGGTTGACTGTGCAAACATTAAAGTAGGAAGAACAAGAAGCGCAATTAACATACGTAGTTTTCTCATTATTCTACCTCCAAATGAGTTTTTATATACAAATTTTAATTTGTTATTTTGTTTCATTCATTTACCCTATATATATATTAATGTATATATAATTTTCAATTTCCTATATACTTCTTACAGTATATATATACCACTTCCGGGGGACACGTATCCCTTCAAAAGTTAAATCCATTTAAATTGAGGAAAGTTTTTCCGGATGTCAATACTTTTTTAGTATTGGCCCTCTCGTCGACAAACTAAATAAAAAAAATAAGCAATATTTTTTTTTGTGCCAAATATTGGGTGTTTTTTTAAAAACCGTGTTTTCGGGTTTATTGAATTAAGGTGTCGTTAGTTTGATCTACGGCGCCTTGATTTAATGGAAACGTTGGGTGGTCTTGTAGCCCTGGAATCATTTTTTTCAAATCTGGGCTTTCTTCAAATGCTTGCATGGGCATGGGTTTTGCAATATCAAATTTGCCACATTCCGATTAATTGATATCATAGTTTACCTTTATGTCTTTGTTGTGTTTGTCTAAAACGGTTGTGTCAAATATGTTGTTTTTAAGGGAGTAGTTAAAAAATTCTAATATAGATTTGTTCATGATTTGTTTGATTGTGCTTTTTGATACCTCCCCCAACCCAGATAGTGGAAAAGTAAGCGGTCTGTCTTGAATATATATTTGTTTAAAATCTGTAAAGTCATAGTGTAGGCTTTTCTTAACATAAACCATAAAGGAGTTTGAGTTGTTTTGTAATATCGTGTTGTGGATATCAAAGTTTATTATTCCCGATTCGCTATTATTAATATCTCCTTCGATTTCGAGGCTTAAAAACTCTTCTTGTGCTAGATGTAAGAATGGTTTTTTGGTTTGAGTGGAAAAGGTTTTTTGGTCTAGGGGGAAAAACCAGCCGTCTAAAGCTACCGCCGACTGAATACGCGCATCATTGATAAGGGCGTGATAGCTGGTCCCAGCGCCCATAGAGTGCCCCATAATCCCAACTCGACCAAAATCAATTATTTTATAATAAGGGTTGGGTAAAGAAAAAAGTTTTTCGTTTGAGATTGTATCTAAAACAAAGGCCATATCTTCATATCTATATCTTATAAGGCGGTTTGCATAATATTTTTTGTTGTGCAAAGCCTGTTCTTGCCACGTAACATTAGACTGATAAACCATCGGGTTGCGATATTTGTCAAACGTAATGGATGCGTTATAGGTGTGGTTGGGCGCAATAACAACATACCCTTGACTTACCAACATTTCAATTTGCGAAAGGTTTTGTGTTGCTACACCACCATCTCCGTGTGAAAAAAGTATTAAAGGAAACACCTCTCCCTCTATGGGGTGAGCGCCCTTTACTGCGCTTGACATTAGCTGTCCTCCGTGTTTAATAAGTCCGGCGGGAGCGTTTAATGTTTTTGCCAAAGAACCTAGGGCGAGTTCAGGGAAAACCATGTGCGTTGTTTTCTGGTGTCCTTCTTTTATTTGTGCAGGATACCAAATTTGTACTAATAGCTTTCTAAGGTCGGTTGGGTCAATGGTATACTGTTCGCTTCTGCTTTCATCGGTCCAAAAAAATATCTGGGTACCAATGTCATAAGGTCCGCTTGGTTCATCAATTGATTCCATCGGAATGGCTAGCTGTCCAACAAACGCACAGCCACTTAATAGCAAAAAACTTAAAAAAACTAGGGTTTTAAAAGTATTATTTTGGTATATGAAATCCACGACATAAATTACACCTTATCAACAACATCAAAAAGTGCAAAATAATAAAAGAAATATTTCTGTCATAATTGGGGCTCAATGGGGTGATGAGGGCAAGGGAAAGGTTACTGATTTTTTCTCTGCTAAAGCAGACTATATCGTGCGCTTCCAGGGCGGCAATAACGCTGGGCACACCATTATTTTAGACGACAAAATCTTAAAACTACACTTAATTCCCTCTGGTGTTTTGCACCCAAAATGCAAGCTTGTGATTGGTAGTGGTGTTGTAATTGATCTATTGGTTTTAATTAATGAGCTCGATTTGTTAAAAAAAGAGGGTCTCAAGGTTAATTTGTTAATTAGCGATCGCGCGCACCTAATTATGCCCTATCATATTGATATTGATCATCATTTAACCGACCTACAAAATGACCTGGCTGCAGGAAGCACTAGATCGGGAATTGCGCCAGTTTATGCAGATAAAATGTATCGCCACGGATTGCGCGTCGTTGACCTTTTAAACAAGGACGTTTTTGCAAAAAGATTAAAAAAATCTTTTACATTTAATAAAAGGTTGGTTGAAAATGTTTTTGATAAAAAATTTGACTATTCTTACGATTCAGTTTTGAAACAATATTTAGAATACATAGAAGTTATTAAACCTTATGTTGGAAATATTACCAAAACACTGTGCCGCGCAGACAAAGAGGGGGCGTCTATTTTATTTGAAGGAGCACAGGGCGCTTGTTTAGATGTTGATCATGGGTTGTATCCTTTTACCACAAGCAGCAACACTATTGCCGGCCAAATAGAGGCGGGCGCAGGAATTGGTTTAAACAGATCTAAGCGTATAGTGGGGATTGCCAAAGCATATTTAACATATGTTGGTCGTGGCCCTCTTCCAACAGAAATTAAGCCTCCGTTAGAAGAAAAAATAAGAGAGGTGGGGCAAGAATATGGAACAACCACAGGAAGGGCTCGAAGAATTGGATGGATTGATTTAGTTCAGCTTAAACATGCCAACAACCTTAACGGTTTTACTGAATTAATTTTAACCAAAGTCGATGTTTTAACTGGGCTAGAAGAGGTAAAGCTTTGTGTTGGCTATGAGGTTGGTGGAGAAAAAATTAATCATGTTCCTTCAGATTTAGAGGTTTTTAATAAAATCAAACCTGTTTATGAAACGTTGGGTGGCTGGGCTTCTTTGCCAAAAAAAATTAACAGCATTAGTGAGTGTCCTTCTGAGCTCCAGTCTTTTATTAAAAAAATTGAAGATCTTACAGATACTAAGATTTCATTAGTTTCTTATGGGCCAGACCGAAACCAAACGTTTGCCCTGTGAGAAAGCATAAAAGTTGGGATACGTTTGATTTTTCCAACCTCTCCGATCAAGAAATTAAATCAATTTTATCTGAACAAAACATTCCTTTAAGCGTGGAAGAAACAAGGGTTGTTCAAAATGAATTTTTAAACAGGCCTCCTACGCTTACAGAGCTTGTCCTTTTTTCTATTCAAGGATCTGAACACAGCTCTTACAAAAGCAGTAAAGAACACATAAAGCATTTTATAACAGATGGACCCAACGTCATTTTAGGGGCAAAAGACGATGCCGGGGTTGTGTCTTTGTCTGTTGATAATAACGGCAATAGGTATGGACTGGTTGTTAGTCATGAGTCTCACAACCACCCAAGCCAAATTGTTCCCTATGAGGGGGCTGCTACAGGCATTGGCGGCAACGTTAGGGATGTTTGTTGTATGGGGGCTGAGGTGATGGCTCTTGGTGATAGCTTGCGCTTTGGCAGTGTTGATAGAAATAAAACAAAATGGATTCATGATGGGGTTGTATCTGGAATTGCTGGATATGGAAATCCTTTGGGAATACCAAATGTGTGTGGAGATCTATATTTTGATGAAGAATACAACGAAAACTGTTTAGTTACGGTTTTAACGGCTGGAGTAGTAAAAGAAAAAAATGTCATTCGTTCAAGATCGCCAAAAAATTCTGCGGGGTACGATTTAATATTGGTTGGAAAACCAACAGACAATAGTGGCTTTGGTGGCGCTAGCTTTGCTTCGCTTGAGCTGGAAGAAGAAAAGAAGCAACAAAATAAGGGTGCGGTTCAAGAGCCTAATGCTTTTTTAGAAAGACATATTTTAAAATCCACTTATGCCCTTTTTGAACAGCTTGAAGAGGGTGGTTTAATTGAAAAAATTGGCTTTAAGGATCTTGGGGCTGGGGGCGTTGCTTGCGCCAGCATAGAGTTGGCCGACGCTGCGGGCCTGGGAGCTGAAGTTTGGGTTGATAAAATTCATACTAGCATGCCCGGTTTGGATAGCCACATTATTTTGTGTTCCGAAACTCAGGAGAGGTTTATGTGGGCTTGTCCGCCAGAGTTAACTCCAAAAATTTTAGACCACTATAATAATAAATTTGATTTTCCAAACGTATCAATGGGCGCACAAGCAAGTTTGGTTGGGAAAATTATTCAAGAACCACACTACACTGTTTATTCTGGAGAAAAAAAATTGGTGGATGGCCCTATTGAAAAAATTAATGAAGGTTTTGTTTATAATCGACCGATGAAAGAAAAAGAAAAAAGCGTTTTTAGCGAACCTCTGCCAAAAAACCAAAACTACAGTGATGTTTTATTAAAAATTCTTGGTCATGAGAATGTTGCATCGAGGGCACCAATCTATGAATGTTATGACAAAAATGTTCAGGGTCGGGTTGTTGTAGAGAGAGGTCAAGCAAACGCGGGGGTCGTTGCACCGTTTGATTCAAAAAAATATCCAGAAGAAATAAAAGACGACTGTTTCTCCGCAACGCTTTCACATAACCCCGCAATAGGAAAAATTGATTCTTTTTTGGTTGCACAATATGCGGTTCTTGAGGCTTGCGCTCGAACCATTTCGGTTGGTGCCACTCCGGTTGCCCTTACAGACTGTCTTTGTTTTGGAAGCCCAGAAAAACCAGAACAAATGTGGCAGTTTGCTCAAAGTTGTGTTGCCATAAGAGAAGCTTGCGATCTTCTTCGTTTTGATGATCTAAAAAACCTACCAATTGTTGCTGGAAATGTGAGTTTTTATAATCAAAGCGGGGGTCAATCTATTCCGGCTAGCCCAATGATTGGTTGTTTTGGAAAAACAACAAAGGCCTGTTTGTTAAAAAACGATTTTCAAAACAGTGGTTCTAATATTTTTTTGGTTGGAGCACAGCACTCTTCTATTGGTGGTGGCGTTGTTTGTGATGTTCTTAATATAAAAAACACTTTGGTAGAAAAGTTTGATGTTAAACAATATTGTGCTGCGCTAAACGGTTTGTTGTCGGCTAACAAGGCAGGTCTTGTGAAATCTTGTCATTATGTTGGGTTGGGTGGATTAGCAACCTCCGTTTCAAGAATGAGTTTTAAAAACTATGTGGGTTGTTATATTGATGGAATATCAGAGGACTTATTGTTTAGTGAAAATTTGTCTTTTGTTGTAGAGGTTAGCAAGGAAAAGTCGGGGTCGTTTCAAAAAACCCTAAAAGAAAGCAAAACCAGTTTTAGTCTTGTTGGAGAAACTAACAGCACCAACAGGGTGGTGTTTGATAGCCACATAGATATGAACATATCTTTAGCAAAAGATGTTTGGGTGAACTCATTAAGAGAAAGGCTTCAATGATGAAGAAAAAAATTACATACAAAGATGCTGGCGTAGACATAGAAAAAGCGGACGACATAATAACGCTGTCTAAAAAAAACATTCAAGAAACATTTAGCGACAACGTTTTATCCTCAATTGGGGGGTTTGGTTCGATGTATTCTTTGAAAGACTTTTTTGTGGGATTTAAAGACCCTGTTTTGGTTCAAAGCATAGACGGGGTGGGAACGAAAATGTCTGTTGCTCGGGCGGCAAACAACTTTAAATATATTGGGCATGACCTGGTGAATGCCTGTTGTAATGATGTGGCTGCAACCGGCGCTCAACCCCTCACCTTTCTGGACTATGTTGCTGGTAGCGGCCTAGAAAAAGAGGTTGTTGCAGAAATAATTAAAAGCGTGGCTTCTGAGTGTGGGAAACATGGCGTGTCTCTGGTTGGCGGAGAAACAGCCGAAATGCCGGGAACTTACCACAAAAACGAATATGATCTTGTTGGTGTGGCTACGGGAGTTATTGAAAAAGACAAAATTATTGACGGGTCGTCTGTTCGGTCTGGCGACATTGCTGTTGGTGTTCATTCTAGCGGGCTCCACACCAACGGGTATTCCCTTGCTCGCAAACTAATTTTTGATTCTTTGGGTCTTTCTGCGTCAGATCTTTTGCCCGGTTATGGCGTTTCTGTGGCTGACTGTTTGTTGGCTCCGCACACAAACTACAGCACCCTTATTCAGACGCTTAACAAAAAAAATATTAATATAAAAAGCATTGCTCACATTACGGGCGGAGGCTTGGTAGATAACATTCCTCGGGTTCTTCCAAAACACCTTTCGTTAGACATTAATATTAATTCTTGGCCAAAGATGCCGATTTTTGAATTTTTTACCAACTACCTAGACATTGAAAAAAGAGACCTCTATCAAACCTTTAACATGGGCGTTGGCTTGGTTTTAATTGTAGGCGCAGCAGAAAAAGAGAGGCTTCAGGCTGTTGTTGGGGCCGAAAATTGTAGTGAAATAGGCGTAGTTATAAAAGACGATTCAAGCGGGGTTTATTTAAATGAAAAATAGCTCTATAGCATATATCCAGTTCCCCGGCTCTAACACAGAAAACGAAACCATCAACATGTTAAAAAAACACGGTATGCTTCCCCGCCCACATTTTTGGAACGATTCAGCTAAATTATTAGATGGGTATGCGGGTTACGTTATTTTGGGCGGTTTTTCGTTTGAAGATCGTTCTCGTTCTGGCATTATAGCCTCTATGGAGCCCGTTGTTGGTGAAATAAAAAAACAGGTTCTTTTGGGTAAGCCTGTTCTTGGTATTTGTAATGGTGCTCAAATTTTGGTTGAGTCTGGGCTTGTTCCAGGAAACGAAAACTTCAACACTATTGCTTCTTTAGCAGACAACAAAAGACTGGTTGGGGATAAAATTGTTGGAACGGGATATTACAACACGTGGTGTTATATAAAACCAAACCCAAAGGCAAAATCGGCCTTTATCAAAGGGGGTGATTCTGTTCTGCGCGTTCCAATAGCCCACGCTGAGGGTCGGTTTATTTTTAATAAAGATTTGGGAGAAGAAATATCAAGCAAAAACCTTATTACTTACCAATATTGTAATAAGCTTGGCGATGTTTTAGAAGACTTTCCAACCAACCCAAATGGATCGTTTGATAATGCGGCAGCAATAAGCAACATACCTGGAAACGCGATGGCCATGATGCCTCATCCCGAAAGAACCTTGAACGGTGAAGCAGATGATATTTTTGAAGGGTTAAAAAATTATATTAGCTCAGAAAAGGAGTTCAGCTACAGTGCTTTGAATTATGAATCTAAAAAAATTGAGGTTAAAAAATTTGAGCGGGTGTCTGAAAAAACCGAGGTTTTGGTTTCAACAATAATTGCTGACAACGAGGCCGCATCTGTTGAAAAATGCATCAACAAGCTGGGGGTTGATGTAAAAATAAAAAAATACATTCATTATGAAATTGGTGCTGAAGGCAAAATAAGCCTTAAGGAGGTTTTTGCCACGGACGTGCTGTTTAATCCCAACAAAGAATATATCATCAACCTAAAAGAAGACAAGAAAAAACAAAGATTTCTTGTGCGAAACATTGAGGACATTCAAGGCAAAAGCACCTTACAAACCCTCCGAAATCGTTTTGGGTTTACAAATATCAACTCTGTAAATAAGGGTGTTGTTTGGGAGATTAATATTAATTCCAACGCAACAAAAAAAGACGTGGATTTAATTTTAAATAGTCATATTTTTGCTAATCCCGTTTCACAGGAATGTCATGAATATTGACAAAAAATATTATCAGGAAATTAACAAAAACCTGACTAATACACTTCAGGAGACCTCTATTAGCGCCCCAAATAAAAAGGTTGGAAAAGTTAGGGATGCTTATTTTCTTGATAATCGAGTTGTAATGATTTCAACAGACAGGCAAAGCGCCTTTGATCGCGTTCTGGCTGCTATACCCCACAAGGGCGCCGTTCTTAATTCTGTGAGCGCGTGGTGGTTTAAAAAAACGGAGCATCTTTTTCCCAACCACCTAATTTCTACCCCAGACCCCAATGTGTCTATCGTAGAAAAGTGTGATGTATTCCCTATTGAGTTTGTTGTTAGGGGTTATATCACCGGCACAACTGAAACATCTTTGTGGACAGTTTATAGAAATGGTGCTCGCGAATATTGCGGAAACAGACTACCTGAGGGTTTGCAAAAAAATGATAAGCTAGACACCCCAATGTTAACTCCAACAACAAAAGACAGGGTTCACGACAGGCCAGTTTCTAGAGAAGAAATCATTGCGTTGGGCTTAATGTCTTCGGAAGATTATGCTGTTGCCGCCAAAATGAGCTTAGATCTTTTTGCTTTTGGCCAAAAAACCGCGAAGGAAAACGGTTTAATCTTGGTGGACACAAAATATGAAATTGGCAGAGATGCTTCGGGGGAAATTAAGTTTGTTGATGAAATTCATACGCCGGACTCAAGCAGGTTTTGGATTGGTAGTTCGTATAAAGAAAGAATTGGTGTTGGCGACGAGCCAGAAAATATAGATAAAGAATTTTTGCGCCTTTGGTTTGCAAAAAATTGTGATCCATACAATGACGACATTTTACCCAACGCTCCAGATGAGTTGGTAGCAGAGCTTTCTGCGAGATATATTTTGTTGTATGAGCTAATTACAGGAGAAAGGTTTGTGTTTCCGGACTTGAAAAATATTAATCAACGAATTATTAAAAATATAAAGGAGTTATTATGAAGGCTGTTATAATTATGGGTTCAACATCTGACCAGAGCCACGCAGATAAAATTACAGGTGTTTTGGATGAGCTTGAGGTTAATCACGAAACGCATGCTGCCTCTGCACATAAAAACCCAGAAAGGGTTTTAGAAATTATTAGGTCTGTTGGAAAAGAAGAGTCTGTTGTGTTTGTTACTATTGCTGGAAGATCTAATGCTCTTTCTGGTTTTGTGGCAGCAAACAGCAGCAAACCAACTATCGGTTGTCCCCCCTTTAAGGACAAGGTGGACATGAATATTAATATTCACTCTACATTACAAATGCCAAGCAAGACCCCAGTCCTTACTGTTTTGGATCCAGGAAACTGTGCTATTGCCGTACACAGAATGTTACACTTAGGAAAAATATGAGCACAATATCTCCATTAGATGGCAGATATAAAAAGGTCGTGTCTGAGTTGGATGGGTTTTTTTCAGAACAAGCCCTAATGAAAGCTCGGTTAGAGGTTGAGGTAAAATATCTTGTTTCTCTTTCCCAGCACCGCGCCCTTAAAAAAGACTTTAACCTAAGGGCGGTAGACCAAAAAGCCCTTTGGTCTCTATATGAAAGCTTTGACCAAAAAGAATATAACGCGGTTAAAAGAATTGAAGCAAAAACCAAACACGACGTTAACGCCGTTGTGGAGTATTTGTCTCAAAAACTAGAAAAAAATGGTTATTCGAAATGGGTTCCTTTTGTTCATTTTGGGTTAACGTCAGAAGACATTAACAACACCGCTTATTCTCTTTTATTTCAAAGAAGCGTCGATCAGTCTTTGCTAAAAAGCTTGGGCGAGCTTTCTTCTCTTTTGTCTCTGTTAACAAGCAAAACAAAAGATATGCCTATGTTGTCTCTTACACATGGACAGCCCGCCACAACAACCTCGCTTGGTAAAGAAATAGCTGTTTTTCATGCAAGGCTGGAGCGGCAGCTTGATTATATAAAAAAACACCGTTTGCTTGCTAAATTTTCTGGAGCAACCGGAACGTTTGCTGCACACAAGATTGCGTTTCCAAAAGAATCTTGGGTGGTTTTTTCAGAAAAATTTATTAGGGCTCTTGGCCTAAAAAATAATCCTATCACCACGCAAGTTGAGCCAAACGACTCTATAGCAGAATTACTGCACGCCTTTGTAAGAACTAACAACATACTCACCGATATGTGTGTTGATATTTGGCTGTATATCAGCAGAAACATCTTTACACAAACAAACAAGTCTGGCGAGGTCGGCTCAAGCACAATGCCTCATAAAATTAATCCAATATCTTTTGAGAACGCAGAAGGAAACCTTGAGCTTTCTAATGCTAGTTTTGTGTTCTTGGCTTCAAGGCTTTCCAGGTCTCGCCTTCAAAGAGATTTGAGCGGAAGCACTCTTTTTAGAAATGTTGGTGTTGCCTTTGGACACTCTTTGTTGGCATACAAAAATATTGTTGCTGGGTTAAAAAGAATCCATCCAAACACAAAACAGCTTTCTTTGGAGCTAGAAAACCAGTGGAGTATTTTGGCTGAGGCCATACAAACCGTTCTCAGAAAATCTGGAGACAAAGAAGCCTATAACAAAATTAAAAAACTAACAAGGGGCGTTCCGCTAGATAAGGATGCATATTTAAGTCTTGTAAACAAACTAGATTTGCCCGAAAAAGATAAACAGGCTTTGTTGGGCTTAACGCCGGCAACATATTTTGGTGAAATAAAAAGGATTTTAAAAAAATATTAGCTATGTGTGGAATTGTTGGGATATATCAGAAAAAAGGGGGTGTTGCTGGGGATATATATGATGCCCTAATACAGGTTCAACACAGGGGTCAGGATGCGGCTGGCATCTCCACTTGGGATAGATCAAAAATGTCTTTATATAAAGAGCTTGGTGTTGTAACAGAGGTTTTTAAAACAGCAGAATCTTTGAACTTAGAGGGTAATCTTGGTGTTGGTCACGTTAGATACCCTACTGCTGGGCGCTCAAATGCAAGCGAGGCTCAGCCGTTTTATTCGGCCAACCCTGTTAATATTTCTTTGGCTCACAATGGGACGCTAACCAATGGCGAAAAAATAAAAGAAGGTCTTTTGAAAACGCATTTTTGTCAATTTAATACTCAATCAGACTCAGAGGTTTTGTTAAACCTTTTTGCTTATGAGCTATACAAAACAAACTTTAGGTCTTTGGGGGTCTCGCACGTTTTTTCTGCGCTAAAAAATGTATACAAGCAGTGTGGTGGTGGTTATGCTGTGGTTATGCTTGTTGCTGGAATAGGTCTTGTTGCTTTTAGAGATCCAAACGGTATCCGTCCTCTGGTTTTAGGTAAAAAGAAAGGGGGTTCTTATATGATTGCGTCAGAAACTGCCGCCCTTAGCGCTCTTGACTATTCTTTTGTTAGAGATGTTGGGCCCGGCGAGTGTGTTGTTGTGTCGGAAGATGGACAGCTTTTACATAAACGTTGCGCCAAAAAAGAGGTTCACTCTCCCTGTCTTTTTGAGTTTGTTTATTTTTCTCGTCCAGACTCTACTATTGATTCTATTTCGGTTCACAAGTCTCGGTTAAGGATGGGTGACTTTTTGGGAGCAAAAATTTTAAAAGAATATAGCCATCTCGATATCGATGTTGTAATCCCAATACCAGACACAAGCAGAACGTCTGCTATGCAAGTTGCACATATGTTGGGTGTTAAATATCGTGAAGGTTTTATTAAAAACAGATATATCGGTAGAACGTTTATCATGCCGGGACAAAGCATTAGAAAAAGATCTGTTGCTCACAAGCTAAGTCCTATTGAAATAGAATTTCAAAATAAAAATGTTTTGCTTGTTGATGACTCAATTGTTAGGGGAAACACTTCTAAAAAAATTATTGAAATGGTAAGGAAGGTTGGAGCAAAAAAGGTATTTTTTGCGTCAGCGTCTCCCCCCGTGAGATATCAAAACGTCTATGGCATTGATATGCCAGCAACAAAAGAATTGGTTGCTCACAACAAAACGGAAAAACAAATAGAGAAGGCTATTGGTGCAGACTGTTTAATTTATCAAGACCTGGAAGATTTAAGGCGTTCGGCAAGCGCAGGAAACCCAAAAATTACAAGTTTTGAGGATTCTGTTTTTACTGGAGAATATTGTGCAGGAAACGTAACGAAAGATTTTTTGCGTGAGCTTGAAAAAAACAGATCAGAAGTCGTTTCAAAAAAATGATCAATATTTTGCTAGTTGGCTCTGGGGCCCGGGAGGTTGCTATTGCAAGAAAGATCAAAGAAAGTTCGATTGAAAGTTCGTTGTTTTGTGTTGCCTCAAGCACCAACCCCCAAATAAAAAAACTATCTTCCGCATACTTTGAGCAGTCTTTGGGTGATGTTTGTTCTGTGGTGGCGGTTGCCAAAAAAGTTTCTGTTGATATCGCAATTATTGGGCCAGAAAACCCTCTTGAGCTTGGCCTTGTAGACGCGCTAGAAAAAGAGGGGGTTGCATGTGTTGGGCCAAGAAAGGCCGTTGCTAAAATAGAGACCAGCAAGGCTTTTGCGCGAAATATTTTAGATTCTTGTGCTCCAGAAAAAAACCCAAAAAGAAAGGTGTTTTCCTCTTTGGATGGGTGTGAAGATTTTTTAAAACACCTAAAAAAGGGCTATGTTGTAAAATATGACGGACTAATGGGTGGAAAGGGTGTTAAAATTTCTGGCGAACACCTACACTCAACCAATGACGCTCTTTTATATGCGGATTCCATCGTGGGTCTTGGGGGGTCTTTTTTGGTAGAAGAAAAGCTTTTAGGTGAAGAGTTTTCTTTAATGAGCTTTTGTGATGGGGAACACTGCTCCCACATGCCGGTGGTTCAAGATCACAAAAGGGCTTTTGAGGGCGATGTCGGGCCAAACACCGGTGGGATGGGGACATATTCTTTTGGAAACCACTCTCTTCCCTTTTTGTCTGAAAAAAACGTTTTGGATGCACAAAAAACCAACGAAAGAGTTGCCCTGGAACTCGAAAAACAAACAGGTCAAAAATTTCGTGGGGTTTTATATGGCGGGTTTATGCTAACCGAGTCGGGGGTTAAGGTCATTGAATATAACGCCAGGCTTGGCGATCCAGAGGCAATGAACGTTTTGGCTGTTTTGGAAACGGATTTTATAAAAATTTGCCAGTCAATAGTGGGTGGAACCCTTGCCGATCTAGAGGTTTCTTTTTCTAAAAAGGCAACCGTTTGTAAATATGTTGTTCCTGAGGGATATCCAGAAAACCCTGCCAAAAATTTTGAGGTTTTTTGTAATCCAGAAAACAAAAGCCTTTATTTGGCCGCTGTTCAGGAAAGGGGTGGGGATATTTTTGCAACGGGCTCAAGAACCGCTGCTTTTGTTGGGACAAATAAAGATATCGTTGTTGCGGAAAGCTTGGCAGAAGTGGGTGTTTCCGAAATTGGGGGAAATCTTTTTCATAGAAAAGACATTGGGACGAGCTCATTAATTAAGAGCCGCATTAATCACATGAAAGAGGTTTTGAGTTGATTCGTTTAGGCGTTTTGGGCTCAACAAAAGGAACTGATTTGGTTCCAATTCTTAGCGCAATTAGCTCTGGAGAGCTTCGGGCGTCTGTTGAGGTTGTTATAAGCAATAATAGGGGGTCTTTAATTCTTGAAAAGGCAAAAAACAGTGGTGTTCCTTCTGTCTTTATAAACCATAAAAATAAATCTCGCGAAACCTTTGACGGGGAAGTTGAGAAAAATCTTTTGGAAAAAAATGTGGATTTGGTTTTGTTAATAGGGTTTATGCGAATCCTTTCTAAAGAATTTGTCGGGAGATGGGCGGGTCGAATTATTAATGTTCACCCCTCTTTGTTGCCAAAATATGCGGGAGGAATGAACAATGATGTTCACCGCGACGTCTTGTTGTCAAAAGAAAAAGAGACTGGGTGTACTATACACCTTGTCACCGCAGAGGTTGATCGCGGCCCTATTATAATACAAAAAAAGTGTTCTGTTTTTCATGACGACACCATAGAAACCCTTAGGAAGCGAGTTCAGTCTCTTGAGGGTGTCGCTTTTGTTGAGGCAATTAATAAAATGAAGGGTATATTAAAAAGTGAAAATTAAGCCAAAAACCGCCCTGCTTTCTGTTTCGGACAAAAAAGGTCTTGTTCCTTTTGCGCGGTTTTTAGCAAAACAAAAAATTAAGCTTATTGCCACCGGCGGAACTTCGAAAGCTCTTCGGGAAGCCGGAATTAGGGTTTATTCTGTCTCTTCTTTAACTGGGTTTCCTGAAATATTTGATGGAAGAGTAAAGTCTATGCACCCAAAAATCGTCGGGGGAATTTTGGGACAAAGAGATACCGACAAAGAAGAGGCTAAAAAAAACAAAATAGGTTGGATTGACCTTGTTGTTTGTAATCTTTACCCCTTTGAGACTGTAGCAAAAAACCCAAGGTCTTCTCTTGAAGAAAAAATTGAAAACATTGATGTTGGTGGGCCAACAATGATTCGTTCTGCCGCAAAGAATAACAAGTGGGTTTCTGTCGTGGTGGACCCCAAAGACTATAAAAACATAAAAAAATCAATTAGTGGTGGTGGAGTAGGCAAAAAAGATCGCCTGAAGTTGGCGGGCAAGGCGTTTGATCATTGTGCTTCTTATGATCGAGCCATTTCGGTAGAGCTAGGAGGGGTATCGATACACCTAAGGTATGGGGAGAACCCGCATCAAAAAGCCTTTGTTTTAAAGGAGGGACAGGGCTCCTTTGGGTTGCCACAAGCAAAACAGCTCCAAGGAAAGGAAATGTCGTATAATAATTTTTTAGATGGAGAGGCGGCTCTTTTATGTCTTTATGAGTTTAAAAATCCTTCGTGCGTAATTGTAAAACACGGCTCTCCTTGTGGTGTTGGCTCTGGAAAAACACCGCGGGCTGCTTTTTTAAATGCGCTAGCCGTGGATCCTCTTTCAGCTTTTGGTGGGGTTGTTGTAATGAACAAAAGATGTGGTTTTTCAACAGCAAAAGAGCTAAACAAAACCTTTTTTGAAATTATTGTTGCGCCAAGCTTTGATAGTGATTCGCTTTCTCTCTTTTCAAAAAAGAAGAACTTGCGCGTTCTTTCTCTTTCGGGGTATAAACCAAAAAAATCTCTTGGAAAAGAGATTTCTGGTGGGTGGGTTATACAAGAAATAGATCGTTCGAGATTAAAAACAAGCCAGCTAAAAACCGTTACAAAAAAAGTCCCAACAAAAACACAGCTTTCCACTCTTGCTCTTGCTTGGAGGGTCGTAAAACACACAAAGTCAAACGCGATTGTTGTGGCTCACAATAAAAAAATTATTAGCATTTCTGGAGGACAAACAAGCCGCGTTGACGCCGTAAGGTATGCGTTAACCAAAACCAAAATTCCTCCTGGTGCGGTTATTGCTTCTGACGCTTTTTTCCCTTTCAGAGACTCTGTTGATTTAATGGGAAAACACAAAATAGGGTCTATTATACAGCCGGGGGGTTCAATAAAAGATCAAGAGGTTGTAGCTGCGTGCAATGAACACAAAATATCAATGGTTTTTACTTCTTTTAGGGTTTTTAAACACTAACTCTGATGTTGATATTGGTGTTTGTAGTTTTGTAAAATATCATTATGAGAGAAATTCTTAACTATGTCTTGGGTTTTGTCTTTTTTTTCTCAAAAAAAACTAAACACTTTTTATGGAAAAAAATTTATGACCGCCTAGCAAAAACCCATGACGTTTTTGATTGGGCTTTTATGAACTACGGCTTTGATTATGACAACAAAAAAAGGGAGCCTTCCCTAAGCAAAGAAGATGAAAAATATAGGTATTGTATTCAGCTATATCACCACGCCATAGAGGGTTTGCAGGTTGAGGACAAGACCGTTCTTGAGGTTGGTTGTGGTCGTGGTGGTGGCACCTCTTATATTGCAAGATATATGTCTCCTAAAAAAGTGGTGGGTATTGATTATTCTAAAAATGTCATTGCGCTGTGCAACAGAATTCACAGCGAAAACAACTTGGAGTTTGTTGAGGGAGATGCATCTAATATTCCTTTTGACAACAACATCTATGACGCCGTTGTTAATGTTGAGTCGTCGCACTGCTACCCCTCTATTCCTCGATTTTTATCTGAGGTGGAGAGGGTTTTAAGGCCTGGGGGCTTGTTTGTTTGGACTGACCTTTGTCCAAAAAAAGCAGTGAAAAAATATGAGGAGGCTTTCAGTGTTTTTGGGTTGAAATGTGTTGAATCATATGAAATTACAAAAAATGTTTTGAGGGCGCTGGACAAAGAAACAATCAATGAGACAAAAAATGAAATAATTAAAAAAAATACCCCTTTTTATTTAAGGGGAATTATGAAAGACTTTAGTGGCGTAAAAGACACCAACATTTATAAAACACTAAAAGATGGTAGAACCAAATATTATTTTAAGGTTTTCCAAAAAATATAAGGGAGAAAAAAAATGAAGGCAATATTGTGTAAGGAGTTTGCCCCTATTTCTAGGCTTGTTTGGGAAGATGTTCCGGATCCCGTTGCGAAGCCAAATGAGGTTGTGATAGACATAAGGGCTGCCGGGTTAAACTACCCCGACAGCTTAATAGTTCAGGGTTTATATCAATTTAAGCCCGACCTTCCCTTTTCTCCTGGACACGAAGGCGCAGGAATTGTGAGCTCTGTTGGGAGCGAGGTTTCTTCTTTTCGGGTTGGCGACAGCGTAGCTTTTTTTAAGGGGTTTGGTGCTTTTGCAGAAAAAATAGCTGTTCCCGAGTCTCTTGCTTTTCCAATCCCAAGCTCTTTTTCGCACCATGTTGCTGCAGGGGTTTTTATGGCCTACGGAACAAGCCTACACGCGCTATTACAAAGAGCAAACATCAATGAAAAAGATGAGGTTTTGGTTTTGGGTGCTGCGGGTGGTGTTGGTTTGGCTGCTGTAGATCTTGCTAAGGCTTATGAGGCTCGAGTTGTTGCTGCGGTTTCTACAAAAGAAAAAGCTGGGGTTTGTGTTAGGTATGGCGCAGACGATGTGGTTGTCTATGGAGAAAAAAGTCTGAATAAAGATGCACAAAAATCTTTTACAAAAAAATTAAAGTCTAAAAGCGTTCGAGGTGGGTACTCTATTATATATGATCCGGTTGGAGACTGTTTTGCTGAGCCCGCACTAAGGTCTATCGGTTGGGGTGGAACCTATCTTGTGGTTGGTTTTGCTGCAGGAAAAATTCCATTCTTTCCTGCTAATTTAATGTTGTTGAAGGGTTGTGCTGTTTCGGGTGTTTTTATTGGTCGTTTTCAACAAGAAGAGCCTTCTGTTCAGGTAAAAAACCTAAAAACAATTGGCTCTTTCTTGGCTGAGGGGAAAATTAACCCCTTTATATCTAAAACTGTTCCCATGAAGGATGCCGTGTCTTCCATTCAAGACATTGCACAGCGCAAGGTTTTGGGCAAGGTCGTTTTTACAAACGATTAGGGGTTGTGTGGGCTCTTTATAGCCCTAGTGATAGTTTTTAGGTAACATATTTTTAATGTTATCCATAAGTTTTTTTGTTATTCTGCCCAGATCTTTTGAGTTTTCTTTTGTTATAAAAATAGGTTCTCCAAACTCTATTGTTGTTTCTGCTCTTTTAAATTTTTTGAGGCTTGGTAGGGCTTTTTCTGTGCCGCTTATTGCCACTGGAACGATTGGTATTTCGTGGCGATCAGCAAAAAAGGCTGCTCCGTTTTTTCCCTCCTTTAACCCGGAACCAAGAGCTGTTCCTTCTGGAAAAATACAAATTATTTCTTTTTTCTTAATTTGCCTGTGCATGGCCTTAATCGTGGATGGTTGTATTTTTTTTCTGTTTATCATTAAAACGCCATAAGATCGGGGGGCCCAACCCTCATACCACTTTAGGGGGTTTTGATCTTCTGCCATTAAAAAGGTTATTGGTTTATTAATCGCCGCGGAAAGAGGAAAGGGGTCTATGTTGTGGATGTGGTTTGGTGCCAATATGTACGGCCCTTTTTTTGGTAGGTTTTCTTTTCCTTTGACTGTCATTCTTGTTAAAAGACAACAAACAAAAACTGCAAGTTGGCTTAAAAGCCTTCTTGTTATTTTGCTTCTTGGGTGGGGATTTTTCACAAAAAATTAAAAAGGTAGGTCGTCTTCTGTGACCTGGCTTGTGTTTTCTTCTGATGTTTTTGGCGTCTGATCCATTCCCGCAGAGCTGTCATAGCTCCCACCATCTCCTACACTACCTAAAATTTGAATACCTCCAAAGGGGTTTACAACCACTTCTGTTTTGTATCTTTTTGTTCCGGTTTCTTTGTCTTCCCAGTCTCTTGTTTGTAGGGTTCCTTCAACAGAAACTAACGTTCCTTTTTTCACGTATGGCTCAATATACTTTTCTGCTGTTGCTCCAAATGCAACACAGTTGTGCCAGTCTGTTCTTTCTTGTTGGTTTCCCTCTTTGTCTCGCCAGCTCTCGTTTGTTGCTATACTAAATGTTGCAACAGCCCTTCCGTCTTGGGTGTGTCTTATTTCTGGATCTTGTCCAAGCCTTCCAATTAATAAAACCTTATTTAGTGTTCCTTTTGCCATTTTTGATTCCTTTGTTCTTTTCTAATTTAAATTTAACTCATTATATATAATATCAACACGCCTTTTAAATTTGTTGTCTTTTTTCAGCGTATCTTTCACTTTTTTGTGTGCGTGTATAATTGTGGTGTGGTCTCTTCCGCCAAGGTGTACCCCTATTTCGCTTAAGGGCATATCTAAAACCTCTCTTGCTAGATATGCAGCAACCTGTCTTGCGCTGGCAATGTTTTTTCTTCTAGACTTACCAACAATTTCTTCTTGGCTGACAGCAAAAATACTGCAAACGCCACTGATTACGTCTTGCATTGTGGCTTGCCCATAGCCCTGATCTCCTAGCCTTTCTCTAATAATAGACTCTACTAGGGCTTCGCTGATTTCTTCTCCAGAAAATGTTGTGTGTGCAAAAATCTTTGTAACACAACTCTCTAGGTCTCTAATGTTTGTTCTAACGTGAGATGCTATTTTTTCCAAAAGATCTGCTGGTATTTTAACTTTGTTTTGTTTTGCTTTTTTAGATAATATTGCAACTCTCGTTTCAAAATCTGGGGGCTGTATGTCTGCGTGTAAACCAGACTCAAAGCGTGACAAAAGCCTGTCTTGAAGGCCCACCATTTCTCCTGGGTATCTGTCTGCTGTCATCACAATTTGCTTTCCGGCTGTAAATAGGTCGTTAAATGTATGAAAAAACTGTTCTTGTGTTTGTTCCTTGCCCTGAAAAAATTGTATATCATCAATAAGCAAAACATCTGCTTTTCTATAAACCTTAGAAAAATCCATTGACTTGTTTTCTTGAATGCTTGATATAAAGTCGTTTGTAAATTTTTCAGATGAGGCCAAAACAACGTTTGTTCTATTCTTGCCCCCAATTAGGGTGTTTGCGATTGCGTGCAATAAGTGTGTTTTTCCTAAACCAACTCCGCCATAAATAATCAGCGGGTTAAATTCGCTAGCTCCTGGGGTTTTTGAAACGTTTTGGGCTGCGTTTTTTGCAAAAATACTGTTTGGTCCCTCTACAAAAGAGTCAAATGTGTTTCCTGGATTTATGTTGTGTCTTCTTCCCGCGTTGCTTTGTTTAATAGGCTCGCTTTCTGCAAGGCTTGTAGCTAAAATGTTCTGGTCCGCCTGTGGTGCAATAGCAACCCTTAAATCTATTTTTGGTTCGTATTCTCTTAAAGAAGAAAGAATAAGATCTTGGTAGTTATTAATAATCCAGTCGTGTGCAAATTGGTTTGGTGCCTCCAGTATAAAAATGTTGTTTGTGGCTCCAACAGGCGAAAGGGTTTCAATCCAAGCCTCGTATCCGTGCTCAGGGAGAACCTTTTTAAGGTCTTCTTTCGTTTTTTTCCAAATATTTTTATAATCCATAGTTATCCACAAGTTGTTAACAAAAAAATAATCATTGTTATATTACATTAACACTCTTTTTTTCTCATATCCAGTACTTTTGTTTATTTTTATCCTTTTTTAAGATAGTTTTTATTGTTTCACAAACAAGAATATTGGGCTATATTTCGGCAACAAACGTTATGAAAAGAACATACCAGCCTAGCAACAGGAAAAGAAAAAACAAGCACGGCTTTATGGAGAGAAACTCCAGCGTGGGCGGAAAAAAGGTTTTGGCCTCAAGAAGAAAAAAGGGTCGCAAAAAACTAACTGTTTCTTCTTAATATGGATCAAAAAACGCTTATTGGTTTTATTTTAATAGGTGCTATCCTGCTTTTTTGGCCAACATATCTTGAAATGATTTCGCCGGAAGGCGAGCCGACAATCTCGAAAGAACTTCTCGAGAAACAAAAACAAGAGGCTCGGACTGTTGATGTCCAGGACATTAATAAGGGCGCTGTTCTTTTACCTTCAGAAGAAGGTTTTGGTTCAGAAAAAATTTTTAAAATAGAAACGTCTCTTTTTTCAACCGAAATTACAAACAAAAATGGTGGTTCTTTTTCTTCGTTTTTTGTTAAAAAACATCTAAAAAAAGACGAAAGCTCTTTAAACCTTATAGACAGCGAAAACCTTGATAATCTTTTAGTTTCCTATATTAATCAGTCCGGCGAAGAAAAATTTTTGAGCGGGTTTTGGAGTTTGGGACAGGGCTTTCCAACCGGAGAATCTCTTGTTTTAAACGAAAAAAATCCAGAAATAACTCTTTCTTATTTTTTGCTTATTGGGGGTAGTCGGGTTCAAAAAGACATTACCCTTTCTTATGACAGCTATAAGATTATAATTAACACAAATCTTAGGAATATAAGGGGCGGTGTTTTAGACGGGAACTATAGGCTAGACTGGGTCGGAGGCCTACCAATAACAGAACCATCTCAAGACCTTATGTTTCTTGAGGGTTTGGTCGGCCAAGGTGGAGATATAGAATCTTACAGGGTTGGGTCTTCCGGAATTTTTGGAGGCTCAAATGGAAACATAGAAAGAGACTCTAAACAATATACTGGTTCAGCTGATTTTGTTGGATATAGAACAAAGTATTTTAGCCTGTTCTTTGTTCCTCAAAAAACAGATTTTGTAGAGATTTCTAAGTATTCTTCTGGGGGAAGGATTGCTGTTGATATAACGGCCGTACAAGACATAAACTTTGAGAAAACCGTTTTATTTTTTGGGCCTCTAGAGTATGGAGAGATTAGCGATCTTGGTGTTGGTATTGAGGAAAAAATACTTGGGTGGCAGTGGCTTTCTTCTGTTTCTTGGCTTGTTTATAGCATTATGATATTCCTGTACGGATTGATTCCAAATTATGGGGTGGTGGTTATTCTTTTTGCTGTTTTAATTAAGCTTGTTACCTACCCCTTAATGGCAAAACAGCTTAGATCTTCTAAAAAAATGCAGGAAATAAACCCTCTTTTAAACAGCATAAAAATTAAATACAAAAACAACCCAACGCTTCAACAGCAAAAAATTGCTGCCCTTTTTCAGGAAAATAAAATTAACCCTCTTGCGGGGTGTTTGCCTATGTTAATACAAATGCCAATATTGATGTCTGTTTTTATGGTTTTTAGAAATACTATAGAGTTTCGTGGAGAATCTTTTGTTTTTTGGATTAGTGATCTTTCCGCGGCCGACACTCTTTTTGAGCTTGGGGGAATACCTATTAACATTCTTCCATTTTTAATGTCTGCTTCAATGTATTATACTATGCAGCTTAGTGCTCCATCGGCTTCCGGCGGAGATCCGGCCCAAGAAGCTACTCAAAAGATGATGAAATATATGTTTCCCGGCATGATGTTTTTTCTTTTCTACGGCTTCCCTTCTGGTTTAAACCTATATTATTTGTGTTTTAACCTTATGCAAATAGTTCAACAAAAAATAATTAATAAAGAGGCGTAGCGGGGCGTTGTCCCGTCTAAAAAATGAGCACAATCGTTGCTTGTTCAACACCATTTGGCTCTAGCGGAATCGCTGTTGTTCGTCTTTCTGGAAACAACTCTCATGGCATTGTTTCTTCTTTGGTTGGCTTTTCAAAAAAAAAGAAACACAACTCGCCAAAACTATATACCCTCTTAGATTCTGATGGCTTTGCATTTGATGAGGCCGTTATTAATTTTTTATTTGGACCAAACACGTACACTGGAGAAGACCTAGTAGAAATAAACCTTCATGGAAATCCTGTTATTATACAAAAAACCATTTCTCTTTGTTGTTTTTTGGGGGCAGAGATTGCTGCGGGCGGCGAGTTTACAAGAAGGGCTTACATGAACAATAAGCTGGATGTTTCTCAGGCTGAGGCTGTGGCCTCCCTCATTTCTTCTAAATCTCTTTTGGGTGCAAAGCTAAGTTATAAAAACCTTTCTGGCTCTTTGCTTGAAAACATTTTATCTGTTAAAGATAGAATTATTTCTGTTATTGGTCAGTTAGAGTTTAATTTAGACATATCAGAAGAAGATCTTCAGCCAAACCTCATTAAAAACAGTCTCAAAGAGGTGGATTCGGTTATTAAAAAGATTTCTTCTGCTATTAATAGTTTTAAGTCGGTAAATATTTTAACCTCTGGAGCCAGTGTTGTTATTGCTGGGCCAACCAACGCTGGAAAATCAACCCTTTTTAATACTCTTTTAGAAAAAGAAAGGGCTATTGTAAGCGATATTGCTGGAACAACAAGAGATGTTATAGAAAACACAATAAATATTAATGGAATTCCTTTTGTTTTAAAGGACACTGCCGGAATCAGAAAAACAAAGGGTTCTGTTGAAAAAATGGGCATTAAAAAAAGCGCTGAAGAAATTTTATCTGCGGATCTTGTTTTATATCTTGGTACGCCCGGATCTGTTTTGTCGTCAGAAAACAACAATGTTATTTATGTTTTTAACAAAAAGGATATTTTGGGCGAAAAACAAAATTATGATATATCTATTTCTGCCCTAAAAGGAACAAATATATCAAAATTAAAAAAATTAATATTGAGCAGGGTTTCTTCTGATTTTTCTGATAGCAGTTTTATTATTACGTCGGAAAGACAATCTCTGTGTCTAGAAAAGTCATTACAATCTTTATCTGTTGCAAAAAAATCTTTAAAAGATTCTACGGAGCTTGAGTTAATTGTTGAAGATTTAAATTCTTCTCTTTCCTTTTTAGATGAAATAACAAATAAAACAACAAAAGACGACATATTGGATAGCGTTTTTTCTTCGTTTTGTGTTGGAAAATAGTTTCACGTGAAACACAAAAAAAATAATTGTGATTTGGTTGTTGTTGGGGGTGGGCATGCTGGAATAGAGGCTGCTCTTATTGCTCACAAAATGGGCATTAATATTGTTTTGGTATCAATGGACAAAAGCGCAATAGGAAGAATGTCTTGTAATCCTGCAATTGGTGGGCTTGCAAAAGGACAAATGGTAAGGGAACTTGATGTTTTGGGGGGTTCAATGGGTTTTTTTGCAGACCAGTCTACCCTTCAAAGCAAAACATTAAATTTATCAAAAGGAAGGTCTGTTTGGTCTCCAAGATCTCAAATAGATAAAATTAAATATGAGGCCGTTGTACAAAAATATATAAAAGATATAAATCTTCCTGTTTTAGAGGGAGAGGTAATTAAAATAAAGGAGTCTGGCTCTAAAATTTCTTCTGTTGTTTTTTCTGATGGTTTTGAGCTTTTTTGCAGAGCTGCCGTTTTAACCTGCGGAACATTTTTAAACGGTTTAATACATATTGGTAATAAAAAAATTAAAGCTGGAAGGTTAGATGAAAAAAGGTCTGAAGGGATTACGGAATCTTTGATTTCTTTGGGTTTTAAGGCCGGGAGACTAAAAACCGGCACTCCTCCTCGAATAAAAAAGTCTTCTGTAAACTGGGATGTTGGTGTTCCTGGATATGGAGATAAAAAACCAAAAGCTCTCTCGTATAAAACAAAAAAATTTTTACCAAAAGACGAGCCTTGTTTTGCTTTTAGAACCAATAAAAATACTCATGAGTTAATATTAAAAAATTTATCTAAATCGGCAATGTATTCTGGAGAAACAATGGCTGTAGGTCCAAGATATTGTCCATCAATAGAGGATAAAGTTTTTAAGTTTTCAAAAAACCCTAGTCACATTCTTCAACTTGAGCCCGAATGGACAAAATCAAAACAAATTTATGTTAATGGCTTTTCTACAAGTCTTCCGGAAAAAATTCAGCTAGAGTGCTTAAGAACTGTTGATGGACTTAATAGTGTTGAATTTTTAAGACCTGGATATGCAATAGAATATGATTTCTTTTTTCCATCTCAACTAAAAACATCTTTAGAATCTAAAAATATTTCAGGTTTATTTTTTGCTGGACAAATTAATGGAACTTCGGGCTATGAAGAGGCTTCTTCTCAGGGTTTATTGGCTGGAATTAATGCTTCACAAAAAATATTAGGGAACCCTCCCCTTCTTTTAAAAAGAAATGATGCATATATGGGCGTTTTGGTTGATGATCTTGTTTTAAAAGATACAAATGAACCTTATAGAATGTTTACGTCGAGAGCAGAATATAGACTTCAGTTGAGATCTTCAAATGCTGATCAAAGATTATTAAAATATTCAAAAAAATTAAACCTTTTAGACGAGGATTTATTAAAAAAATTAAATAAAAAAACCAAAAAAACCTCTGAACTTGTTGAATATTTAAAAAAAGAAACTATTTCCCCTAAAAAAATTAATAAAATTTTAACATCTTATGGAGAAAACATTATTTCTGAACCAACAAAAATAAATCAATTATTAAAAAGGCCTCTTATTAGAATTAAAGATTTTAACTCTCCTTATTTTGATAATATAAAAAAAGATTTTCCCTCTTATTTTCAAGAAATTTTATTTGAAGCAGAAACAATAATTAAATACGGTGGTTATATAGATAGACAAAAAGAAGAAATTAAAAAAATAAAAATATATGAAGAAATGTTAATTTCTAAAGATTTTGATTATAATAAAATAAAAAGTATTTCTAATGAAGGTAGAGAAAAGCTTAAATCAATTTTACCTGAAACTATTGGTCAGGCAAAGAGAATTCCTGGTATTAGACCAACAGATATATCTATTTTATTAGTATATTTAAAGCGTTCGTTTCACGTGAAACAATAAAGTGGATAAAAAAATTAAAAAAATATTATTATTATTATTATTAAGCTTTTCTATTTGTCAAGAAAGTGTTCTTCTTGATAAAATTTCTGCTGTTGTCGAGGGAGAAATTGTTTTATTAAGTGATGTTGTTTTAGCTGCAAATGCATTAGCAACACAACAAAGAATTAATCCTAATACTGATCCTGAAAAATATAAAGACTTATTAAAAAAATCTTCAGAAAGTATGATAGAACAACTTGTTATTATAAAAATGGCTGAAGCAGATTCTGTTGAAGTTTTAGATAAAGATGTTGAAAGAGCTCTTGATAGACAAATAGATAATATTATTTCTCAAGCCGGAGGAAAGGAAGCTGCTGAACAGGCTCTTGGTAGAAAAATATCTGATTTTAAAAGATCATATAGAGATGATATGAAAGGTAAATTATTAGCAGAAAAATATACTACTAGTCTAACAACTAATATATCTGTTACAAGAGGAGAGGTAATTAATTTTTATAATACCTATAAAGATAGTATTGGTTCTTTTCCAACTTTATATAAGACTAGACATATTTTATTAGAAATAAAACCATCAGAATTTTCATCAGAAGAAGCTTTATTAAAAACTAAACAAATAAGAGAAGAAATTATTAATGGTTTATCTTTTGAGGATGCTGCAAAACAATATTCTGAAGATCCTGGATCTAAAGATTCGGGTGGTAATTTAGGATATGTTCCAAGAGGTACTTTTGTACAAGAATTTGATCAAGTTGCATTTACTTTAGACATAGGAGTTCTAAGTGAACCTATAAAAACTCAATTTGGATATCACTTAATTAAAGTATTGAAAAGAAGTGGAGAAAAGGTTGATGTAAACCATATATTAATAGGGATTAAAATATCAGAAAAAGATAAAAATATTACTTATAAAAAAACTGCAGAAATAATTAAAGAATTAAAAACAAAAGAAAATTTTATAACTAAAGCAAAAGAAATATCTGATGACACAACAAGTGGTCCACAGGGTGGTTATATGGGTATGATAGATTTAGATCAATATCAAATAAAAGAATTATCTGATATAATTAAAAATATACCTATTAATACACCGAGTGCTCCTGTTTTAACTCAATTTGGATATCATATAATTTGGGTAGATGAAATAAAAGAGGGTGGTCCTCCTAGTTTAGAAAAAAATTGGTTAGACTTAGAACAAATGACATTAAATCAAAAAAAATCTGATTGGTATTCTAATTGGATTGAAAAAATAAAAAATAAATTTTACATAAAACGTAATTCACTTAGTTATCCACAAATTAAT
>Ga0208408_1000179_pt1 | contig 45284 bp, 36 predicted proteins | sample ETNtaG_4_FD_185776 | JGI IMG/M metagenome (GOLD analysis project Ga0208408, IMG submission 185776) | Marine microbial and viral communities from oxygen minimum zone, Eastern Pacific Ocean - ETNP201406SV67 (SPAdes) (version 2) | ecosystem: Environmental > Aquatic > Marine > Oceanic ... | reverse complement strand
TTTACTTCTAGAACCAGTTGTTTGTCCCAAGTAGGATCTTTTGTTTTCAATTCTTTGTTTTGCTAGGTAAGCAAAGCCTGCTGCTTCAACCCATTCTGGGTCTATACCCCAATCAGTAGTTGAATGAGTAATGATATTACCAATAACTTTCTCGAGATTTGGTTCTCTATCCATAACATCTATTAAGTAGTTAATGTCTAGATGATCGACAAGTGGTGGACAGATCCCTAACTTTGCAGATCCGTTAGCCTCTTCTAATAGTTCTGCTAACCACCATGGGAAGTTGTTCTCCACGAACTCTTTAGCATTCTCAATCTTTTGTTGTTCATTTTTCATAATTATTCTCCTTTGTTGAAATCGGCACTTTTAGTTATATTCCGAGTGAATGTTTTTTGTGTCGTTCACTTCTGCTGACGACCAACAAAACATGAACGAGGAGAACTACTAAACCTTGTAAAGTTTTTAAAGTAATCTGGTTTAAGACAGGTTGATAACCTAAAATCAGAACAAAATGTGAGTGGTCTATATAATCTATGGAGTAGGGGCTAAGGCGACCTGCGTAGGTGCAAGAGCAATAAAATTTCTTATGTTGATAACAAATTAATTTCTGTATACTTTTCATAGAATAGATACACGATTTACTTTGTTTTTACATCAGAATGTGACTTATCCGTGACTTAAGTTAGCACGCATAAGTAGTTAATTTTCTGAAAGATAGTGTAGATAAAGGTTTGCGGGAATAGCTCAGTTGGTAGAGCGCAACCTTGCCAAGGTTGAGGTCGCGAGTTCGAATCTCGTTTCCCGCTCCAGTTTTTTAAAAAAGAAAATATAGGAGAAAACTATGAGATATTTATTTTTAATTCCAATTCTTTTCATGAATCTGGCATTTGCTGAAATCTATGAAGATTATGATTTAGAAGAAAATGTAATTGAACTGACTGTAATTGCAGTTGAACCAAATTATGTTGATAATTACTTGGTCAATCTCAAGAAAACTTGGGTTAGAAGTGCAGATATCCAGAAAGAATTGGGCCATATTGTTGACTATGGTGTTTACACATCAAATGTTGCTAATAGCCCAAATGTATGGATTTCAGTAACTTATGAGAATATGGCAGCAATGCAACCAAGCGAAGAAAAATATAACCAGGTCAACAAAATCATCGAAGAACGCTTTAGTGAATCTGAAGAAGAATACGATGCAATTTCGAAAGGATACGAAGAAATTAGAAAAATGGTAGATTACCAAATCATCAATAAAGTTATTTTCAAATAAATCTTTTTGAATCAGAGGGCTTCTGCAAAGGAGCCTCTCTAAAATTATATAGCTTGGCAAAAAATTTGTAGGAGGAATAGATGAAACTCAGTAAATCTTCAATTGTTATTATAGTTGCTCTTGGCATTTTCTTAATATATATGTTTGGTCAAAGTGAGTCCTCACTAGAGATAGTGGATTTTTCTATGGATAAGCCCGAGGCACCAACCACCTCTATTGCCTCTAATGAGAATAGAAACCCATATTATGGGGATCTTCATGTGCACACAAAATACTCTTTTGATGCCTATGTCTTCGGGATCACAGCGACACCAGATGATGCGTATCGTTATGCTCAAGGTGAAGGTATTAAGCACCCTTTGGGTTATGAAATGAAGCTACGTGAACCCTTGGATTTTTACGCTGTGACAGACCATGGTATTTATATGGGAATGATGGAAGCCTATGCTGATACCTCCACCAAAATATCTCAAAACTCCTGGGCCATACCTATTCACAATATTAATAGTCCAGAGAATCTTAATGATGGGTCCTTTGCTACGAGAGCTAATCTATTTAGCTCACTGATACGTGGAATCATCATTAATCCATATCCATATTGGCATCCCAAGGTAATAAGAGCCTGGTTTACTAAAAATACTGCACTGGCCCTCAAATCGTTTGATTATGACGTGCATAAATCTGCTTGGGCTGATGTTGCCAGAGCTGCAGAAGAACATAATGATCCAGGAAAATTTACTTCATTTATTGGCTATGAATTCACTTCTTCAACTAATGTTGAGGGTGGGAACCTTCACAGGAATGTCATCTTTAATTCTTCGAAAGCCCCGATTAGACCTTGGTCAAGAATTGATTCTATCAACCCTGAAGACTTGTGGACTTGGATGGATAAATTAAGGGACAAGGGAGTAGATTCTTTGGCCATGCCACACAATAGCAATGGCTCCAATGGTCAGATGTTTGAAATGGAGACATTTAGAAGTTATCCAATAGACACTATCTACTCTGAAAAAAGAATGAGAAATGAACCAGTTGTTGAAATTACCCAAGTCAAAGGAACCTCGGAAACTCACCCATTACTTTCGCCTGATGACGAGTGGGCAGACTTTGCAATTATGGATAAAAGAATTGGCAGTAGGCCTCCAACATACAGCATGGCTCCAGGTGGTTATGTGAGAGATGCTTATTTAAGAGGTCTAAGTCTGTCGTGGACACGCCAAGGAAATCCTTATAAGTTTGGCCTCATAGGTTCAAGTGATTCTCATACTGGAGCAGGGGCATATGATGAGAATAATTATTGGTCTAAAGTAGGTCTGCTGGATGGCACTGCTGAGGCAAGAGGGGCCGTACCTTTAACTGCAGAGAGAGTCGAGATGTTAAAAGAGTATTCAAAGGAATATAGACAACCCCTTGGCATTAGTGAGGAAGAACAGGGCACATATACTGCTCCTGGATTTTTTGATCAATGGGGAGCTTCAGGCTTAGCTGTAGCCTGGGCTGAAGAAAATACTAGGGATTCAATATTTAAAGCGTTTAAGAGGAAAGAAGTTTTCGCGACAACTGGCACTAGGATGGCTGTTCGATTTTTTGCAGGTTATGACATGCAATCTATAGATCTAAATTCTGAATCCCTGATCAAGGAAGCTTATGCAAAAGGTGTGACCATGGGTGCTGACTTGATGGCTGAAGGAACACAATCTCCTGATTTTCTAGTTTGGGCGCAGCGTGATAAAAATGGCACTCCGCTTCAAAGAATTCAAATCATCAAAGGTTGGATTGATCCCACCAGTTCAACACCTTATGAAATGGTCTATGATGTGGTATGTTCAGATGGATTAAGCGTTGATCCTCTCACACATAGATGTCCTGATAATGGAGCCAGGGTGGATATTAATGATTGTTCTATCTCACAGGATGTCGGTTCAGCAGAGCTTAAAACGACATGGTCTGATCCAGATTTTAATCCAGAAGCTAAATCTTTCTACTATGTTAGAGTTTTGGAAAATCCAACCTGTCGATGGTCAACCTGGGATGCTATTAAAGCAGGCTATAAACCTAGATCGGGTTTACACCAAACGATACAGGAAAGGGCATGGACTTCACCTATTTGGTACATCCCACAAAAAGGTGATTTAGATATAATCCCATTAGGAGGAACCTTTAGAACAGTGAATTAATATTTAGTTCTAACTTCCACTAAAATTGCGTACAAGAATATTAATTTTCTTTATAGTCGGATTACTGATCTTTTTTCTTGATGTCGCCTTCAATTCTGATGAAAGTGATAAAGATATTTATATCTCTGACCAAGAATTAACCAGCCTTATTACCGCCTGGAAATCTCAAGTAGGCAGAAATCCTACAGATGAAGAGATTGTTAAAATAATCAACAATCTAGTTGAAGAGGAAATTCTCTATAGAGAGGCTCTATCATTGGGACTGGATAAAGAAGATCGGATCATCAAGAGAAGACTGGCTCAGAAGATAACATTCTTAAAACAAGAAACTCTTCCTGAAAATCCCAATCAAGAAATTTTAGAACAATTTTATAATGAACATAAAGAGCGGTATTTTACCAAGCCTAGCTATAGCTTTACCCATCTATTTTTTGCACAAGACACTGATTCTGAAAGAAGGTCTATACAAGCATTACAAGACTTATTGGACGACAAAGCACCGATAGATTCAGATCCTTATTTTCTAGGTAAAAACTTCACAGACAAAACCATTGAGGAGATTGCTAGAAACTTTGGCAATGATTTCATAGTGGCTTTTGATCACTTGGAGTCAAATCAGTGGTCTGGGCCTTTTGAATCATCCTTTGGACACCACTTAGTTTTATTGAGAGATTATAAGGATGGTTTTTTTCCGTCTTTTAATACAATCAAAGATCAAGTACTCAATGATTATTTTACCCAAATCAAAGAGAATGCCGTAGAGCAATATATTAATGATGTTAAATCTGAGTACAGAATCATTATTAATCCAAAATTAGAATTTTGATGTTTAGTTTGAGGCTGTCAGGTTTACTGTGTTTACTTATTGTTGCCCCACAACTGAGTGCACATGAGTTTAATCCAGCCCACCTTGTCATAGATGAAACTGCAGAAAATAAATATCAAGTTAATTGGATGTATCCGATCAAAAATATCGGCCCAAGAGCTGAGATTATTGTTCCTAGCACTTGTTCAAGCAAAGCCCAATCCCCTTACAAGCAAGGTAAGTATTTAGTCGAGAAGATCGATTTACTTTGTGGCGAATCCCTAAAAGGTCAAACGATAGAAGTCACAAATCTGAGCGTGCTTACAGATGCTCTGGTGACCATTACTTACCTTAATAAGGATGTATTTGAGGGCTTAATGAACCTTAAAGAATCAAAGCTTCTGGTACCTGTACAACAGCAGTCTTTCCCATCAAGTTACTTTGGTCTTGGTGTCGATCATCTTCTTAGTGGCACAGATCATATTCTTTTTATCCTCGGTCTGTTGTTTCTTGTGACCGGTATTATGAATATGATTAAAACAATAACTGCATTTACGATTGCCCATAGTATTACTTTAGGGCTTTCTGTACTGGATCTAATAGCTTTACCTCGAGCTACTGTTGAGGCTGTCATTGCTTTGACTATAATCTTTTTAGCTCTCGAAATTAGTGAGAAAAGAATCTACAAATCAACACCCTGGCTTATTGCATTTGCATTTGGCTTATTACACGGCTTAGGTTTTGCTAACGCATTAACTGGAATAGGTATCGCGAACGAGCAATTACTGCTCTCTTTACTCTTTTTTAACTTTGGTATTGAAGCCGGCCAGTTATTAATGATTCCTATTTTTGGTGTTTTAATTTGGTTGGCTTATAAATTCAATAAATACAATCAATCAGCTACCTGTGTTTCATACATATTAGGTGCAATGGGTTTTTTCTGGCTTATTAATAGAACTGTTGGAATAATTTACTAAAAATAGAGAGGAGACAAAATTGTGCTGACAGCTATGACACGTGAGATAAATGCTGCCATGAACAGTTGTGAATTGACTTTTTTAACCAGAGATAAGATCGACATGGATCTTGCGAAACAACAACATCAACAGTATCAATCAGTATTGTCTTCACTCGGATGCGAGATCGTCATTGTGCCGACCGAATCAAATTTGGCAGATTCTGTATTTATCGAGGATACAGCGGTGGTTCTAGATGAAGTTGCAGTGTTATGCCGGCCGGCGACAGCATTAAGAGGACAGGAGGTTGCAGGTGTTGAGGATGTTCTGCAACAATATAGAACACTTATCTCAATTCAGTCTCCTGGTACTCTCGAAGGCGGTGACCTGCTTCGTGTCGGTAAAGTCATTTATGCCGGTCTCTCCACACGATCGAATCAAAATGGTATCGAACAATTGAGTCGCATTGTTGCGGACTACGGATTTTCCGTGAAAACAGTAGAAACAGAAAAGTGTCTGCATTTAAAATCCGCTATTTCAGAAGTTGCCCCTGGCGTGCTTCTCATTAATCCTGACTGGATTAGTAGGTCTACTTTTAAGAATTATGAATTGATTGATGTCGACAAGGAAGAAGCGCACGCTGCCAACGCACTTCTTGTCGGTCAAAAGATAATTTATCCCTCTTCATTCCCACGCACCCTGGAAAAACTGGTGAATGCTGGTCTCGATGTGACACAGGTCAACGTGTCTGAACTGCAAAAGGCTGAAGGTGCAGTTACTTGCTGTAGCTTGATTTTCAAAATGTCTTTGTAATTGCTATTTGATAGTTTGATTATTTTAATCAACGAACAATTCTTCTCAAACGGCAACGGTAATCTCAGTAATCAATAGTCTTTGTAAGAACGGGGTGGATTAGGTAAATTAGATAAATATGAATCATAATCAAGGAAATTACCCAATGAGATCTGTGAAAACAACAATAGTAGTGATGGTTATGAGCTTATTCTTCGGTAGCTCAAATTGTTTTGCAATGGATACAGTTGATCCGGAATTGCTTTCCGCCATGGAATACCGACTGGTAGGACCACATCGAGGTGGCCGTGTTACAACAGTTGCAGGGGTGCCAGACAAACCACAACTATATTACATGGGAGCAACTGGTGGTGGTGTGTGGAAGACAGAAAATGCTGGTTTGACTTGGGAAAATATCTCGGATGGTTTTTTTAACGTCGGCACCATTGGTGCCATTGCTGTGGCAGAATCTGATCATAATGTTATCTATGTTGGTACCGGAGAAAAGTCTATCCGTGGTGTGACTACTAGTCAGGGAGACGGTATCTATAAATCAACGGATGCAGGTGCAACCTGGATGCATATCGGACTCCCTAAAGCAGGACAAATTTCACGTATCAAGATTCATCCAACGAATCCTGATATTGCCTATGCCGGGGCACAGGGTCAGATCTGGGGGCCCAATAAAGAGCGTGGTGTCTATCGTACGATGGATGGTGGCAAGACTTGGGAGCAGGTTTTGAGTGTTGATGCACAAACTGGTGCGACTGATCTTAGAATGGATCCGACCAATCCAAGGATTCTGTATGCAGCCATGTGGGAGCATGGCCGCAAACCTTGGTATGTCTTATCTGGTGGCACTGCCGGGGGGATTTTTAAGTCGACAGATGCGGGTGATAACTGGGAGAAGCTAACCAATGGTCTGCCTGAACTGATTGGCAAGATCGGAGTGGATGTTTCTGCAAGTAACCCGAATCGATTGTACGCAATTGTTGAAGCTATGCCTGGTGAGGGCGGCTTGTACCGTAGTGATGATGGTGGGACCTCTTGGGAATTGAAAAACAAGTCACGTATTCTTTGGACCCGCTCCTGGTACTATATGCACATCGCGGCTGACCCAGTGAACGAGGATATTGTCTACGTACTCAATGCACCATTTATGAAATCAATTGATGGCGGTGTGACTTTTGAAAAGAAATCCACACCACATGGTGATCATCATGATCACTGGATTAATCCCTATAACAATAAGAACATGATCAACGGTAATGATGGTGGTGCGACTATTACTTTTGATGGTGGTGAATCCTGGTCGAGTATTATGAACCAGCCAACAGCACAGTTTTACCGAATCAATACAGATAATCAGTTCCCGTACCGTATTTATGCAGGGCAACAAGACAACAGTACTGTCGCCATTCTTAGTCAAACGTATGGCAACAGTATAGGTAATGATGACTTTTATCCGGTAGGGGGTGGCGAGAGTGCTCATATTGCTTTCGATCCTGACAATCCACGCCTGATCTATGCCACTAGTATCAACAGTACACTCACTGAATATGATGCTGATAATGAACGCATTAGAGAAATTAAACCTTATCCAGAATTTATATTTGGAATGGAGTCAAAGGATCTGCGCTACCGTACCAACTGGAATGCTCCCGTTACTGCATCACCCCAGGATCCCAGCGTTATCTATTATGGTACAGAAAAGCTATTGAAGACCACTGACCGCGGAGTGACATTTGAACAAATCAGTCCGGATTTGACCAAGAATGAAAAAGATAAGCAAGGCCTGAATGGTGGACCTATTACTGCCGAGAATGTCGGTGCAGAATTTTATGGTACTATTCTGACCATCACCGCATCGCCACATGAATATGGCACGGTTTGGGTTGGTAGTGACGATGGTCTAATCCATGTCACTCGTAATGATGGCGAAAGCTGGAACGAAGTCACACCTCAAGATCTACGTGGTGCCATGATTAACTCTATCGAAGTGAGTCCGCACGATCCCGGCACGGCTTATGTTGCTGTCGCTGGCTATAAGATGAATGATTTCAGGCCATACATCTATAAACTGACGGATTTTGGACGACAATCGAGAAGAATTGATAGGGGGTTACCAGATGATAATTTTATTCGTGTCGTTCGTGAAGATCCTGAACGGCAGGGACTCCTATTCGCTGGTAGTGAAGTTAGTCTCTATGTGTCTTTTGATGATGGTGATAACTGGCAGTCACTGGCTCTCAACCTGCCGCCGGTACCAATTACTGATCTAGCAATTCGTCAAAATGACCTTGTTGTCTCCACGCAAGGCAGGGCCCTCTGGGTGCTTGACGACCTGTCTGCTCTGCGTCAAGTGCAAAATGACATGATAAGTAAGCCACTGCATGTTTTTACCCCTGGACCAGTTGAGATGATTAAGGGTAGTAATCCATCTGAACCCTCCAAGACCAAGGGCACGAACCCCCTTCGTGGCGTTGTATTCAACTACCACATTCGTGATGAACAAGAAGATCCGTTAACCATTGAGATCACCGATAATAACGGTAATCACGTGCGCACCTATTCAAGTGAAGAAAGTGACTTTGAACGTTGTATCATTGCTAATATAGATCAGCGTCTACCGTTTAAAGTCAAATATCCACCAAAAGAGCAGGGTGCTAACAAGTGGGTCTGGGATATGCGCAGACATGGTCTGCATTGCATTGATGATATTAAGTTATTCGAGGGATTTGCTGGCGCATATGTTATGCCTGGCACCTATCAGGCACGTATTTCAATTGGTGGTGCTGAAGATACTGTGACCCTCAATCTCATCACAGATCGTCGAATTACAGCTGACAGTCACGCTATTGCCGAAGTTGAACAAAAGGTTTTCGATTTAACAGCGTTGATGAACGAGTTGCTTGACAGTCTAACCTCTATTCGAAAGTCAAGAACTCAGATCAAGACTTTGATGACTGACTTCCCTGACGCAGAGTTGCTTCAGGATTCTGGTCAGAGTGCAATTGATCGTCTATCTGCATGGGAAAGAGAAGTTCTGCAGGTTGATTACGAGACTTACGAAGATGAAGATAATCTTCCAGGCAAGCTTGTCAAACAGGTGCGTCATCTACTGGATGTAATCGACGATGCAGGTCCACCAATCGCAGCAGGTGCGCTTGAACGATTGAGAGACCTTGAAGATGAATGGGCCAATTTACAGGCTGAACTACGAGACATTTCAACCTCAGATATCGAGGCTGTCAATAATTGGGCCAGTACAAATACTATCCCACATATTTCACCACCCATTGCACGGCGCTAATTTTGGCACGTAGATGAAATTCCATGGTTCATTTTCCAATGTGATAAGCGTTTAGGTATGCAGCAAAGATCAAAGAAAATCCCTATCATTATTATCATTGTGTGCATTCTTATTGTAGTGCTTTCAATCTACTTAGAAGGTAATAAAAAAGCTGAAAAAATTGGACCTGATTTGATTGTTTTCAATGCTGATATCAGAACCTCAGACCCAAAGTCTCCAATAGCTCAAGCTTTTGCTGTCAACAAAGGAAAATTTATTGCTATAGGAACCAATCAAGAGATTCAGAGCCTAGGAAAAAAAAATACCCAACAAATTGATGCACAAGGGCTTAGCGTTTTGCCTGGGTTCATAGACAGCCATACCCACTTATCTTCGGGTGGAAAAATTGTTACCGGGGTTAATTTAACCGGTGTTAAAGAAAAATCTGTGTGGTTAGATATGATTGCAGAAAAAATCAAGACAATGGAATCGGGTGAATGGTTATTGGGTGGTCGCTGGGATTACACTCTTGAAAATAAGGGCTTGCCTACCCGTTGGGAATTAGACGAAGTTTCTCCCCATAACCCAGTGGCACTATCTGATATTGATGGCCATAGCATGTGGGTAAATACTTTAGCTATCGAGAAGGCCAAGATCACAGCTGATTCAATTGTTCCAGTCGGTGGACAAATAATGCTTGATGAAGACACTGGAAAACTCAATGGAATATTGCTTGAAGGCGCTATGGATCTTGTTTGGAGAGATGAAAGTTATGTAAGAGATTCTGACAAGGCAAGGAAACAAATATCACAAGTTCTCAACTTTGCTACTTCACTTGGGATAACAAGTATTCACGATATGTCTAGCAAGATTGAGTTAGAAAAATATTTAGATTTGGCAGAAGAGGGTAAACTTTATGTCAGGACATTTTATGGTGAGCACTCTAAGTTTGACGCAGGACAGGACAGCACTTCTGATAAAGCTCAGATTAAAAAACTCAGAAATAAATATAAATTCAACGATCCTAATAAAGGTCCAATGGTTGAATTTGGTTTTATAAAATATGTAATGGACGGTGTGCTCTCAACCCATACTGCGGCAATGCTAGAACCTTACTCTGATCGCCCTGATTTATTCGGTGAACCTTTTTATACTCAAGAAGAAATTAATGCTCTCGTCAACAGAGCTAATGGGCTAGGTTTCCCAGTAGCTATACATGCGATCGGCGATCGGGCAGTGAGAATGGCTTTAAATGCATTTGAGTCCTCTGGTAACAGAGAGTATGCAAATCGCATTGAGCATATCGAAATTATTAATCCCAATGATGTGCCAAGATTCAAAGCATTAAATGTGACAGCATCCATGCAACCCAATCATGGTACTGGAGTCATTGGGAAATATATCACTGAGAGAGTCGGTGAAGAGCGTGAACAGAATGCCTATGTCTGGGGAGATTTTTTAAGATCTGGAACCCAACTGGCTTTCAGTAGTGATTTTGCAACCTCACCATTTTCTCCTCTTGCACATATTGCAGATGCTGTTTTTCGCGAAAGTCCAAGTGGTTTGTTTGATGGGACTTGGTACCCAGATCAGGCAGTAACTTTTGAGCAAGCCTTGTCTGCTTATACACAAGTTGGAGCGAATCTATCAGGATGGGGAGGTGAGCTAGGTAGCATTACTGTAGGTAAATGGGCAGATTTTGTCTTACTGGATAGCATCCTAGGCAATCCAGTTGGCCGAGAATTGAAAACAACGAATGTCTCCGCCACTTATTTCGCAGGAATATTGGCTTACTCCACCGCCGAAAAACACTAAATTCCAGCCATATCATGCTAAAACACCACAGATAGTGGTTTTAAAGCAACAAAATGTGGAGTCATCCTTAAGTAAAAAACTAAGTCCTTGTTTTATATGGGCTACAGACTGTGTTAGGCTTAGCTCTTGTTAACTGGTTTAATTGACTTAAAGAGGGACAATTATGAAATTAAAAAATATTTCCATTGCAGTTTTCATTGCTGCAGGAATTTTTACATACAGTACTCCATGGGCAGCTATTGAGGAGATTGTTGTTACCGCAACGAAGAGAGATTCGACTATTCAAGACGTGCCTTTTTCTATTAATGCACAAACTGCAGAGACGATCCAACGTACCGGTGCCGTGAGTTTTGAAGACTTAGCTAGAAATGTCGCTGGGTTGGCTGTACAAAACTTAGGACCAGGACAGAGCCAAGTCGGAATTCGGGGGCTTTCCGCCGGACAGATCGTAAGAGATCAACCTGGCGTTAAGGAACAGGTTGGAGTTTACATGGATGAATCCGTGATTTCATTGTCCTTGTTTACACCCGATTTTGATCTGTATGATCTTAATCGAGTTGAAACCCTACGTGGTCCTCAAGGAACACTATTTGGGTCTGGATCAATTGGTGGAACGGTTAGATACATTACCAATCAACCCAATGTGGATGAATTTGAAGCTGAATTGTCTCTAGATCTTAACACCATCAGCCAAGGCTCAAACGGTGGTCACATTAAGGCCATGGTTAACACTCCCTTAGCTAATGGAGGTGCTGTGCGAGCGGTTGTATACTCAACTGAATATGGAGGTTATATTGATGCCTACGGAGAAGGCGACACATTTAATGCAGACGTTAACGAGGGATCACGAGATGGTGCTCGTATTTCAGCAACCTTCTCACCGAGTGATACTCTGACAATTACTCCTCGAATTATTTTTCAGGAGACTGAATATGATGGCTACAATCGACAAGAGGAATTTAACTTATTTGCCAATCCATTCACTACTACTAGAACTGCAAGAACCTTCAAGCCACGCCAGCAACATCTACTGCGGCAGGAAGGTTACTCGGATGAAACAACTTTGGCAGATGTTGTTGTTGAGTCTGCCTTTGATGGCTATGATATGACTTTCGTTGGTAGCTATATGGAGCGGGACATTCTTGTTAGCCGTGATGCAACTGCTCTGACTAGTAGTGTATGGCACGATATAGGATATGATCCTGTGATGTATACTCTTCCATCCAATCTGCGAGATACCACGGCTCTAGAGCAAACTACTGCTGAACTTCGTTTTGCTTCAAATACTGACGGACCATTGCAGTGGTTAGTGGGTTTCTTTTATTCAGATATGCAGAGAGAATACGCACAGCGTCTTCCTACTCCAGGGTCTGCAGTTTGGACAGATGCTACTTTAGGTGCAGGTACTTCTGCAGCTGTTGCTAATGGTTATTCAAATCTAGATTCACCATTTAACTCAGATCTCCCATATGATATTCAGCAAATTGCTCTGTTTGGAGAAGCAACCTATGATCTGAGTGATCAGTTACAATTGACTTTTGGGGGACGTTACTACGATCTTGATGAGAGTAGAGTCATTACATCAGGTGGATTGTTTGCTAATGGTGATTCAGGCACAGTAAATGAAACCACATCAAGCGGATTTGCACCCAGAGTTCTTCTTCGCTACGACATGAATGATGATGTCACATTGAATGCACAGATTTCACAAGGGGTCAGACTTGGAGGGGTGAACGATCCTCTCAATGCCAACATGTGTACTCCTGAAGATAAATTAATCTTTGGCAGTTATCAGTCATATGATGATGAAACTATGTGGAATTACGAGGTCGGTATAAAATCACGTTTAGGCAATGGAGCCACTTTGAATGCTGCAGTTTTTTATGCAGACATCGAGAATCTTCAAGCTACATTGGATGCCGGTTCATGTTCATCAAGGATTTCCTTTAATGTTCCTGACTCTAAAACTAGTGGAGTTGAGGTTGAATATGTTTCACAACCTACTGACTATCTCACCTTCTCAATATCAGGAAGTGCTGTAAATGCTGAATTCAAATCCACTGTTATGGATGCAACGGGTTCAGTTTTGGGAGGACTCCAAGATGGTAACCGTTTAGCTTCTGTGCCAGAGCTTCAATTGGCGGCAACAGCCACTTATGTATTTCCAATAGTACTTGGTGATGCTTATGCCTCAGCAACAGTTCACCATGTTGGTGACCGTATTACACAACCAACTGACCAACTTTATGGTGCTGGTGACTTTGCTTCAGGATTAGTATTTGGAGGAGCATCAGGTGCAGACATCACTAGCTTAGATCTAGTGTTGCCCTCATATACGATCTTTAATATCAGAGTAGGGGTTGAAGTAGCTTCAGGTTGGGATGCTGCATTGTATATCAATAATGCTACCGATGAGAATGCACACTTGTCCTTTGACCGTGAACGTGGTGGTCGTGCTCGACTAGCTTTTAGGACCAATCAACCTCGAACTATTGGTGTAAATATTAGAAAACATTTCTAATTGTTGGTTATAAGGTAGTGATTAAATAAAGACGCCCGGTGTATAACCGGGCGTTTTTTATTCTAATAAATTAAAAAACACTGTTGACTCTTTAGAGACAGTTTTTAAACTGTAACTATGACACGAAATTTATCTAAGAATTTACAAATCTCATTGGTAATGATTTCTTTTCTTTTTGTTATCTCTTGTAGTTGGATGGGAGATAGAAATTATGAAGCCACTATCCGAGTCACCTCCTATGGTATACCTCACATCTTGGCAGAAGATTGGGGAGATCTAGGTTTTGGATATGGTTATCAATTTACCAGCGATAATTTTTGTGAGCTCGCCAAACATGTCGTGAGAGTCAATGGTGAAATGTCAAAATATTTTGGCAGATCCAATCAAAACCTTGCTAGTGATGCCTTGATAAAGTTTTTTGGAAAAAAATCAACCATTCGTGTTAACGGTTTGCTGCACGCAGATAAGAGAATGGTGGAGGTCTCAGAAGGCTACGCTGCAGGATATAATCACTATCTTGACAATATTCCTCAAGGGATGCATCAATCGTGTATTAATGCTGAATGGTTAAGACCTATTGATCTCTATGATGTTGCTAGAATGTCTGTCTACATTACGCTGCTAGCTTCTTTCTCAGATCCTCGGATTGCTAATGCGGTTCTTGCATTAGGTATAGAAGAAGGTAATGAACAAACAGCCTTGAATCTAGAAACGTTTGCATTGTCTGAATCAATGGGTAGCAACTCTTACGCATTGGGTAGTAAAGTCACTCAAACAGGTCAAGCGATGCTATTAGGGAATCCACATTACCCTTGGAGAGGGCAAAGACGGTTTTATCAGGTGCATATGACTATTCCTGAAGAGATTGATGTTATGGGGATCTCTATTCTAGGAAGCCCCTTGATCAATGTTGGTTTTACCGAGAAATTCGCTTGGACCCATACGGTGTCCAATGCAAATCGATTCACTTTATACGAGCTGGATTTGAACGACCAAGATCGAAAAATCTATACCTATAATCAAAAAAGAACCAACATAAAATCTTTCCCGATTGAGATAGAAGTTAAAGAGAGCGATGATTCGATATCTACAGAAACAATAGAATTACATTTCAGTCGCTTTGGTTTGCTTCTTGATGCAGGAGTGTTGTTAGGCGATGAGAGTTTGACCGGTTGGCCAAACCGAGATGGCAAAGTTTTTGCAATTCGTGATGTTGCCATGGATAACCAAAGAATAGGAACCACTATTGTTGGCATGTTAACGGCGAAGAGCTTCGATCAATTTATTAACACAATTAGAGATAATTTAGGATTAAGTTTTATTAACACCATTGCAGTAAACGATCAAGGAGAGGCATTCTACGGGGACTATTCAACGGTTCCTTATCTCACAGATCAGCAATTGCAGGATTGCCAACCCAGTGCGACCGGCCAATTAATCAACAGAGTATCGGTTAATCTAATGAGAAATCCATTAGGAATTCCGGTATTGGCTGGTAATCGTTCAGAATGTAACTGGATCGCAGATCCAAAATCCCCCCAAGAGGGTTTGATTCCAGGAGGACAGTTGGCTTCGATAAGGACCAACCATTATGCCAGTAATAGCAATGACAGTTATTGGTTAGCTAATTTAGAAAACCCCATGACTGGCTATTTAAAAGTGATGGGAGGTGAGGAATATCAGGTTTCACTGAGAACTCAATTGGCATTATTGCAAATTCAAGAACGAATCAATGGAACCGACGGTTTAGATGATAATCCTTTGTTTTCACTGAGAAACTTACAAGCTGTGGCACTAGCGGCTCGAAATTTGGCCGGAGAGTGGTTTTTAGATGATCTTTTGACACTGTGTAGGGTTTATCCAGAAGAATTAACAAACAAGGCCTCACGTGCTTGCGAAGTATTGGCTCAATGGGATAAGAAAACTAACATAGAAAGTATTGGTAATCAGGTATTTTATCTTTTTTGGCAAAAAGCTCAGAGAATTGCCAACCTACATCGTGAACCGTTTGATCCTAAACGACCGATCGATACTCCAAGGGGATTAAATTTTGATGATTCTGTAGTGCGTTCTGAATTAATTCAATCTTTGGATTCTGCGGTCCAAGTGTTTGATGAGAACCTCATTCCTCTTGATGCGCCGTGGGGGGAGATTCATTATGAAATCAGAAACGGCAAAAAAATACCTCTTTTTGGTGGGGGATTTAATGCTGGCAATTTTAGTGCCATGCAAGCCAAGCTCACCAAAGGGGAAGGATGGTCTGAAATGATCACAGGAAACAGCTATCTTCAGACCGTAACTTGGGATGAGGAGGGTGTTGTGGCAGAGGGAATTCTCAGTTATTCTCAGTCCTCTGATCCTGACAATCCGCATTTCCAGGATCAAACAGAACTCTATTCTCAAAAGAAATGGGTGAAACTGCCATTCAAAGAAAAAGATATCCTGGCAGATCCAAATCTTGAGATCATCAACATTAAAACCGATTGATTTCTATATTTGAACAGGGGCTAATCTATTAAACCTCTTCGTTTAAGTAAGGGTTCAATCTCTGGGTCAGATCCCCTGAATGTTCTGTATTGATCCATTAAATCTTTAGTATTCCCTGATGAATAAATAAGAGTTTTTAATTTATTTGCAGTCTCTGGATCAAACAATCCTTTTTCTTTGAATAACTCAAATGCATCTGCATCGAGTACTTCAGTCCAAAGATAACTGTAATAGCCTGATGAGTATCCTCCTGCAAAAATATGAGCAAAATAGGTACTTCTATAGCGGCTGGTTATTTCAGGAATGAGATCTAAATCTTGAAGAATCTTAGTTTCAAATAAATTAGCGTCCTCAATGGGTTCTTCCAGGGTATGCCAGGCCATATCAAGGTAGGAAGCTGCCACGTATTCAGTGGTAGCAAACCCCTGATTAAATAAAGATGCCTTAGAAATTTTATCAAGCAATTCCAGAGGAATCGGTTCATTCGTCTGGTAGTGTCTTGCGTAAGACTTAATGACGCTTGGTTCTATGGCCCAGTTTTCCATGAGTTGTGAGGGGAATTCCACATAATCTCTCGCTACTCTTGTGCCCGAGAGACTCGGATAGGTCGCCTTGGACAATAATCCATGGAGCGCGTGTCCGAACTCATGGAACAATGTTGATGCTTGTTCAAAGGAAAGCAAGGCAAAACCGTCTTTGTTCTCAGGAGGGAAATTGCAAACATTAACCACTATCGGTATTTGGACGCCGTCAAATGTACTCTGACTCCTAAAAGTATTCATCCAGGCTCCCCCCCCTTTATTGGGTCTGATGGTGTAATCAGTATAGAAAATTCCGATGGTATCACCCTGTTCATTTTTGACTTCAAATGAACGGATGTTCTCTCTGTATTTTGGGAAATCAAATCTTTCAGTAAAGCTTATTTGAAAAAGTTTATTGGCAACATCAAAAGCTCCTTGAAGGACTTTTCGTTCGCTAAAATACGGTTTGACTTCAGCTTCGGTAAAATCATACTTTTCTTGCCTTATTTTTTCTGAATAATGCCACCAATCCCAAGCTGCAAATTCAAAGTCATTTCCTTCGGCATTGATCAATTCCTGCATTTCTTGAACTTCTTTCTCTGCTCTGGAGAGTCCTGGTTTCCAGACTTGCTCAAGCAGATCATTAACTCTCTTTGTATTTTTTGCCATGGTATCTTCAAGAACAAAATCGGCATGGTTGTCGTATCCAAGTAGATTGGCTTTATCAATGCGAAGGGCTGCCATTTTTATGGCGATGTTTTTGTTATCTCGTTCGTTGTCGTTATCGCCTCTCTTAATGTAAGCATTGTAGAGTTTTTCTCTTAAATCTCTCTGTGTGGAGTAGGTAAGAAATGGATACATACTGGCTCTGTTTGGTTTAAATTTCCAATGACTCTCATTACCTTCTGAGTCAGCTAATTTTGATGCTTGATCAATTACATCTTCTGGCAATCCGCTCAATTGGTTTTCATCCTTAATGATCAAACTGAATCCTTCGTTTGTTTCTTTCAACAAGTTCTGATCAAACTGCACCGAGAGAGTAGCTATCTTTTGATTGATTTCAGTCAAGCTTTTCATAGATGCTTCATTCAACTGCACTCCAGCACGAACAAAATGCTTATGAGTTTCTTCTACTAATCTCCTTTGCTCAGGACTTAACTTTTTTTGGAATGAATGAGACCATGAACTGTGTCTTTCTTCATAAATGCTTTTTATTCTTTGAAAGAGTTTCTTGTTCAGTAATATTTTATCGCTGTGGGCGGAGAGTTGAGGGCTGATGAGTTGAGCGAGACTATCCATTTCATCATTTGTATTTGATCCAAGTAGGTTGAAAAATACATCTGCAACCTTATCTAGGGTTTTACCAGTTCTTTCCATGGCAACGATGGTGTTTTCAAATGTAGGTGCAGCTTTATTATCAGCAATTGCATTAATTTCATCGATGTGTTCTTTCATGCCTTGTTCGAATGCTGGTTGATAATGTTCCATCTTTATTTCTTCAAAAGGAGGGATCTGGTAGGGAGTTGTATAGTCTGTAAAGAAAGGATTCATAGCATTGACCATGTTTGTAGTGCCGGTGCAAAAAATAACTATATACAAGAGCAGTGTTAATTTTTTCATTTTCTATCTGAATTAATGATTAGGACCCATTACTCTAGAAATATTTAAAGTAGATGTCTATAAAAATGATGTCTTATTTCATTAGGATGCTGTAGATTGCAAGCGAAAATACTATTGAAAAGGTATAATTTAACTGTTTTTTTATGGCAAGGTGGCAGAGTGGTTATGCAGCGGCCTGCAAAGCCGTGGACGTCGGTTCGATTCCGATCCTTGCCTCATGAATTTTGGGCCCGGGTGGCGGAATTGGTAGACGCTACGGACTTAAAATCCGTTGTCCGAAAGGACGTGCCGGTTCGAGTCCGGCCCTGGGCACCAAATTCAATTATCTCGAATTATTGATTTCCTCTTTTCTTTTTGCCACAAAGGCTATTAAAGCTTCGTTGACAGATGGATCTAGGGTTGGCTGTTCGTAGTGCTTCAACAAATTTTTCCATGTCTTATTGGCTCGTTCAAGTGTGGTGATGGATCCATTTTTTTCCCAATTTTCGAAATTTTCCCAGTCAGAAATCATCGGAGTGTAAAATTCGGTTGAGTAGTGTTTCATGGTTTGATCGGTGTCAAAGAAATGTCCACCAGGACCGACACTTTCAATCGTCTCCACCCCTAGATTGTAAGAGTTTACCTCAATGGGTTTCAAAGACTCAGAAATTGTCTGCAGCATTTCTGCATCGATGATCAATTTTTCAAAAGAAGCTGTTAGACCCCCTTCAAGCCACCCTGCGGCGTGATTCACTAAATTTGCATGGCTCATGATGGTTGCCCACAATGACATTCCACTTTCATAAATAGCTTGTGCATCAACAGAATTGGAAGCATTGGTGTTGCTACTTCGGTATGGAAAACCATAAAATCTTGCAAGTTGTCCACCAGCAATCGTGGATCTAATGTATTCGGGCGTACCAAAGGCAGGGGATCCTGTTCTCATGTCGACATTGGTAGAAAATGAACCGTAAATAATGGGAGCACTTGATCTAACTAACTGAGTTAAGGTTACCACCGCCAAAATCTCTGCATTTTGCTGCACCAGTGTTCCAGCTTGCTTAATTGGTGCCATAGCCCCTGATAGAGTAAATGGGGTTACACAAACCGCTTGTCCTGCTCTTGCAAGCTCAATGGTTGCTTCTGACATTGGGATATCCAGTTGCATCGGAGAATTTGTATTAATAATTCCCATAACAGATGGATTTTCTAGCAGTTCCTCTCTAGTGCAATCAAAGGCAATGCGGTGCATATCAATGCAATCCTTAGTTCTAACTTTCCCCATGGAAGATGATTGACAGTTTTTGTCCAATAATTGAAATTGGGCTAAATAAAAATCAAGGTGTCTTGTTGATGAAGGTAATTCAATAGTCTCAAATGCCATGCCGCCTTCTTGATGAATAATATTAAGGCTTTGAATGATCTTCATATAGTTGCATAGATCCTCAAAAGTGCCTCTCCGCCTTCCTCTATCGAGATCACTGCAAAAAGCTGGGCCACCAATGGCACTGAAAACAATACGCTTTCCCCCGATTTTTAAATCTCGTTTGGGATTTCTTGCTCGTAAGGTAAATTCTTTAGGTGCCTTTGAAATATTACTTAATACCAAATTCCTATCAAAATGGACCATTTGTGAGGATTCATCGACATCCAAACCTGCATCTTTAAATATTTTTCTTGCGTCTTGATGTAAGATTTTCATGCCAACTCTTTCAAGAACATCGAGGGATGCATGATGAATAGATTCAATCTCATCCTCACTAATAATTTCCAGAGCAGAAAACTCAGTCATTACCTCCTGCCAAGGAAGTTGATTGACCAAATTCCCCTTTGATTTCTTCCTTCGTTCTCTTTGCATCATCAGATTTTCTGAATTTTAAATCTTCTCTTCAATTATAGCCCTCGATACAGCTAAATAATTATAAATCCATATGATCAGCTCTACCGAATTAAATGAAGAACAAATTTCTAATTTAAGATGATCGACCACACTAATTTAAAAGTTTCACCAGACTTGAGTCTCTACAAGTCACTTGAAGGATATGAAAAAATTATGTCTTGGTATGAACGATTAAAAAATAGAATTCAGGTTGATCATGATTCTCTATTTATTAATACCCGGTTTGGAACAACGCATGTTATCGCTGCGGGCGATAAGGAAGCAAAACCCGTATTATTGATTCCAGGGATTGCAGGTTGTGCCCCTTTATGGCGTCATCAAATCAATGATTTATCTAGCCATTATAGAATCTTCGCCCTTGATGTAGTAGGGCAACCAGGAAAAAGTGATCCAAATCCACTCTCCATTTTCAATGATGATTATACCCATTGGTTGGAAGATGTAATCAAAGGTTTAGGTATAGAAAAACCTCACTGTATTGGAGTCAGCACTGGGGGGACGACTGCAATGGATATGGCTATTGTCAAGTCAGAATTAATAGACAAAGTGGTGATGTGTGGACCCACTGGACTTGCCAGAGCTAGATTGCCATTTCATATATGGTTCTCAAGAGCGATGGCTAAGAAAAAAGATGCAGACGTTCTCGAAGATGAAATCACAGCGTCTTCATTTTCCAAGCCAAGATCAGGAAAAACATTTGGTTCATTTGATAGGCAGTTGGCAAGAGGTATGGCTTTGTGCACTCGGTTTTATCGGGTTGATAAATCGTTGGGGATTTATAGCGAGAGAACCTCAAGAATTAATTTTATAAAAGGCTTAAAAGTAATCGGTAAATTCTTCTTTTCTGTTGAGAAAAAACGTTTAAAGAAGTTTAGGAACGACGGTCTTTTGATACTTGGTGAATTTGAGGTTTTATATGATCCTAAAAAAATTTCAAAAAAGATAAAAAAATTAATACCTAATTTAAAGATTCAAATCATTAATGATGCTGGTCATGCGGCTGTTTATGACCAACCGAATGAAGTAAACAGTCTGGTTATCTCCTTTTTATCTAATAATTAATACCTAACACTTTATGGATCATCGGAATACTAAACTTAGTTTATTATTACTTTTATCTTTTCCTATGATCCTAAATGCTCACGAGGCTAACAGTTTACCTTATGGGCCTTTTCTTAGTGGCATTACTCATCCGGTGCTCGGTTTTGACCATTTTTTAGCTATGGTTAGTGTAGGTATGGTGAGTGCCCAAATAGGTGGGGCTGCTATTTGGTCTGTCCCCTTAACATTTGTGTCGGTCATGTTCTTAGGTGGGCTCATGGGTATTAGTTTAGGGGGAATGAGCGGTTATGAGATAGGTATTGCTTTATCTGTTTTATTTCTCGGGGCAGCATTAGCAGCCGACAAAGAGATCACCCGCTTATTTGCCATGATTGCTGTAGCTATTTTTGCTGTATTTCATGGTTATGCTCACGGACAAGAAATACCGGTGATTGCAGAACCCAAACCCTATATTGCTGGTTTTATGGCAGGGACCATAATGTTACATATTACAGGCTTAGTACTAGCAGACATTTCAACACATTATAGAAAAGGGAAAGTTATTTTAAGGTGTACAGGTTTTTTGATTGCACTTGTTGGGGTTTATTTTTTTACAATTTCTGTTTGACAGTGAGGAGGGTTGAATTATGAAAAAAAGATTGATTATCTGGGAAGTAGGCAGTTTTTTTTGGGTTATATTAGCAGGCTCAGCTCTACATTTTTCTTTTGAACTCAGTGAATTTTGGACACCTCTTGCCCTTTTTTCAGCAGTAAACGAAAGTACATGGGAGCATCTAAAAATGTATTTTTGGCCTGGATTAATCTATGCACTCATCCAGTATACTTATACGAGAGACATTGCTAATAATTACTGGCTAGCAAAATTAATTTCACTGATAGCAACACCACTTGGAATTATTATCTCTTTTTATGGGTATCTTTCCATAGCCCTTCCAGTTTATGGAACAGGTTTTTTTGTAATGGATTTAATGACAATGGTTGTTGGTCTTTCTTGTGGTTCTTTCTGTGCCTATAAGTTAATGATGAAATCATCCATTCATTCAGTTCCAAAAAATTATGTTCTTTCTGGATACTTGATTTTGACTTCGATGTTCTCAATATTGACATATTTTCCGCCTAAATTATTTCTTTTTGAGAATTATTTTGGTTATGAATACAAAGGTGAGTACGGAATCCTGAATAACTACGAGCCTTATCGCGTTTTTAGAAAAAACTAGATTAAATTTTCTGCTTAGGGCGTTCTTTTGGAGCAGTCAATAGCAGTGGCTGGGATGAAACAACAACACCACCAGGTTGTTCTAGCGTAATTGCAAAAGCTCTGGCATTGAAGATTGGTAACTTCGGATTGATAGGAATGATCACTTCTTTCTCGGATGTGGTTATATCAAAAACACCCCCGTCAACGGGATTAAGATACTTGATGGGATCAACAATCCAAATTTGGTATTGATTTAGGGATGAATCATTGATTGGCATTCCCGTTATTGTAATAAATCCTTTTTGTTTATCATGACTCCAGATGACATGACCTTGAATGGTTTCAAAGTCTGATGTTTTTCCATACCAAGGATGATTCATTAAGTCTTTTGCAGTGTTTTTCAGAACCATTCTTTTTAAGGGCAAGTAGCGATAATTATTTTCATATGTTTTAAAGGTAATCATTGAATAGGACAAACCAATCGTTAACATCACCGTTATACTCCAAGCATATGCTGGTTTTATTAGAGTTTTGAATAAGCTATTAAAATTAAAGCCTGGAAGAGTATTTTTCTCATCCGATGTTGAATCATAAGTCTTTAGGATTTTATTTCTGATTTCACTCGGTAAAGTTTCATTGGCGGTATCATCCATCAGGTAGAAACCTATTTGTGACAATGCAGCGGTTTTAGCAAAGTCATCCTTTGTATATTCTGGATAGTGTAATAATAATTGAGCCAATTTTTGCTCATCTTCAAATGATAAATGCTCTACTGCTGACAGTGCTAATAGTTCTATCAATATTTGTTTTTCTTTGTCTTTTCTATCCATGATAAAGATGTTTAACTTTCGTATTTATGCGTTTGATGTCCTCTCTAATTTTCATTAAATTCCTGCGAATCTTAGTCTTGACAGTACCCAGTGGTAGATTAAGTAATTTAGCTATTTCTAAGTGCGAGTATCCTTGGTAAATTGAAAGAGAGAGTAATTCTTGGTCTTGTATGTCGAGTTTTTTCAAAGCTCTAATAACTAGAGAGATTTCGGCATTTTCTTCTAGATTTGATTTTTGGCTAAAAACATCATCACTTAAAGAATCTTCAATCGATTTTAAAACTTTGTGTTTATTATTCTTCCTTAAATTATCAATTAATCTACGCCTTGTTATCATTGAAATAAAAGTAATTTCTGATGCTTTGTTTGGGTCAAAACGACCAGCAGATTGCCATAATGCAACAAATATTTCTTGAACAGCATCTTCAGCTTCATTTTGATTGGATAAGTATCGTCTGGCAATAGACCAAATTAAGTTGCCATACTTATTAATTAACTCTTCAAATGCTTCAGGATTACCACTAGCCACTTTGGCTAACAGGTTTTCGTTGGCTTTTGGATTAGTGTTTGCCATTCCACTCTCAGCAGTATCTTTGATAGACAGGTTGTTTATAATCAGTTCCAACAAAGGCACCACTTAGTTCTTTGATAGTAATTAGACATCTAATTAACATATTTCGGTCATCCATTAGAACTAGATTCAAGTTTATGCTCACAAATAGTCAAAATAGAGCAAATTTAATCAGTTTTCAAAACTATAACCAACACCATACAATGACCGGATGTAATCAGTCTTGGGGTTAATTACTTTGAGCTTGTGTCGTAGATTCTTAATATGAGTGTCTACTGTTCGATCCAGAACGATACGCCCATCGTCAAAAATCATATTTAGGATTTGATCCCTATTGTAAACTCGTCCTGAGTGCTCAACAAACATGGCAAGTAATCTAAATTCAACTGGAGTTAGATCTAGCTTTATTCCATCAAGCGTGATTGAGAATCGTTCTCTATCGATTTCAAACCCATTCGATAGGTTATTTTTGATATATTCTGGATCGACTCGTCTTAATACAGCCTTGACTCTTGCCACTACTTCCTTGGGGCTAAATGGTTTGCAGATATAATCATCTGCACCCATCTCAAGTCCGATGAGACGGTCAATTTCATCAACCATAGCTGTGATCATAATAATAGGTAATTGGGAGAATGTTCTAATTTCCTGACAAATCTCTTTACCATTCATAGCGGGCAGCATTAAATCCAATAAAATTAAATCGGGATTATGTTTCTTAATCCATGGAATGACTCGTGTGCCGATATCAATGTGTTTTGTTTTAAAGCCTTCTTTTTGTAAATACTCAACCAGTATATTTGCCAGCTTCAATTCATCTTCAACAATTAAGATCGTTTTTTCCATCACTTATTTCTTGTTGAATTTAATTTCAATGAATAGACCACCCAAAGCAGAGGATTGAGCATTGATTGTGCCAGAATGGGCTTCCACAATTGCTTTGCAAATAGATAAGCCTATACCAGCGCCACCGTTTTCCCTAGAACGGGATGAATCTTTTCTGAAGAGCCGTTCAAAAATCTTATCCATAGATTCTTGATCTACACTTGGAGCAGAATCTGAAAAGGTAACGACAACATTGCTGCTTTCTTCAAAGATTGCAACCTCAATAGTTCCTGGTGCATCGGTATAACGTAGAGAATTTTCTAGTAAGTTTGAAAACAACTGACCCAATCTTTTTTCATCTCCAATGATTTCAAATGAATCATCAATTGAAGTGTTTAACTGAAGTTCATTTTGCACACATCTATCTGTATATCCTGTGAGGGTTTGTGATAAAAGATCAGAAAGGTTTGTATCAGCCATCTTATATTTCATGGCACCAATGTCAGAGAGCGCCAATTCATAGAGATCTTCTACTAGAGAATTTAGGCGTTCCACTTCATTGGATAACGAGATCAGTGATTCAGCATCAAAATTCCTAATTCCATCATGAATGGACTCTATTTCACTTTTTAATATTGCCAAGGGAGTTCTAAGTTCATGAGAAATATCAGCAATCCATTGCTTTTGACTTTCTGAGTTCTTATCCAATGTTTTTGCAAGAATATTAAAATCTCTGGATAATCTTCCCATTTCATCTTTATTTTTGATTTTGACTCTTGTTTTAAATTCCCCACCAATGAGTTCTTTTGTTGCTAAGGCTAGCCTTCTGATAGGACCAGTAAAATTCATCGTGAAAAGCAGCGAAATCAGTCCTGCAAAAATTAATGCAATGAAGGCAGCTCCATATAGAGTTGATTGTTGTGCTTCTGCAAATTGCATGTCAATGCGTTCAATTAGCCCGGGAGGTGCTAGCAGAGCAAGTGTCCCAACTTGGTTACTTTCAAAGTAAATAGGGACCGTTCTTATCGCACGCTGATTTACTTCTTTGGTCTTGAAACCGATAAGCAGTTGATCCTTGGCATCGTAGAGACTAAGCCTTCCTCTGAGAAGATTTTTATTTTTTTTAGGCTGTCCAAAGGTGAAACGGTATCTAGTAAACTCTCTTCCTCTGGAAGTGTTGCCTGATGTCATGATTATATTGTTCTCGATCCATCGTTTTTCATTCAACAACACATTGGCAATCCTTGGGTTGGATCTTATAAATTCCCATGTTTGCACCTCTGCATAATAGTCTTCTAGATCACCTGCAAATTGGCTCAATTGGTTTATTTCTGATGCTTGAATGTAATTTAAAAATTCAGTTTTAAAATTCCATTGCAAAAAACCAACTAAAAAAGCTATGACAACAAGAAAACTTGCTGAAAAACCTATAAACAGTTTTGGAAAAATCTTCATTAATTATTTAATTTTTTGACTTTATTTTACGAATTATAATGCAATGATCATTGTAGAAGTTCAGTATTCATTGTTTCTTCATATTTCCTTAATGATTCAAGATGTATAATAAGTCATCAATTTTAATACAATTGGAGGCAAAACCAATGAAACAATTCTTAGCAATTTTGGCGACAATTATTATTTATTCTAGCTCAGTTCTATTGATTGATTCAGCTCTAGCAGCAGATCCCCATAACAATGCAAGTCAACAGGAATCACACCAACATGATAATCATGATCATGATGGTGATAGACACAAACACCATGGCAAAGGTAGAGGAGATAGTAGAGGAGATAGTAGAGGAGATCGAGATGGTCTCAGAATGCTTTTCCGAGGCCTTGAATTAGACGAGGAACAACGTGCCCAAGTTGGCTCGATCATGAGAGAGCAAATGGAGAAGGGTAGACAACAAGGTGAAGCATTAAAAGCGAGCATGTTTAATGAAACCAGAGATCAGCTGTCTGGTGTTTTATCCGAGGAACAACTCGAGCAGTTTGATAGAAATGCCGAGCGTGCGAAAGAAATGGGAGATAAAATGAAAGCGCATGCAGGTAAACATCCCAAAGCATGGGGCAAGAAAGGCAAACGGGGTAAAAAGGGTAAAAAAGGCAAGAAAAAACCCAAACATAACCACCAACAATAATTTTCTCTTTACTGCCAGAATGGCAGGACCCTTACTGGGATCAATAATTTTCTCCCCCTAGTGATTGATCCCAGTATCTTTAATTTTAATCTCTAGAGCATTCATAATCTTACTGTATTAAAATGGTCCTCTGAGCAATTGTCACAGGAGTGGCTGTAATGAAATTGGTTCAATTAGAAAAATTCAGCGATCAAGGTTTAATTTTTACGGAGAGAGGAAAACCTAGCCCCTGTCTGGGTGAAGTGATTGTAAAGATTAAAGCAGCTTCGGTTAATTACAGGGATTTTTTGATCGCTCACGGTTTTTACAATCCAAATCTTTCACTACCGTTAATTCCTCTGTCGGATGGAGCTGGTGAAGTTGTAGAAGTTGGTAATGATGTGAAAAGTTTTAAGCCGGGTGACAGAGTATGCTCGATGATGTTTCAAAATTGGCATAACTATAGCCAGGGTTGGTCGAAATCAAGATCCATATCTACCGGTTGTGATGCAGCAGGAGTGCTAACCGAGTATGCAGTTCTACCTGAATCTGCTTTAGTTAAAATGCCTGATAATTTGAATTTTGCAGAAGCATCCACTCTTCCTTGTGCCGCAGTGACAGCTTGGGCTTGTTTACAGACAGCTGATATCCAAAAAGGTGACACCGTTGTACTTATGGGAACGGGTGGCGTCTCAATTTTTGGATTGCAATTTGCTAAGGCCCTTGGTGCCAATGTAATTATTACTTCCAGCAGTGATGAAAAATTGAAACGGGCTGAGGTTTTAGGTGCTGATGGGTTGATTAATTACAAAGAAAATACTGACTGGGGTAGGCAAGCCTTCGAATTGTCTGGTGGTGCCAAGTTGGTCATTGAAATAGGTGGAGCCGGAACATTAGTACAAAGTATGGAAGCCTTGGGCGTTGGTGGTCATATTTGCTCCATTGGTGTAATCAAGGGAGGGAACATAGAAATTAATCTGTTTCAAATTATGTTTAAAAATATTCATTTACACGGGATCACAGTAGGTCCTAGAGAAATACAACAACAAATGAATGAGTTTATTGCCCAGCACGACATTCATCCTGTCATTGATCGGGAATTTGATTTTGAGGACAGTCCTGGTGCGATTATGGGAATTAAAGCCGGCAATCACTTTGGAAAAATAGTCATTAATATGGATATATAATTTCTAAATCAGCATGACTTAGACAAGGAGAGGATCTTTGATAAAGCATAATCTTAAATCAGAATGCCTTGAATTATTTCGAAATGACGACTTGATATTTTCGGATGTATCTTTTGATCTGTCCCCAGGACAACACCTAATTGTAAATGGCTCCAATGGCAGTGGCAAAACCAGTCTGTTGAGAACCATTTGTGGTTTAACAGTGCCCTCCGGTGGTTTGCTGTACTGGGATGGTATAGAAAGCCAAACCATTGATAGTAATTTCTACAGCTATCTTGCTTATCTTGGCCATAAAAACGGTCTGTTGGCTGAATTAACTGGGAAGGAGAATCTAGAGTATACACTTGGCATCAGTGCTACTGAAAAAGACCAGTATAGAATCATAGAAGGATTTAATTTAACTGAATTCATGGATCAGCTAGTAGTCAAGCTCTCGCATGGACAACAAAGAAAAATTGCCCTATCAAAAATTGTCCAATCAGGAAAAATACTTTGGATTTTAGATGAGCCATTCGCAAATCTTGATGGCAAGGGGACGGCATTCTTAATTTCTGAAATACAATCCCATCTGAATCAAGGAGGCATGTTGATCTCAACAGAAAACACCGACCAGCCGATCATTGATTCGGATATTAATTTTAATTTGGATGCCCCATGATTGATGTATTCAGAATTATTTTTTTAAGAGATTTAAAAGTGTCACTGAGAAGATGGAGCGATGTTTTTATCAGTCTGATTTTTTTTATTCTTGTGTGTTTAATATTCCCCTTAACCGCAGGCGATGATCAAATATTGTTGTTGAAGATTATCGGGCCAGTGATGCTAATATCGGCTCTTTTGGCAACTCTATTATCCATGCAGAGTCTTTTCAAGCCAGATGTTTCAAATGGGTCACTTGAACAATTAGTTATCAGTTCTAACTCACTAGCGTATGTAGTTTGCATAAAAATATTTTGTTTTTGGCTAGTGACTGTATTGCCTTTATTGTTTGTCTCAGGGTTTATTGCTGCGAGTTATTATGTTGACCAGCAGTCAATATTGATTGTCATACTAACTCTTTTAGTCAGCACTCCAACGTTTGTGAATATTGCTGCACTGGCTGCTGCATTAACGGTTGGTGTTCGTCATTCTGGTGCTCTAATGGCACTGATCATTATTCCCTTAACACTCCCAGCTATGATTTTCGGTTCCAAAGCTATTGAGTATTCAATTTTAGGGTTCGATCCTACAGCACCGCTCTATTTTTTGATTGGAATGATGATTTTTACCAGTACTTTGGGGCCATTTGTAACGGCAGCGGCAATTAGAATCTCAATCGATTAGAATGGTTGGCAACTCATGAATCTAAGAAAAATATACAAACTCGGTTCCCCACCTTATTTCTTTAAACTTGCGATTTTACTAGAGCCTTGGTTTTTAGGATGTGCTTTGCTTTTGATATCAATTGGAATGTATGGAGGGCTATTCATAGCACCACCTGATTACCAAATGGGTGATGCTTACAGAATCATATACTTTCATGTGCCGAGTGCATATTTGTCAATGATGGCATACGTTGCAATGGCAATGGGTTCAGTGGTTGGTCTGGTCTGGCGATCCAATGTTGCTTTTTCATTTGCAAACAGTTGTGCACCAGTTGGAGCATCTTTTACTTTTTTAGCCCTTATAACGGGTATGCTTTGGGGTAAGCCTATGTGGGGTTCTGCTTGGGTATGGGATGCGAGATTAACGTCTGAATTGATTCTATTATTTCTCTATCTTGCTTATATTTTATTATATCTATCTATTCCTGATAGAAGTAAAGCCGATCGATCAGCTTCCTTGTTTGCAATCGTGGGACTGGTGAATATTCCCATTATTCACTATTCAGTTGTTTGGTGGAATACTCTTCATCAAGCATCTACTCTTTCAAGATTAGCCAAGCCTGCCATTGCATCTGAAATGTTGTGGCCTCTAATGATTATGATTCTGGGCTTTTCACTTTTTTTCTTTGGAATTATAATGAGAAGAACAGCTGCTGAGATAATGAACCGAGAAAAGAAAACAAGGTGGATAGGGTCCATCTTCAGTGAAGAGAATGACAATGTCTGAGATTTTTTCCATGAATGGTGTTAATGGGGAACCCTATGAATTTTATGTTTGGGGTAGTGTTCTAGTCTCTGTTCTTGTTATCTTGCTTAATTGGCTGACGGCTCGCAAACGATTTAGATCCAGGTTGTTGGAAGTAAAATCATTCATTAAAAAAAGCCAGGGATAGATCTAAAAAATGCTACCAAGACATAGGAGAATACTGGGGTTGATCGTTGTTCTATTGGGAGTTGGGTTGGCTTCTTTTTTTGTATTGAAGTCCTTTCAGCAGAATCTTCTCTACTATTTTACTCCCATTCAAGTTCAATCAGGAGAAGCACCAATCGATAGAGAATTTAGAATGGGGGGATTGGTTCAACCCGGTAGTGTTAGAAGAGCAGAAGGTTCAGTTGCTGTCGAGTTTTTCTTAACGGATGGTAATGTTTTCATAATAGTTAAATACAATGGAATATTGCCTGATTTATTTAGGGAAGGGCAGGGTATAATCGCAACAGGAAGATTGGATACTGAAGGCGTTTTTATAGCCAGAGAAGTATTGGCAAAGCATGATGAAAACTATATGCCACCTGAAATTCATAAAATCAAAGAAACAACCTAATTATTCTAAGGAACAATCATAGATGATACCTGAGCTGGGACAATTATTGCTGGTGATCGCAATGGTTGCAGCATTCATTCAATCATTTCTGGGAATGGGTCTTACTAAAATAAGTACAGATCAACGCGATAGATTAATGAGCAGAATCGTGACCATTCATACTGTCGGATTATTCTTGGCCATGGTGTGTCTTGGATATAGTTTCGTATCTGATGATTTTTCTGTTTTGTATGTAGCACTTAATTCTAATACAAATCTACCCATTCTCTACAAGATTGCAGCGATTTGGGGAGCTCATGAAGGCTCTTTCTTATTGTGGTTGTTCTTACTCTCCATGTGGTCTTTTTTATTGGCTTTTTCAAAGAAACATAATTCTCAATATTTAGATCTTAAAATAACTGCATTGGGTATTTTAGGTTTAATAAGCTTTAGCTTTGTTCTTTTCATCATTTTCACATCTAATCCTTTTGAGGTGTTACCTAATCCACCTATCCAAGGGAGAAGTTTGAATCCACTTTTACAAGATCCTGCACTGGTTATTCACCCACCGATGCTCTACGCCGGTTACGTGGGTTTAGCCGTTCCTTTTGCTCTCGCATTGTCTTCATTAATGAACTCAAAGAAAAACCACTCCCAATTCCATTGGGCAAGCATTGCTAGGGTCTGGACGATTATGGCTTGGGTATTTTTAACCGGGGGAATCGTATTGGGGAGTTGGTGGGCTTATTATGAACTGGGATGGGGAGGATGGTGGTTCTGGGATCCAGTTGAAAATGCATCCTTAATGCCTTGGCTAACCACAACCGCTTTATTGCATTCACTTATCGTCACCGAACGGCAAAAACTGTTTAATGGGTTTAGTATCTTGTTAGCGATCATTTCCTTTTCACAGAGTTTATTGGGTACATTTTTAGTTCGTTCCGGCATATTGATCTCAGTACATTCTTTTGCCTCTGATCCAAGTAGAGGTATTTTTATACTTTGGCTACTGGGTTTATTTACAGGTGGTGCTTTGTTGCTTATGGCAATGAAATATAAAAAGGAAAAACCAGTGAAAATTGACATACTCTCCAGAGCATCATTATTGTTGTTAAATAATGTCTTTCTATGTACCGCATCAGGCTTGATACTCATCGGAACACTCTATCCTTTGGCTCTTGAAATATTTGATGCTGGAAAGATATCAGTTGGAGCACCTTATTTTAATTTTGTTTTTTTAATTCCTTTTTTACCTTTGTTGTTCTTTATTGGTTTAGGTGCATTCACCTCATGGAAATTTTCCAACACTAAAATAATGATCTCTAAACTTAAATGGATTTTGGTTGCATCCATTCTTTTCGGTATTGGATGCACAGTTTTTTTCTATGGCTATGCTGGTTTTTTGACTTTAATCGGTATCATTTTAGCCGGATGGACGATTCTGAGTGGGTTAATGCCTTTGATCGAGCGAATAATAATGTTTTCAACAAGACTCGTCATGATTTCAAGTATGAATACTTTAGAAAATGCTATGAAAATTTTACCTATGTCTCTAGCTCATATTGGTTTGGGTTTAACTGTCTTGGGTATTACAGTTACCAGTTCGTATGGACTTACCCAAGACAAGAGTCTTCGTTTTGGTCAATCAACGCAAGTAGGCGACTATATCTTTCAACTGAATGATATTAAGGAAAGTGTAGGACCAAATTACTTTTCTATTATTGCTGAAATTCAAATATCCTCAAAAGATAGTGATATCACGGTTATTTATCCTGAGAAAAGGATTTATGATCGAAATTCACCCGCAATGACCGAGGCCGGAATTGAATCAAATATTGCAAGGGATCTGTTTGTTGCTTTGGGCGAGAATGTTGGTGATCAGACTTGGAGCTTGCATTTACAATACAAACCACTGTTAAGATTAATCTGGATCGGGCCCTTTGTAATGATTATAGGTGGTTTGTTTAGAGTTTATTTGACCAAACCACTTAGAAGAAGAAAATTGGTGCAGCAGGATGATTAGGAAGTACTTGCCACTATTGATTTTTCTAGCATTTTTTTTCCTATTGTTTAAAGGTTTGTACCAAGGGCAAAGCAATATTCCCTCACCATTAATCGATAAACCCATGCCTGCCTTTAATCTACCTACTCTGGGGACAGATCAATTGATAACTGAACAAGACATAATAGGTCAAATATCATTAATCAACATCTGGGCTACTTGGTGTCCGGGTTGTTTAGAGGAACACGAGTTTTTAGTACAGCTTAGCAACTCCCCACAGGCCATTCCAATCGTGGGTATAAATTGGAAAGATGAAACAGAACTTGCACAGTTATGGCTTAAAGAATCAGGAAACCCATATTCTGAAGTATTGGTTGATTCAATAGGAAAAACAGCTATCGATTTTGGTGTCTATGGTGCGCCTGAGACCTTTTTGATAGACGAGGAGGGCGTTATAAAATACAAACATATAGGGCCTTTATCAACCCAGATCTGGAATCGAGAAATCTTACCAGTCATTAACAAAATGCAACAATGAACAAAGCTATCTGTAATTTATTATTTATTCTTTTCATAAGCATTTCATCATCAATCGCCCAGGGTGAATTCACATCTGAGCAAGAAGCTCTTTATCAACATATCATTCAAGAAGTTAGGTGTCTGGTATGCCAGAATCAATCGATCGCAGAATCTAATGCAGATCTGGCTAAAGACTTAAGAATTCAAATACACAACCAGATAAATGAGGGTAAGACCGAACTTGAAATCAAGGAATTTTTGTTGAATCGTTATGGGGAATTTGTTTTATATGAGCCGTCTTTTAATAAGAAAACATTACTATTGTGGTTTTCTCCACTGATTCTTTTGCTGCTAATATTTGGGTGGTATCGTAAGATAAAATCGCCATTGATTGATACCAGAGAATAAATTAATCACGATATAAAACTCCATAATACATACACATTTATTCCAGCAACAATAATGTATAAAGAGACAGTGATATGACCCTTGTAAATTAAGTCAACTAATAGTATTTTGTGTCAGTTTTACTGAATGAGTAGTTAATGGAAGAAACCTATCCAGTCAAGGATCGATTGATAAAAGGACTCTACGTTCTTTTGTTCTTGTTTGCTTTTGGCGTATGTAGGTTTCTTCTTTATATTATTGTTCTCGTGCAGTTTTTCTTTGACCTAATCTCCGGGAAACCTAATAATCGATTGTGTCAATTCTCCTCTGAATTCAAAAATTATATTGCTGAAGTTGTTGCTTTTTTAACTTACCAATCAGACGCCAAACCTTTTCCTTTTTCTGATTGGCCAAACAAATAGAACATACTTCATTGATTTTAAAATTATGAATCATTTGGTTATAAATAAAATCATTTCACCAGCTAAAATTTGGTTAATTGTTTGCTTATTCAATGTATTTTTTTCAGCATATGTCAGCGCTGAAATTATTGTCGATGGACGTTTGGATGAAACGGAATGGCAGCAAGCACAGCGATTCGAAAACTTTGTCGAAACCCGACCTTTCAGTTTAAGGGAATCAACACATCCAACTGAAGTGTTGATAATAACTGATGAAAAAGGAATTTATTTTGGATTTATCAACGAACAGCCATGGGATACACGATACAGAAGGAAACAAGAGCGTGATTCAATGTGGTCTGATTCCGACCGAAATTTTCTCTCTATTGATTTTGATGGCAAAGCCAACATAGGCTATTTTTTTGGTGTCTCCTTGGGTGGCTCGATGAGTGATGGGTCAATCAGCAATGGGAGCCAGATGGACAGAGATTGGGATGGGGATTGGGAAGTGAAGATATCCGAATCAGAAACCCATTGGTATTCGGAGTTTTTTCTCCCCTGGACTGTGGTTCCAATGATGTCAGACAAGCAGAGTACCAGAAACATAGGTGTTTATTTTTCCAGACAAATGATGGAAGAGGGAAAAGTGGTAGGGTTTCCTGGCATTAATTACGAGAGACAAAAATTTCTCTCTCGTCTACATCCGGTTACCATCAATCAATATGAGTCGACTAAATTCGTTATTTTTCCTTATGCAGTAAGTTCGTATGATAATTTACAAGATTCTGCTGATCACCAGGCAGGATTGGATCTGTTTTGGGCTCTGGGCAATGGTCGGGAGTTGAACATGACTGTAAACCCTGACTTTGGTCAGGTTGAAAGTGATGAAGTGGTAATAAATTTTTCCCCAGTTGAAACAAGGCTTTCAGATAGAAGGCCATTTTTCGCTGAAAACCAAGGATTGTTTACTATTAATAGTCATGACTATGGTCTTATCAATACCCGCAGAATTGGCAGTTCTCCTGACTATAATTGCGATGAATACTCAGTTGCAAATGGTGGTTCTGATGTATTACAAGATTCCTGTGAGAATGAACAAAAGGCAAACAATGACATTGACACAGCTTTAAAGATTACCCAACTGGGAGAAAATACTGATGTTGGTTTTTTTGCTGCTTTTGAGGATGATGAAACATTTAGTAAAGGACGTGAATTTTATGCTCTCAGAGCCTTGAGGCGATTAAATCAGCATAAGTTGGGGTATCTTGCAACGCACGTTGAACGAGATGCCTTGGATAGAAGTGCTACCGTCCATGCTTTTGATTATGAAAATCAAGCAACGGAAGCTCTGACATTAAATAGTTTATTGATGTACTCAGATACTACTGATGAAAGTGGTTTTGGGATGCGTTTTGGTATGAGCTACGAACCCGATAAGTACTGGAATACGGGTATTTCTTATTACCGTTCTGATGATGACCTAAACGTCAATGATATGGGTTATCAGACCCGGAATAATTTGAGTAAGTTGAGAACTTTTACAAAGTATACACAAACGGATTTTTCACAGACTTCAAAAATTATAGCACGTGAGTATAGACTTGCTTTTTCAAAAAGAGCCGATACTCATGGGCTTCAATTATCACAAAGAGCCGAACTCGAATTTAAACAGACGTTTAAGGATACATCTGGCTTTGAGATTGAATTTGGACAGAGTTCTTCTGGAAACGATGACCTATTGACCCGAGGCAGTACATTGGCACCCTTCGTTAAATTCGGTCAGGGTAGGGGGTTCGAATTTACTTACTATGGAAGACAAAATGAGCGTTGGAGTTATTGGATGCATCTTGAAAGAGAAAGGGATTCATACCAATCATTTACTATAAGTGAAAATGCCATAGCGCTGGGTGGAAATTATTACCCTTCAGATGATCTTAAATTTGGCATACAGATAGCGAAGGCTAATTCTAAAAATTGGCTCAATTGGTTGGGAGACAACAGGATTGGGGTCTATCCTCTTGATTATTTTTCTATAAGGGCCAATGCTACTTGGTTTCCAAAAGAAAAACACGAACTGCGAATTAAATTTCAAACTACTGTTATGGAAGCCGAGACTGGAGTCGAATGGTTAGCTGACAGTGTAGGTCACTTGAATCCTACCAATACATCAGCTACTGGATTTGATCTTGGACAGTTGGCCTTCCAGATTAGGTACAAATATGAAATCAGCCCACTGTCTCATTTCTATGCAGTTTATACCCGAGGAGGCAGGCATTACGAAGATGATGATGTAAGTGTGAGTAAAATAATTAGAGGCACTTGGGACAACCCTGAAGAAGACAGATTTACTTTAAAGTTAAGAGTTAAGTTTTAAGAGTGCCTATTTGTTTTAGGGATGTAAATTAAAAGTTACTGATGTAAGTTTGCTGGTCTAAGAGGTTCAATATGCAGTTCCCAATCATCATGATCATCGGGTCCTTGGGGTCCGATCATACCTTCAGCTGACTTGAGCAGTATCTCTGGGTAATAGATTACACCGCCTTTAATTACTAATTCGATATTCCGTGTAGCTTTAATATCTTCAAATGGATTACCCTTGATGACGAGGAGGTCAGCCAGTTTTCCTGGTTCTATGGATCCAAGCTTGTCTGCAACACCAAGCGCATTTGCACCGTTAATTGTTGCTGCTTTCAGTACTGTAATATTTGGTAAACCTGCGTGTACCATCGCCAAGAGTTCACGATGAAATGCAAATCCTGGCAATAACGTTGTATAGACAGGCTCATCGGTGCCTACGATGAGAAGATTCTCACCGCCAGCTTCATACAGTTTATTCAATTCAAGCACTCGCTGTGCATATTCAGCTACGTCTGATTCTGGTGGTGGGTCACCTCGTTTCTCAAGTAATGTTTGTGCGTAGGGGGTGAAGTATTTTGCCTCATTGGTCCAAATCATGTCTACACCAAGTTCTTTTCGTAGATTGACTCCACCGTACATCTGCAAGTTAGCGTCATAATACACCTGGTATTGCAGAATCAGATCAATCATCTGCTCCATATCAGCGCTTTCTGGGCCACCACTACCCAATGTAATCTGATGCTCAAGACGATCTAACCCCATCAAGATCGCATCTCTGGGATGCACATCATATTCCCATTCATAATTGGCTAGATGCCCTGTTGTTGTCATACCATGTTTGTGTGCTTGCTCGATTAAAATTTTGGTTTCACCCGGTGTTGCCTGTTTAATCTTAATGCTGACGACACCCTGTTCTGCCCATTTATCGACTTCAGCACGCATTTCCTCTTCTGTGATGTCATTCGGCCAGGCAGAGCAATTGTCCGCGGCAGTTTTAACGCTGTATTCGCATCTGAATCCACCAAAATAAGGACCCGAAGCGAAAAGTCTTGGACCGATTGCTTTAGCACTATCTATCAGGTCTCGCTGCCTAAGAACTCGCTCAGGATAGTACTCACCAGCCGACCAGGTTGATGTCACTCCATTTGCTAGAAATATAATGCCGTTGTTGACAACTTCTTCCACGCGACCTACATCGACGAGATCAAAATTGTAGTGTGCGTGAAGATCGATCATTCCGGGTAAAATTGTTTCTGAGTCGCTCAGGTCTACTACATTAGTTGCCTTAAGAGCTTTTCCTTTTAATTTTGCGTCAATTTCAACGATTTTCCCCTCACGGATCACAATACCTTTATTTTGCCTGCGTGTGTTATTGATACCATCAAACAACCAACCACCTCGAATCACAATTTCGTCTGAGGGTGGGTCTGACCACTGTGCATGTACGTTAGAAGATACCAACAGTAGAATGAGAGCTGCCGTATTAAACAATCTGCTAATTAATAAGTTCATTTTTTATTACTCTTGTCTTGTTTTATTTTTTCAGAAAATTACTCAATCGCTTTGGGTTGTAGATCTTGATAATGACTTCATCACCCTTGTTGATTTCACCGGCTACATCAATAACACCTACCAGGCCTCTTAATTTCTTTGCTGCCTTTGCGAACGCAAGGTTGCTTAGAGGTTCACTGGATAGTGTGGTGTATGTCTTTGCCACTTTCTCCGCCATATGTCTGCATGGAGCATTATAATCCTCGACAACAAGCACTGCACCCGATGGAAACCATAGCTGGGTACCTTTTGGTAGTTGTGAAAAATTGGGAATTCCTTCCAAACAAAGGTTCGCAGTAAGTATCTCAGCTGCCAAAGGTGTTTTAAGTTGCATCTTCTCCTGAATCTTAGTCAGCTCCTCTAAGGAAACTGCTGACCATTGACGGTCATTTCGTCTTATTGTTCCGACTGGTAATGATTCGCCTTCATAGGCACCCCGCATATGACTTCGATACTTGTCACCGACGAACCCATCGAGTTCGGCAACAATTGTAAACTGAGGTTCTTCGTTTATTTCCTTATGACTATTGGCAAGGGCAGAAACAACAGTGCCGGTAATTGTCTCACTGTAATTGGTCATTATTATTTATTTTCTTTGAGGATATTATTAATAGATTCCATTTCTTCCGGAGTCATTTTCCATGAAATAGCCTCAACATTTTGGATCAATTGTTCTGGTTTAGTAACTCCGACTAATACTGAGCCGATTTGGTTTTGATTTGCAGCCCAGCACAATGAAAGTTCTAAGATATTGCGATTAATACTCTTGCCAAACTCTATCAATTTGTCCATCAAATCAAATTTTGAGTCTGATTGAAAAGCTCCCTTCCAAATAGCAAGCCTTGTTCCTGGAGGAGGGTCCTCATTGCGTTTCACTTTTCCAGTTAACAAACCACTTTCCAGTGGAAAGAAGGGGAGAATGCTAATATTGTGTTTCTCACAGGCAGGAACAATTTCTTTTTCCATATCTCTATTTAAAATACTGTAACGAGTCTGAAGTGAAATAAAATGATTGAGTTCATTAGTTATCGCTGTCCATGCAGCTTCAGATATTTGCCATGATGCAAAGTTTGATGAACCTATATAGCGAACCTTACCTGAAGACACTAGGTCATCTAATGCTCTGAGAGTTTCATCTATTGGTGTTTCATGATCAGGAAAATGCATTTGATAAAGATCAATATAGTCAGTGTCTAACCTAGTTAAGCTTTCTTCCACTGATTTAACAATATAATCTCTTGTTCCACCGTCTTTTATACCGGAGCCTCTAGTAGCTGGATCCGCACCAAATTTTGTTGCCAAAATTACTTTTTCTCTTTGTCCCTCAATTGCTTTTCCTACTATTGTTTCGCAATGACCTTTGGGTCCACCATAGAGTGCAGCTGTATCAATACAATTGACTCCCAGATCAATCGCTGTATTTATTATTTTAGTTGTTGTTTCTTGATCACAGAATAAGCCAAAGTTCAAACAGCCCAGTGAGAAAACAGAAACGTTTAATTCTGAATTACCGAGATTTCTATATTCCATAACTTAGTCCTCAAATATTTTTTGCCAGTTCTTGTTTTTCTTCTCTGTCACCAGGTGCAAGAATTCTTACAATAATGGCTATAATCATTATAAATGCTTGAAAAATACCAACAATAATAAAAGGCCAGTTTGGACCCCAGGAATCAAACAATCTTCCACCAATGAATTGGGTAATCATGATACCAAAAGCACCAAATAATCCTATCATTCCCATGATTGATCCACGGTTTTGAGGTGATGCTTCTTGACCTGCTAATCCTATTGACACAGATATCGAAGTTGCCGAACCGATAGAGAGTAGGGCAAACAATGGTAGATAATTATAATCAAGCGGGGAGGGCACAAAATACATTGACATGTAACCGGCTGCTCCAAGGAACATGGAGACTGCGGTCGCTGTTACTCTATTGACTCGATCAAAAAAGAATCCCCAAGAAAAATGAGTAATTATGCCGATCACCATCATAAAGCCAAAAACAAGACCAGCCTGTGACATTGCTTTTGCCGGGCTAAATCCTTGTATCATTCCTGAGTGTACCGCCCATAATGCAATGTATGTGCCTTTCAGAGTAAGGTCTGCTCTCGCTGTTAAAGAGACTATGTATGCAAGCATTATTCTTGGATTTTTAGCTTCTAAAAAACCGTTCGTTAACAAATCAAGGAACTTTATATTTTTTTCGACTGCTGAAGGTTTTGACAACACTGGACCATCGAAGCCTTTATAGAATATATAAGTAGACACCAAACAAAGAAAAGTTAATACCCAGTAAGCAACTTGGCCTGCAAGTCTAGCATCCGTTCCATTATTCATAAGATACAGAGGTACTTGAGAGAGCCCAAGAGTTACCATTAAGATACCAATATTATTGAAAACATTACCGGCTCCAATTAGTTTTCCTCTGCAGTGATTTTGTGGAATATCAGTAGTTATGGCTGGCAATGTGCTTGCAAGTGCAGCTGCTCCTACAGCCCAAATTGATCTAGAGATATAAAGATCACTGAGTGTATCTGCTGTTGGATAAAAAGCATAACCCAGGCCCAATAAAAGCAATCCTATGATGAGTACTGGAACCCGTCCAGTTTTATCGGATAAAGACCCAAATGGTTTTATGAGAAATAGGGTAAAAATTTCACTTATAACACCTAGGTTACCGGATATAGCTCCTTGTTGAACTTGTGGAATTCCAAGGTTTGCATTGAGGACATAAGGTTGCAGGAATCCCATTGCTGAGAACAGGGCTATGCTTATGAGAGAAGCATAAAGATAAGTGTAAAAATTTTTATAACTAATGCCTGGGGATAGGTCATATATCCATATTCTTAGTGACCTTATTGATTCGGTTGTTGCCATTAATTTAACTTAGTTCCTTTGATTGTTAACCGATGCATTATCCGTTTAGTATTATAATCTCCAACAGCAAAATGCTGTGTTACTTGATTATCCCAAAAAGCGATAGAGTTCTTTTCCCAAATAAATCTACATTGAAAATCTGGGTTATGAAGGTGCTTATATAAGAAATCCAATAAGGAATCACTTTCGTTATGGTTTAATCCTGTAATATGTGATGTAAATGCTTCATTTACATAAATACATTTTTTGCCAGTTTCTGGATGTATTTTTATTACAGGATGTTCTACTGGAGGAAGGGCTTTTTGCATTTTAGCAAACCTTGAAAGACCTTGTTCACTAAGAATTTCTTCCTTTGTGTTTGTCATGACAATTGAATGTACAGCTTGTAGTTTTGATAAAAAATTCTTCATTTTCTTCGATAATTGCTCATAAGCAAGACATGCATTTAGAAACATCGTATTACCACCTGATTCAGGTATGGTTATAGCCTTTAAAATTGCTCCCATGGGGGGTATTTTTGTATAAGTCATATCAGAGTGCCATATTCTTGAGTTTCTAGAATAAGGACCAGGTCCATCATCAGCACTTTTTAGTTCAATAATTTCAGGAAAGTCTTTAAGAGTAGGTATTAGAGGGTGTATTTCAAGTTTCCCAAAGTTTTTTCCAAAAGTAACTAGCTGAACTGGACTTATATCTTGTTTACGAAAAAATATAACGTGATATTCGTTTAAAGTATTTTTTATCAGGTTAAAGTGTTTCTTTGATAATGTTTTTGAGAGATCAATCCCAAGTATTTCAGCACCTAAGGCACCTGTGTAAGGTTTTATTCTTATTTTATTGGTCATTTACAGAAATATTTTGATTTCTAGTTTTCCTTTAGAATATTCAGAGAGTCATAAAATTGGAAAAATAATAAATTAGTCTAACTAAGTTACTCTAAGAGTATCCAAAAAAGAACCCTTATTGTGTGGATTATTAAGTTAGAGTTTTGTTCTAATGTATTTTTTCGGGAGCAGTACCGCTGATTGTGAGACGGTGCATTGTGCGTTTACTGTCATAGTCTCCGACAGCAAAATGTTGTGTTACTTCGTTATCCCAGAAGGCAATAGAGTTTTCCTTCCAAATAAATCTACACTGAAAATCAGGGTTATGAAAATGCTTGAATAAAAATTCTAATATGGCGTCACTTTCTTTTGGATTTAATCCTGTTATATGAGATGTAAAAGCCTCATTCACATAAATGTATTTTTTACCAGTTTGAGGTTGTGTTTTAATTATAGGATGTTCTACTGGAGGAGCTTTTTTTGTCAATGATGCAAAGTTACTAAGACCATCTTCACTCAGAACTTCATCTCTTGTTTTAATCATTACAACAGAATGTACAGCAGTGAGTTTTGACAAAAAATTTTTCATTTTCTTAGATAACTGCTCATAAGCTAGGTTTGCATTAAGAAACATCGTATTACCACCTGATTCAGGTATGGTTATAGCCTTTAAAATTGCTCCCATGGGAGGAATTGGCATATACGACTGATCTGCATGCCAAATTCTTGATTTAGCTGCATGAGGGTGGGGTCCATCATCATTACTTTCTAGTTGTATAATTTCTGGAAAACCTTTAAGAGTAGGTATTAAGGGGTGTGTTTCTAATATTCCAAAGTTTTTTCCAAAATTAACGAACTCAGTTGAGTTTATATTCTGATCTCTAAAAAATACTACGTGATAGGTATTTAGGGCATCTTTTATTGATGCAATTTGAGTATTTGATAGTTTTTCTGTGAGATTTACCCCAAGAATTTCTGCGCCAAGAGCATTGGTGTATGGTTTTATTTGTATTTTTGACATCATCGTTTTTAGAAATGTAAAGAAGTTAGTTTTAAGACATTTACTGAGATTAGCATTATTCTTGAAATCTGAAATTGATCAATATCAATTTAACTGTAATTTATTCTTATTTTTTAACTTAAAATATAAAAAACATAAAGATATGTCTATAAGTATATGAAAAACAATAAAAAATAGTATCATCAAACTATATTAATAACTTTACATAATATATATTATACGCATATATATATCTATAAAATAAGGCTTATAGAAGCCCACTATTCTTATAAATAAAGGGTTTAATTAGGGTTTTAAGTGTATTTAGGGAGTCTTTTATTACTGGTTATAACAACAGTGTGAGCTTTAGGATTGTCACAAAGAGGTTTGTTTTGTGTCTATATGTACACTTTTGAGCTAAAAATGAGTGTAAATGACTTTTTATTGAACTACTAGGTGTAATAGTTCTCCATAACTTGATATATCTCAGAACCTTCTATTACTGAGCTACTTGTGTAATGGTTGATAATAATACAATCTTTTTTAGCTCTTATTTCTTCAATTACTTGTTTTTTTGAACCATAATTTGATAGCTGCATTGATATAGCTAGAATGTCTCCCTTTTTTATTAATTCTCCAGGTTTGGCATAATATTCATAGAGGCCTCCGTTAGGTGCATAGTAGCTTCTGAAATCATCAGTGTGACACTTGTATTGCTTTTTCAATGGTTCTAGAAAGCCTGACTCACGTATAATCCCTTTTTTATAAAGATACTCTAGTACCTTATGAGAATCTTTTTTACCCTCCTCCAGTGAAATAATTTCTTCGCTTCCTAATTCTAATGTATAAGATTCAAATGGGATTTTATAATCCCTATCAAGTTTCTTAAATTCTGTTCTTAAATTTACCCAAGGCATGAATGCTGCTTCATCCATTGATCCATTAAAAATATTTTTAATAATAATGTTGTGATCAAAATTTAGGTATTCACATCTACTTGAAAGGTACTCAGGCGCATAGAGATATCGTGTTGCTTTTCCTGCTGTATGAAGGTCCAATACAATGTCAAAATTAGCAGCTAAACCTTGAAGGATTAGATTGTGATATTTATTTTGATTCTTACCATAAGATGATGTTGATACTTGTTCTTTCTTTAATAACTTAAATAATAACTTCTTATAATTATTTCTAATTAAATCGTCACTAGAGTTGATATTATTTTTTGCAAATTGCTTAACAGAAGATTTGTTGTCTGTATAATTTGAATACAATCTATTCCAATTATGCCCTGTATTTGGGTTAAATCTGCCTTGAGTATAATTCCCTGTTTTTGTATTTATTGCGAGCGGGTTTACTTGAGGTATTATCCTTAGAGACCCCTGAATATCATGGCTTTCAGTATAATCTAAGAGGTGATAAATAAGAGCATTTCCTTGATGCTCTGCCCCATGCATACTGGCTTGAATGTAGCAGCTTGGGCCCTGATTATCACCCTTAACATCAATGACTTTAACGGAGAGAATTTCGCCATTTGGCATTTGACTGACGGGTATTTTTTTAGTGGTTATTTTATTCATATGCGTTCAGTTTTTTTCTTAGTAATTGAAGCTCAAGATTCCCTGGAGATCCTGGAGATCTTTTACTGTTATTAGTTTTTATAGTTAAATCCTTATTCTTTTTTGAAGACTTTGTTAGTTGGTATGCTTCTCTAAATGGTATGCCCTGCTCAACTAGCTTATAAGCATAATCAGTCATCCTCATTTCATCCGTTATGGCATTTTTAGAATTGACCGTATTGATGTCTATCGATTTAATTAACCCTGGAAGGATGGATACAGTTCTTATTGCAGTATTAAAGCTGTGAATTAAGCTTCTTTTCGTCAATTGAAGATCTCTATGATAGCCGCTTGGAAGGGATAATAGATTCTCAAGTTCAGAATAGTGACCAGCGATAATTGAATATTTTGCCCTTAATATCTCTACAACATCGGGGTTCTTTTTATTCGGCATTATTGATGAACCAGTGGTATAGCTATCATCAATAGATAATAAATTAAATTCTTCAGTTAGGAATAGACTCATATCCCAGGAGAATCTTCTGATATCAAGAAGCGATTGTTTTAGTGTGCCGATGACTTCAAGGTCATACTTGCCTCTACTGTTTTGAATATAGAGACTATTTATTTGTTTTCGTTTAAAGCCAAGGATTTTAGTTAAAAGAGATCGATTTAAAGGTAAATTAACTCCATAACCAGCTGCACTTCCTAGAGGATTTGCATCAATCCAATTCATAGTGGATTCAATCAAAGCAATATTATCTAAAAAGGACTCAGCAAATGAGGCAAACCATAGCCCCCAGCTCGAGGGCATGGCTCTTTGAAGATGAGTGTATCCAGGCATGGGGATGTCTTTATTTTTTTCTGCCTGATCTAGAAAAGCTCTAGCAATATCTATATTTAGGTCCTTAAATTCTTCAAGATTAGATTTTGTATAAAGCCTCATAGCTACCAAAATTTGATCATTCCTACTTCTTCCAGTGTGAACTTTTTTCCCAAGATCACCAAGTTGCTCAGTTAAATAGAATTCTATTGCAGAATGACAATCCTCAAATTCAGCTGTTAATTCAAATGAACCATTCTCAAAATCTTTAGAAAGTAATTTGAGAGACTTAAGCAACTTATTGAGTTCACTGCTACTAAGTACTCCTATAGACTCAAGGCCTTTAATATGGGCTGAAGTTGCTTCTATATCAAAAATGAACA
>Ga0208408_1000177_pt1 | contig 45457 bp, 44 predicted proteins | sample ETNtaG_4_FD_185776 | JGI IMG/M metagenome (GOLD analysis project Ga0208408, IMG submission 185776) | Marine microbial and viral communities from oxygen minimum zone, Eastern Pacific Ocean - ETNP201406SV67 (SPAdes) (version 2) | ecosystem: Environmental > Aquatic > Marine > Oceanic ... | reverse complement strand
TACAACAATCTTATTTTCATATTTTAGTTTATTTTTTACATATAATTTATTTTTTTTTAAGAAAAGAAATATTAATTATTTAAACGAAGATTTTTATTTAATTATTTATCTTTTTATTATTATTTCATTTATTTTCATTTTTTTTAGTTCTGATAATAATTTTTTAACTATATTGGTTTCTATAACTAGCAGTGTATCAAATTTAGGAATTTCATTTGAAGATTCACCTAAAAACTTATCATTTATTTTTTTGATTTTAGTTATTATTGGTGGCTCTTTCTTTTCAACAAGTTCTGGATTAAGAGTAATTAAAGTTTTATCTTTAATTAAATTTTCGTTAAATAATTTACTTTCTCATTCAAAACCAAATCAGATTTACTTGAATAAAGTTTCGTTAACTAATTCAAATACCAATAAAACAGATATCAATAAGTATTTTTTAACAATAATAATTTTTGTTATTTCTTTATTTTCGATAACTTTATTGCTAACAATTTCTGAAATTCACTTAGAAAATGCTTTTAAAATTGGAATACTTACAATAATGAATACTGTAAACTCACCAATGTATGGAGTTAGTGAATTTGATTTTTACAATTTAAGTATTTTTGCTAAATTTACTCTAATTATATTTATGATAGTTGGAAGAATTGAGTTATTAACAATATTTATTTTGTTTAAAAAATTCCTTTTCAAAAATTAATTAAGTATTATAAATCTAATAAATTGCGCCCTTAGCTCAGCTGGATAGAGCATTGGTTTTCTAAACCAAGGGTCGGAGGTTCGAATCCTCCAGGGCGCGCCATTTTTGACTAGTTTAGTCCATTTTTTGTTATTGATGAAAAGTAAAGTTTCTGCTTTACTTATGACAATTCAAATTAAGTTTTGAATTATTTGTTAACAAATAAATAATAACAAGAGGAAGAAATAATGTTTAAATTAATAAAACAATTAACTTCTTTAGTTGCTGTATTTGCGGTTCTATTTGCTTTTACAACTGAAACTATGGCCGCTGGGAAGTCTAAAACTCTAAAAAACACTCAGAAAAAAGGTTTTGTGAGATGTGGAGTTTCTCAAGGTCTTCCAGGATTTTCTAATGCTGACGCTGCGGGAAATTGGACTGGTGTTGACGTTGATGTATGTAGAGCTGTAGCTGCTGCAGTACTAGGTGATGCAAGTAAAGTTAAATTTACTCCGCTAAGTGCTAAAGAAAGATTTACTGCTTTAACATCTAACGAGATAGACATCTTATCAAGAAACACTACATGGACACTTTCTAGAGATGCTGACATTGGTCTTACTTTCGTAGGAGTAAACTTCTATGATGGTCAAGGTTTCATGGTTAGAAAAAGTTCAGGAATGACATCAGTGAATGATTTTAAAGATGGAGTTTCTGCTTGCACTAACATTGGAACAACAACAGAGCTTAATATGAGAGACTTCTTTAATTCAAAAGGAATCAAGTATGAGCCAGTAGCTTTTGAAAAAGCTGACGAAGTTGTTGCCGCTTATGACTCTGGAAGATGTGATACTTACACTACTGATAAATCTGGTTTAGCAGCTCAAAGAACTAAATTGTCTAATCCCGATGATCACGTAGTTTTACCTGAAACGATTTCAAAAGAGCCTTTAGGTCCTGTTGTTCGTCAAGGTGATTCTGTATGGGAAGATATCGTAAGGTGGTCTCTAAACGTTATGATAGAAGCTGAAGAATATGGTGTTAATTCAGGAAATGCAGATGCTATGAAAACTTCTGAAAACCCAGCTATTAAAAGATTAGTTGGTGCAGAAGGTGAATTAGGTGCTGCTTTAGGTATAGATAACGATTGGAGTTTAAGAATTATCAAACAAGTTGGTAACTACGGTGAAAGCTACAAAAGAAATATAGCTGACACAGGAATTCTACCTGACAGAGGTCCTAATGAATTATGGACTAAAGGCGGAATACTTTACGTACCACCTGCTAGATAATTTATATCTAATAATTAATTAAAAAGGGCTAGATTTTTCTAGCCCTTTTTTTTATAAATTTTATTGAATTGTGAATTTTAATTATAAAAAAATATTACCTCAGTTACTTACATTGCTAGCGGTAATCCTGGTATTTGGATTTTTCACTTATAATGCGCAAGTAAATATGGATAATAGAGGAATAACTTTTGGTTATGGATTTTTATCTCAAGAATCTTCTTTCGATGTACAATTTTCTTTAATTGAATATGATGGTTCTCATTCTTATTTTAGAGCATATCTAGTAGGTTTACTGAATACTATTTTAGTTTCGGTTATAGGAATAATAATAGCAACTGTAATTGGTATTATTGTTGGAATTGCAAGATTATCTCCGAATTATCTTATTAAAAAAAGTGCAACTGTTTATGTGGAATTTTTTAGAAATATTCCTTTATTATTACAAATATTTTTTTGGTATTTTGCTGCATTAAGAGCTTTGCCATTACCTGAGAAAGCAGAACCTATATTAGGTGTATTTTTTTTAACAATAAAAGGTTTTTTTGTACCTGCATTTGTATGGAATAATTTAGATATTTTTATTTATTCATTAATAGCTGCAATAATATCTATCATTTTCATTAGAATTTACTCTAAAAAAAAACAAGAAACTGAGGGTAAACAAACACCAGTTTTGTTAATTTCAATTGGATTATTATTAATTTTACCACTCTTAAGTTTTTTAATAGGCGGAACTAGGTTGTCATTTGAGGTTCCCGTTCTAAAACAATTGGCAATAACCTCATTTACTTTTGACGGAGGTGTTGGATTACCACCTGAATTAATTGCACTAGCTCTTGCATTGTCTCTCTATACAGCAACATTTATTGCAGAATGTGTAAGAGCAGGTATTCAAGGAATTGGAAAAGGTCAAAAAGAAGCTGCGGCTTCTATAGGCTTAACTCCAAATCAAGTTTTAAAACTAGTAGTTATGCCGCAAGCTTTAAGAATAATAATTCCACCGACTACTAATCAATATTTAAATCTTACAAAAAATTCTTCATTAGCTGCCGCTATAGCTTACCCAGATCTAGTTTTAGTTTTTGCTGGTACTGCCTTAATGCAAACTGGAAGAGCAATTGAGATTGTGTCTATTACAATGTTAACCTATTTATCTCTAAGTATTTCAATTTCTATATTGATGAATTGGTACAATAAAAAAATAGCAATTAAAGAAAAATAATGAATAAAATTAATTTTTTATCACCAAATAAAAATAATTTATATACATATTTATATGTAGGTATTTTCTTATTATTTATTAGTATCTTTGATGTATTTTTAAATTCATTTTTTAATATAAACATAACTTCATTTTTACCTGGTTCTATAGGTTTTATTTTACCATTAGTTTTAGGATTCATTGGTTTACATTTTATAAGAATTGAATATTCAGGAATAAAACAATTAGATTTATTGAATAAGAATATAAATACAAGCAGTTTAAATGCTATTTTATCTTTATTTATTATATTTGTAATAATTAAATCAATTCCATCAGTTATTAGCTGGATGTTTTTAGATGCTAATATTTCTGGAGATAACAAAGAGGCATGTACCGGAAGCGGTGCTTGCTGGACTTATATAAAAATTTGGTTAAAAAGATTTATTTATGGAATGTATCCAAATGATGAACAATGGAGAATAAACTTATCATTTATAGCATTAGTTTTTCTTGGATCAGTTGGATATTTTGCAACAGAAAAATTTAAACAATATTTGACACTATATTATGTTGTTATTTATCCAATTATAGCTTTTTTATTTATCTTCTTTTTTATTTCTGGAGGACCAATATTTTTTGATTTTTCTTATGGAATTATTGCTGCCGTTATTTCAATTATAGCGGGTTTCTTTATTCCTTCTAAATATAAAATGTATTATTTCCTAATAGTTCCAATAGCTCTCTATATATTATTAAAATATGTTTTATTTTATGAAGAACTTATTGAGTTAGGAAAATTAGAGGCTCTTGTTTGGGTTGAAACGGGTGCTTGGGGAGGGTTATCATTAACATTTATCGTATCATTCTTTTGTTTAATATTTTGTTTTCCAGTAGGTCTTTTTTTATCTTTAGGTAGAAGATCTGATCTCCCAATAATTAAATATATATCAATAGGTTTTATAGAATTTTGGAGAGGCGTTCCTCTAATCACAGTTTTATTTATGTCATCAGTTATGTTTCCCATGTTTTTACCTGAAGATTTATTTATTGATAAATTGGTAAGAGTTATTGTTGCAATTTCATTATTTGAAGCCGCATATGTTGCTGAAGTTATAAGAGGAGGTTTGCAAGCATTACCAAGAGGCCAGTATGATGCTGCTAAATCTTTGGGCATGGGATATTGGAAAATGCATATTTTTGTAATTTTACCTCAAGCGTTAAAATTGGTAATTCCAGGTATAGCTAATACATTTTTGGCACTCGTAAAAGATACTCCTCTAATATTTGTAGTTGGTTTATTAGAGCTTGTTGGTATGCTTAATCTTGCAAAAACAAATCCTAAGTGGCTTGGTTTTGCTATGGAAGGATATGTATTTGCCGCAATAGTATTTTGGATTATTTGCTATGCAATGAGTAGATATAGTTATAATTTAGAAGAAAAATATAAAACAGAAAGATAAAAATGTCCGATCCAATTATAAAAATTAATAATATGAACAAATGGTTTGGGGATTTTCAGGTTTTAAAAGATATAAATTTAGAAGTAGAGCAAAACAAAAAAATTGTAGTTTGTGGTCCTTCAGGATCAGGAAAATCAACTTTAATAAGATGTATAAATAGACTTGAAGAACATCAAAAGGGATCAATCATAGTAGATGGAACAGAATTAACAGAAGAAACAAAAAATATTGAACAAATAAGAGCTGAGGTTGGCATGGTATTTCAGCAATTTAATTTATTTCCTCATCTTTCAATACTAGATAATTGTACACTCGCACCTATTTGGGTAAAAAAAATGCCAAAAAAAAAAGCTGAAGAATTTGCTTTAAAACAATTGAAACAAGTACAAATAGATGATCAGGCGCACAAATATCCCGGTCAATTATCAGGAGGACAACAACAAAGATGTGCAATAGCTAGAGCTTTATGCATGGAGCCAAAAATAATGCTTTTTGATGAACCAACATCCGCTCTTGATCCAGAAATGATTAAAGAAGTATTGGATGCTATGGTAAATCTTGCAAAAGCTGGAATGACAATGATTGTAGTTACTCATGAGATGGGCTTTGCAAAAGAAGTTGCCGATGAAGTAATTTTTATGGACGAAGGATTAATTATTGAAAAAGCCGATACAAAAGAATTTTTTGCAAACCCTAAAAGTGATAGAACCAAGCTATTTTTGAGCCAAATTCTTTAAATTTATTTTAGAAAATAGTTAAAAAGCATCTTGACATACTAATGTATATTTAAATAAAATTTAATTTTATATAATTATTTTGCTTGCATAAACATATCTATTTCTATTAACTAAAGAAAATATTTTATTTAAAGAGGGGTCTTGAATGGAAGAAAATTTTAATAAACATCTAGGAAATAAACTTAAACTTAGAAGATTAGCGCTAAGTTTAACTCAAACAAAAGTTGCTAAAGCTATAAACGTAACATTTCAACAAATTCAAAAATATGAAAAAGGAACTAATGGAGTAAGCTCTAATCGACTACTACAATTGTCAAACTACTTAAAAGTACCTATTAATTATTTTTTTGAAGATTTTTCAGGGTATTTAATAAATTCTGAAAAATCAATAGAAGCTCATATTTCTGTTAACTATAATTTTTTAGTTAAAGTTTATTCTGAATTGACGCAGGATCAAAAAATTAAATTTAATAAAAGTATTCAAATAGCCGGTACTAATATTTCTAAAGTAGGATAAATTAATAATTTTTTGGCTCCTCGGGCAGGACTCGAACCTGCGACCAATTGATTAACAGTCAACTGCTCTACCAACTGAGCTACCGAGGAATGTAAACTTGCAACTTACTTTTTTTTTACTTTAACTCAAGAATTTTTTTTGGAGGCAACGCCCGGAATCGAACCGGGATACAAGGATTTGCAATCCTCTGCGTAACCATTCCGCCACGTTGCCAAAATATGCTCAATATTCAATTGTTGTTCTTATATAGTTGTTTTTTTCAAATAGTCTATCAATTTCAATCTTAAATTCATTATTGTTTATTCAAATGATTAATTTATAAAATATTATTCAATGAGTTCAGATAAATATATCCATATCGAAGTAGAAAATAAGATTTATTCTTATTGGGAAAATAATAATTTATTTAAGCCTAAAAAAAATAAAAAAACTTTTTCTATAGTTATACCACCACCTAATGTTACAGGAAGTCTTCACATGGGTCATGCTCTAAATAATTCCATTCAAGATTTGTTAACAAGATTTCATAGAATGAATAATTATGAAACTTTATGGCAACCAGGAACGGATCATGCTGGAATCGCAACCCAAGCTTTGGTAGAAAAAAAACTTGAAAAAGAAGGTGTTAAGAAAAACGATTTAGGGAGAGATAAATTTATTGAAAAAGTGTGGGAATGGAAAAATCAATTTGGAAATATTATAATTAATCAACTTAAAAAATTAGGTTGTTCTTGTGATTGGTCCAGAAATGCATTCACAATGGATGAAAATTTATCTAAATCTGTAATTAAAGTTTTTGTAGATCTATATAACAAGGGTTTAATTTACAAGTCAAAAAAGTTAGTTAATTGGGATACAGTATTAAAAACAGCAATTTCTGATTTAGAAGTAGATCAAAGAGAAGTAAATTCAAAATTATATTATATTAGATATCCAATTGAGAATTCTAAAAAATTTATTACTATCGCTACTACAAGACCTGAAACTATGTTTGGTGATACTGCTATAGCTGTAAACCCTAATGATGATAGATATAAATCTTTAATAAACAAATTAGTTATAATTCCATTTGTTGATAGAAAAATAAAAATTATTCAAGATGAATATGCCGATCCAGAACAAGGTACTGGAGCGGTAAAAATCACACCCGCTCATGATTTTAATGATTATGAAGTGGGTCAAAGAAATAATATAGAAATTATAAATGTCTTTACATCCGATGGTAAAATAAATGAAAATGCACCTAATGAATTTATTGGCTTAGATAGATTTGAAGTTAGAAAAAAATTACTAAAAAAACTTAAAGAAGAGGATTTTTTAGTTAAAGAAGAAACTATTAAAAACAAAATACCTTATGGAGATAGATCCAATTCTATCATTGAACCTTTTTTAACAGAACAATGGTTTACAGATGCAAAAAAACTATCAATTAAAGCAAAAGAAGTTGTTAATAGAAAAAAAATAAAATTCTTTCCTGAAAATTGGTCTAAAACATATTTCCAATGGATGGATAATATAGAACCATGGTGTATCTCTAGACAGTTGTGGTGGGGTCATCAAATACCCGCTTGGTATGGTCCAGATAAAAAAATTTTTGTAACAATTGATGAGAAAGAAGCAAAAGCCAAAGCTAAAAAATATTATAATAAAGATGTAAAATTAACTCGTGATCCCGATGTTTTAGATACATGGTTTTCATCTGGTCTTTGGCCATTTGCAACATTAGGTTGGCCTGACGATAAAAAATATGTGGAAAAATTTTATCCAACAACAGTATTGGTTACGGGTTTTGACATCATATTTTTTTGGGTTGCTAGAATGATTATGTTTGGTACAGAATTTTTACATAAAGAACCTTTTAAAGATATTTATGTTCATGCTTTAGTTAGAGATGAAAAAGGTCAAAAAATGTCTAAATCAAAAGGCAATGTTATTGATCCATTAGATTTAATTGAAAAGTATAGTGCTGATGCATTAAGATTTACTTTACTTTCAATGGCATCACCAGGTCGAGATGTAAAATTATCCGAAGATAGAGTTAAAGGGTATAGAAATTTTTTGAACAAAATATGGAATGCGAATAATTTTTTAATTCAAAACAAATGTACTTTTAATAATGTAAAAAAACCCACTGAATTAAAAATTAATATAAATAAATGGGTTTATTCTGAATTTTTATCTATTAAAGATGAAATACAAAATAGCATTGAAGGTTATCGTTTTGATGAGGCTGCTAAAAATGCATATCAATTTGTATGGCATTCATTTTGTGATTGGTATTTGGAGTTATCAAAAACAATACTATTCTCTGATGACCAAGAATCTATTAATGAAGTAAGAAATGTTGCTAGTTATATATATAGAGAGATTCTAATTATTCTTCATCCTTTTATTCCTTTTATAACCGAGGAAATATGGTTGAAAAATAAATTAGATAAAAATAGCAGTGATTATTTAATGTATGCAAACTGGCCTAATGAAAAACCAAAAAAAGATAGTGATTATAAAGATGTAAATAACGTAATTAACATAATTATTTCAATTAGGTCTTTTAAAAATGAACTGGGAGTTAGCCCCGGCTCATCATTTGATATTTCTCTTAAAAACACTAGTAAAAATTCAATTAATTTTTTTAATAAAAACAGCGTTGTTCTTAAAAAGCTTGGAAGAATAAAGAATATATTAGATAAAGAACTTGATAAATCTTCAGCATCTTTAGTAATTAATGGAGAATTGTATAAATTGTATTTTGATCAAGATGTTGATTTGGATAAAATTAAGCTAAATCTAACAAATAAATATTCAAAAATTAAAGAAGAGATGGATAAAATTAAAGGTAGATTAATTAATAAAAATTTTACAGATAAAGCTCCTAAAAACATCATAGATCAAGAAAAAACAAACTTTGATAACTTAGAAAAAGATGCTAAAAAAATACAACTAATATTAGAAAGATTGTAATGAAAAAATTCAATAAAAAAAAATTACCTAGCAGACATACATCTTTAGGTCCTGACAAAGCTCCACAAAGATCATTCTATTATGCAATGAATTTAACTGAAAAAGATATAGCAAAACCATTTGTTGGTGTTGTTTCTACATGGAATGAAGCAGCTCCGTGCAATATTGCTTTAATGAGACAAGCTCAATCTGTAAAAAAAGGCGTACATTTATCAGGAGGTACTCCAAGAGAATTTTGCACAATTACCGTTACAGATGGAATTGCAATGGGACACGAAGGAATGAAATCCTCTTTAATCTCTAGAGATGTAATTGCAGATTCTACAGAATTAACAGTTAGAGGACATTGTTATGATGCTCTAGTTGGAGTAGCAGGATGTGATAAATCTTTACCTGGATTAATGATGGCAATGGTAAGATTAAATGTTCCAAGTGTTTTTATTTATGGTGGATCAATTCTTCCTGGTAAATTTAATGGTAAAGATGTTACCGTAGTTGACGTATTTGAAGGTGTAGGAAAATATTCTTCAGGTAAAATGACCGCAAAAACTTTGAGAAAATTAGAATTAAAAGCCTGTCCTAGTGCTGGAGCTTGTGGTGGACAGTTTACAGCAAATACTATGGCATGCGTTTCTGAAGCTATTGGACTAGCTCTACCATATTCAGCAGGAACACCGGCACCATATGAACAAAGAGATAAATATGCTCTTGCAAGTGGTAAAGCTGTAATGAAATTATTATCAAAAAATATTAGACCAAGAGATATAGTTACAAGAAAATCTTTAGAAAATGCAGCAACAATTGTAGCTGCAACTGGAGGCTCAACTAACGCAGCTTTACATTTACCAGCTATTGCAAATGAAGTCGGAATTAAATTTGATCTAATGGATGTTGCAAAAATATTTAAAAAAACTCCTTATCTTGCAGATTTAAAACCAGGAGGTAAATATGTTGCTAAAGATATGTGGAAGGCAGGTGGCGTTCCAATGCTTCTTAAAACACTTTATGATGGTGGTTATATTCATGGAGATTGTATGACAGTTTCAGGCAAAACTATGAAAGAAAATTTAAAAAAAGTTAAATTTAATCCTAAGCAAAAAGTAATGAGAAAATATAACAATCCTTTAAGCGATGATGGTGGGATAGTTGGAATGAAAGGCAATCTTGCTCCCGAGGGAGGAATTGTAAAAATTGCAGGATTAAAAAAATTACAATTTACAGGAAAAGCTAGATGTTTTGATACAGAAGAATCTGCATATAAAGCAGTGAAGCAAAAAAAATATAAAGACGGTGATATAATTATAATTAGATATGAAGGACCAAAAGGAGGCCCAGGTATGAGAGAAATGTTACAGACTACAGGTGCAATCTATGGACAAGGTAAAGGTGAAAAAGTTGCACTTATTACTGATGGACGTTTTTCTGGAGCAACAAGAGGCTTCTGCATAGGACATGTTGGTCCTGAGGCTTCTGTAGGAGGTCCAATAGCTCTTTTAAAGAATGGAGATGTTATTGATATTGATGCCAAAAAAGGAACTATAAATGTAAGACTTTCTAAAAAGGAATTAAGTTCAAGAAGAAAAAAATGGAAACCAAAGAAAATGAATTTTGGTAATGGAACTTTGTGGAAATACGCTCAAACAGTTGGACCTGCTTACAAAGGTGCTCCAACACACCCAGGTGGAAAAAACGAGGTTAGAACTTACGCTGATATTTAATGAAAATTAGACCTGTAATACTCTGTGGTGGTGCAGGAACACGTCTCTGGCCAAATCAAAAAAATCATCAAGCAAAACAATTTATTGATTTTGGTGGATGGACGTTAATACAAAAAGCATTAGAAAGAGTAAAAAATTTAATTTTTGATTATCCTATAATAAGTACCAATTCTAAGTATTTAAAGCAGGTAAAATTAGCACTTAAAAAAAGTAAAGTTAAAAAATATAAAATTGTATTAGAACCTGCTAAAAAAAATACAGCACCTGCAATAATATCATCTGCTTTAATTAAAGATATTCCTTCTAATCAAGCTTTAATGTTCTTTGCGGCTGATCATTTAATTGAAAAATCAAATATTTTAAACAAGTCAATCAATAAAAATAAGTCTAACTTAGATGATAAGAATTTATTTATATTTGGTATTAAGCCTACAAATCCATCTAGTGAATATGGATATTTTTTAACTAAAAAAATTAAAAATATAAATAAAGTTACTAAATTTATTGAAAAACCAAAACTTCTAAAAGCTAAACAAGTTATTAAAAAGAATGGCTATTGGAATTCTGGTATGTTTTTTTTAAGAAAAGATTCAATAATTAATAATTTCAAAAAATATCAGCCAAAAACATACAGAAGTTGCTTAAAATCTTTGAATAAAGCTAAATTTAAGAATAATACATATTATTTAAACAGAAGTTCATTTGCCCAATCAGTACAAAAGTCTTTTGATTATGCAATTCTAGAAAAAACAAAGAATATTAATGCTATTAAATTAGATATTCCATGGAGTGATCTTGGTAGTTGGAATGAAATTTCAAAAATATATAAAAAAAATAAATCTAAATATTTTAAAAAAAAGAACGTTTATTATAAACCGTGGGGCAGATATGTTAATTTATTTAAAGGCAAAGGTTTTCTTGTAAAAGAACTATATGTTAAATCTAAATCATCATTAAGTTTACAAAAACATCATCATAGATCAGAATATTGGCTTGTTACTAATGGAAAACCACTAATTACAATAAATAAAAATAAATTTACTAAAAAACTAAATGAATCAGTTTTTATACCGCAAGGCGCAATCCACAGAATTGAAAATCCTTACAAAAAACCTGTTAAAATTATTGAAGTCCAAACAGGTCATATTTTAAAAGAAAGTGATATTGTTCGTTATCAAGACATATACGGCAGAGTAAGATAAATTTATCTCTTAGCATGGAAAATCATGTTTTTTTTTTAGTTCTTCTTGCAACATTTATGCACGCAGTTTGGAATGGAATGGTTAAATATCATCCTGATAAAGCGGTTGCAGTTGCAGCAATTGTTTTTGGACATATGCCCTTAGCAATAGTTGCAATTATTTTTTTACCTGCTCCAACTATAGATTGTATTCCGTACATAGTTGCTAGTGCAATTGTTCATCAAGGTTATCAATGGTATTTATTAAGCGCTTATCAAATAGGGGATCTAACCAAAGTATACCCAATAGCGAGAGGTTTTGCTCCATTAGTAGCAACAATTATCTCTATTTTAATTTTAGGCCTGGTTCTTAAAAGTTTAATAATTTTATCAATTTTATTAATTTGTTTTGGTATAATGATTTTAGGATTATTGGAAAAAGAAAGTAAAAAATTTAAAGTTATACAACTTTCTTTATTTACGGGATTTTTTATAGGTCTCTATTCATTAGTAGATGGTTATGGAGCAAGAGTGAGTCTGTCGCCAATCGTTTATATGAGCTGGTCATTTATACTAAGTGCAGCATTATTCCCTATAGTTCTAATAATTAAAAATCATAAAAATATCTTTCAAAATGTATTTAATAGTGGAAAAAAGGTATTTTGGATTGGCGGAACATTATCATACATAATCTATACAATAGTTGTTTGGGCATTTACAAAAGCCCCCATCCCAATGGTTGGTGCTTTAAGGGAATCTAGTATATTTTTCTCAATATTTATTGGATATTTCTTTTTAAAAGAAAAGATTACTCCAACAAAGATATTTTCGATTGTATTAATCCTTGCTGGAGTTATCGGTTTAAAGTTATTTTAAAACCAATTATTTGGAATAATTATATAGTGAATGGCAAGCACTATTCCAACAGATACACTTAGACCAAAGATCATTTTAATAAAATCTTTTCCGATAAGTGGGAAAACATACTTAAATTTATAATCCTTATTCATTGTTGAAATTGCTAATTCTCTACCACATAACAGTCCAACAAATACCCAAGTAGTTGACATTGGTAGGTCGTTTAATTCTTTAAAGTAAAATAATACAACGGCGTATATTACATTAATAATAGTAGCTGAACGTGCATATCTTGTTCCAGTTTTGTCTAAAACTACTTTTTGAATAGGCCCTCCATGAATATAAAAAATATAAAATAGTAAAATAGCAAAGTAAGCCATTACTGTAATCAGAAGAGTAGGGCTTAACTGTCTTGGTAAATATACAGCTATATTAGCAACGTCATGAGATAACCAAACCCACCATAACCAACCAGAAGTAACCCACACAGAGTTACGCCAAAAGCCAATCCATTTTTCATTTACTTCATCTAACTTTTCATTGATTAATTTTGATATAAGTACCCAGGCAATATAAGCAACAACAGCAGCTAAACCGTAACCAACTACACTTTTCATTAACATTTTTTCTAAAACAACAGTTGAAGCAAAAGCTGACAATACTAAGAAAGTTGTAGAAACTGGAATACCAATTCTAGTTAATAATAAAAGTATTCCTGGAGCAACAGCGTGATACCATTGAATTTCCTGATATGGTATTCTTGTTAATCTTCCATATGAAATGTCACCATCATAATTATACCAACCCCAACTAAGAGCCAAGATCATTACAAATGATGCTGTTGAAGCAAGCGTATACCATTTAAACCATTTTTGTTTAGAGGCAATAAATGTACCTAAAGTTTGAATAGAGTCGTTTCCAATTACAGACCAGCCCGCTAGTCCAAATCCAACTATAGTGTATATTAAAGTAAGATCCATTTTTTTTCTTTATATTTTTTTTTTAATCAATTTCAAATTTTATTTTAAAGATATACTACTACCTCAGGTTTAATTTTTTATGATTTGACATGTTTCTATGTTATGTTATAACATAACATAATGAATAATAATGATATAGTTTTTGATATAATTAAAAAATCTAAAAAACATTTAACAGCTTATGAAATATTAGATAAATTTCAAAAATTTAAAAAAATACAGCCAATGGCTGTTTACAGGTCTTTAAAAAAGTTAATTGAGGAAGACAAAATACATAAGTCGAATCAAAATAAAACTTATGTTTTATGTAAACATTCTCATTACGATCACAATCCATCAATAGCTATTTGTAAAGATTGTGGAGATACAGAAGAACTTAAATCAGAGTTATTTGAACTAATTTTTAAAAAAAACCCAATCAAAAAATATGACTTCAGTAAATTTCAACTTGAAGTTTCAACAACATGTAGGAGATGCAACTAATGGAACACGTACATGATCTACCAGAATTTCTCCATTTTATTGAAGTGTTCATAGAAGAGCATAGTATTTTAAGAGGTTTTGTGTTTGGATTTATACATACGATAATTCCTCTAATTGGTTTTTATAGTGGCTGGAGTATAAACCGTTTATTAAAATTAATTTCTAATGGCGCTATTGCAGGAATAGTTGGAATAGTTTTAGCTCATATAATTGCAGATTTTATTGCAGCATTAGCTGATCCAAATTTAAAAAGTGCAGCTTACGGAATTGTTCTTGGAGGATTCTTACCTTTGCTTGCAGTACCATTCTTAGAAAAATATGTTACTAAAAGCCAATATCACACTGTAGTAGGTGATCATGAAGATCTAAAAAAGGATTTGAAAAGCAAACATAAATAATATTTAATAGTTTTTGTGAGTACAGTTTCCTTAACTTTAGATGAAATATTTGTTTTAGCTGAAAAAACACTTTTAGCAAATGGTTGTGATGAAGAAACTGCAAACATATTATCAGATTTAATAATGAAAGCTGAAAGAGATGGATCTTTATCACATGGTTTATTTAGATTGCCTGCTTATGTAAGTGGTCTTAAAAGTGGAAAAATTAATGGTAAAGCAAGACCAGAAATTAAAAAAATATCTCCAAGTGTAATTAAAGTATTAGGTAATAATTGTTTAGCTCCAATGGTTTTAAACAAAAGCATTCCAGAATTAATAAAATCTGCTAAAGAAAATGGAGTAGCAGTTTTAGCTATAAACAATTCGCATCACATGGCTGCCATGTGGCCTGAAACCGAGGCTATAGCAGAGCAGGGACTTGTTGCCTTTGCTTGTACCTCTTATAAGCCCGCTGTTGCTCCTGCAGGCGCTGTTAAACCATTGTATGGTACTAATCCAATATCTTTTGCTTGGCCAAGAAAAGGAAAAACTCCAGTAGTTTATGATATGGCAACAGCATCTATGGCAATGGGTGAAGTGCAAGTTGCTAAAAGAGAAGGCCACAAAGTTCCATTAGGAACAGGTTTAACTAAAGATGGAAAAGAAACTACTGATCCAGGAGAAATAGCTGATGGGGGAGTTTTATTACCTTTCGGCGGCTATAAAGGCTCAGGGATTGCGATGATGGTAGAATTGCTAGCGGGAGCTCTAGTAGGTGATAATTTTAGTTATGAGACGGCTGCTAAAGATAATAACGATGCTGGCCCTCCAAGTGGTGGTGAATTTATTTTAGCTATTTCACCTGACAAATTATCTGGAAATGATTGGGATAAACATTCTTCAGAATTCTTTGATAAAATGAAATCTATGGATGGCGTTAGACTTCCAGGTGAGAGAAGACATAAAAATAGATTAGATAAAGGCCCAAGAAATATTAATGAAGAATTAGTTAATAAAATTAAATCTTTAAGCTAATTCAATTTCAATAGGTGTGTGATCAGAAGGTTTGGTTCTTCCACGTGGATATTTATTTATTTTAACATCTCTAATTATATTTATTAAAGAATAAGAAACTAAAAAATGATCAATTCTCATACCATTATTTTTCTGCCAGGCGCCACTTGTATAATCCCAAAATGTATATCCTTCTTTATCAGGATATATATGTCTGTAAGCATCATGAAAACCTGAGTTGATTATTTCTCTTAATCTCTTTCTTATTTCCAATCTAAATAAAGCATCATTCTCATAGTTTTTTGGATTATGAACATCTTCAGCGGCAGGTATAATGTTAAAATCACCTCCAATAATAATATTTTCATTTTCTTTTAAAAGATTCTTAAGTTTTTTAATTAAACTATCTAACCAATAAATTTTATAATCATATTTTTCTGTATCAACAGGATTGCCATTAGGAGTATAAATATTAATAATTTGGATATTTTTTTTTTTATATTTAACATCAGCAGTTATAATTCTCGATTGTTTTAATTTATCTTTAAAAATATCATTTTTAATATTAGAAAGTTTTTTTTTAGAAATAATTGCAACACCATTGTAACTTTTTTGACCAAATACATAATTTTCGTATTTTAAAGTTTTTATATCATCATAAGGATAAGTTTCATCTGGAGTTTTAATTTCCTGCATCATTAAAACATCAGGACTAAATTTTTTAATATATTCTTTAATATTTTCTATTCTAGCTCTTACGGAATTAACATTCCAAGAACTAATAATCATTAAAGAGAAAAAGAAACACCACAACCGCAAGAAGATTTGCTTTGTGGATTATTTATTTTAAATGAATCTCCAATTAATTCTTTGACAAAATCTACTTCAGAGCCTTTTAATAGATCAGCTGAATTTTTATCAATAAGTATATTTTCATGACATAAATCATCATCGTTTTGGGATTTATCAAAAGAAAAATCATATTGAAAACCAGAACAACCACCACCTTTTATTGCGATTCTAAAAAAAGATCCTTTATCTTTAGATGATAAAAGATGATTTATTTGATTTATTGCATTATCCGTAAATTTAATTTCTTTAATCATGTTTTAACACTGATATTACTAATATAATTATATTTTGCCATTTTTAAAGAATGAAAAATTATTCAAAATTAGGATTATTTAAAAGCAAGGGCAGACTAAATTATGAGCCTCAAAACCAATATAGAACACCTTTCCAAAGAGATAGAGATAGAATAATCCATTCAGCTTCATTCAGAAGACTTAAGCATAAAACCCAAGTATTCGTAAACACAGAAGGTGATCATTATAGAACTAGAATTACACATTCAATTGAAGTTGCACAAATTGCTAGGACGATAGCTAAATATTTAAATTTAAATGATGATTTAGCTGAAACTTTAAGTTTAGCACATGATCTTGGGCATACTCCATTTGGTCATGCCGGAGAGTACGCTTTAAATGATTGTATGATGAACCAAGGAGGTTTTGATCACAATTTGCAAACACTTAGAATAGTAATGTTTTTAGAAAATAAATACTTAAAATTCCAAGGATTAAACCTCACTCTTGAAACATTAGATGGATTATTAAAACATAATGGATCATTTTATGATTTTGATAAACTCGATTCTATTATTGGAATAAAAAAATTTAAAAATAAGATTAAGTTCCAAAACAATACTTCATTAGAAGCTCAAATAGCAAGTATTTCTGATGATATTGCTTATAATAATCACGATATACAAGATGGAATTAAAGCTAAATTATTTACTTTAAACGAACTAATTGAAATTAATTTTTTTAAAGAAATATACAAATCTTATAAAAGAAATATAAAAAGAGAAAATAAGGATATTATTATTTATCAAATAATACGAGATTCTATAAATTTAATGGTTAAAGATATAATAAGAAATTCAATTAATAAAATAAAAAAAAATAAAATAAAAAAATTATTAGATGTGCAAAATAATGAAAATCAAACTGTAATTTTCTCAGAAAAATTTCAGAATATTGAAACAGAAATTAAACAATTCTTAAAAATTAAAATGTATAATAATAAAAATGTAATGAAAAAAAATAATAATGGTAAAAAAATTATAAAAAAACTTTTCAAAACTATTATAAAGAAACCAAATAATTATATTAAATCATCAGATTTAAAAAAAGATAAGCATAGAGCAATATCTGATTATATTTCAGGCATGACTGATAGATTTGCTATTCAACTTTATAAAATGTCAAAATGAATATTTTTAAAACATATCTTGATAAAATTATAAAATTAATAAAATCAGCAAATAAAGATAATTTATTAGTACTTCCAGAAAATTTATCTGGAATAAATGTAGATATTCCACCAGCTAAATTTAACTGTGACATGTCAACAAATGTTGCCATGATCTTGTCTAAACCTAATAATAAATCGCCATTAGAAATAGCTGAAGTTATTGCTGATATTATTAAAAAAAATGACAATTATATAGAAGAAATTAAAATTGAAAAACCTGGTTTTATAAATTTAAAGTTTAATAAAAATTTTTGGAATAATTTTCTTAAATCTATTATTAATGAAAAGAATTATGGATCAAAAAAAGTCAATAATCCAAAAAAATATCTAGTTGAATTTGTTTCTGCCAATCCTACTGGCCCACTTCACGTTGGGCACTGTAGAGGAGCAATATTAGGTGATGTTATATCTAATTTACTAAAATTTAATAATCACAAAGTATCAAAAGAGTATTATGTAAATGATTTTGGTAACCAAATAATTTATTTTACAAAATCTGTTTATTTTAGAATACGTGAAATATTATTTAAAGAAAAATTCCCCATTGATGATAAAGACCTTTATCCTGGAGTTTATTTAATTGATATAGCGAAAAACATAATTGATCAAAATAAAGATATTAAGTTTGATAATTTTGAAATCATTTCTAGTGAATTAACCAAACTATCAGTTAAAGAATCTCTTAAATTAATAAAATTTAATTTAAATAATCTTGGAATTTCACACGACAATTTTACCAGCGAAACAGATGTTGTAATAAACAAAGAGGTTGATCAAGTTGTAGATGAATTGAAGAAAGATCAATTTGTATATTTAGGAAAAATAAAAGCACCAGAAGGTGAAGACTCTAAAAATTGGGACGAAAGAGAACAATTACTTTTTAAATCAACTGAATTTGGTGATGATAAAGATAGAGCCTTACAAAAATCAGATCAATCATGGACATATTTTGCTACTGATGTCGCTTATCATAATACAAAATTAAAAAGACAATTTGATATATTAATAAATATTTTAGGAGCAGATCATGCTGGTTACATTAAAAGAATTACTTCTGTAGTAGAGGCTCTTTCTGGTGAAAAGAACAAGTTAATTTGTAAAGTTAGTCAATTAGTTAAACTTATTAAAGACGGCCAACCATTCAAAATGTCTAAAAGAAAAGGCGACTACATAACAGTTGAAGATTTGATTAGTGAAGTTGGAAAAGATGCTACTAGATTTATAATGTTAAACAGAAGTAACGATGTTGAGTTAGATTTTGATTTTACAAAAGTTAAAGAAAAATCAAAAGATAATCCTTTATACTATGTACAATATTGTTATGCACGAATTTCATCTGTTTTCAGAAATTTAAATAAAAAAATTGATGATGAAATTAATATTAGTAGTTTTGATTTTAATTATACTGATGATGAAATTAAAATATTTAAAAAAATATCACAATGGCCAAAATGCGTTGATGTTGCTACATCAAAACTAGAACCACATAGAATACCCGTTTATCTTTATGAATTATCGTCTGAATTTCATTCGTACTGGAATATGGGTAAAGAAGATGTTTCCAAAAGATTTATTGAAAAAGATAATACTATAAAAGATGAAAAAGTTATTATTTTAAAAATTGTCTCCAATGTAATAAAAAGCGGTATGAATATTGTAGGAGTTGAAACGCCTGAAAAAATGTAATGATAAAGGAACTAAAATATTTATTCTATATTATTGTTATATTTTTCTTCATTTTCTTTATTGCTAGATATTATTTTTCTGATGAAAATTATAAAAATTCTTATAGATCAACATCACTTTTGGACGAAAAAATTAAAGAAGCAGAAGATGATTTAATATTGCTAAAGAATAATACCGAAAATATTATTGAATTTGTTGAGTACAAAAATAATAAACAAACAAAAAAATATTCTTTTTGGAAACTTTTATATAATGATGAATAAAAATCATAAATCTTTTGTTTGTGGCATTAAAGGAAAATATCTTTCCAATAAAGAGAAAAGGTTTTTAATAAAATATAAACCTTGGGGTATTATTTTATTTTCAAGGAATATAAAATCAATTAAGCAAACAAAAATATTAACTAATTCTATAAAAAAAATATTTAAAAATAAAAATTATCCAATTTTAATTGATGAAGAAGGAGGACGAGTTACTAGATTAAAAAAATTTATTGATAGCTCAATATTTACCGCTAAATTTTTTGGTGATTTGTATAAAAAAAATAATAAGAAATTTGAAATATATTTTAATGTTTATGTTAAACAAATTTCATATTTATTAAAAACATTAGGAATAAATATAAATTCTGTACCAGTATTAGATATTAGAAGAGTTAAATCTCACAATATTATTGGTGATAGATCTTATTCATCAAATAAAAAAATCGTCTCTAAAATTGGAAATATTTGTATAGAAAAGTTTCATAAAAATAGAATAGCCACAATAATCAAGCATATTCCGGGACACGGATTGGCTATATCAGATAGTCATAAAAAATTACCAATTATTAATCAAAAAATTGAATATTTACTTAAAAATGATTTTCAAACTTTTAAAGATAAAAATTCATTAATAGCAATGACAGGTCATTTATTATTTAAAAATATAGATAGGACAGAAACTGCCACTCATTCAAAAAAAATAATTAAATTAATTAGAAATAAAATAGGTTTTAAAAATATAATAATTACTGATGATTTATCAATGAAAGCTCTCAAGTATTCGTTAGAAGAAAATGTGAAAAAATCATTTCTAGCAGGTTGTAATTTAGCCCTACATTGCAATGCTAATTTAAAAGAAATGTTAGTAGTCGCAAAAAATTCTCCAAAAATTGATAACTTTATTGTAAAAAAAACATCACAATTGAGTGATATAATAAGTTAAAATTAATTATGGAACAGACCGATTCACTTGAATTTAATGTAGAACTATCTTCCTATACTGGTTCACTAGAAATTCTTTTAGATTTAGCAAAAGCACAAAAAGTTGATTTAGAAAAAATATCAGTTACAAAGTTAGCCGACCAATTTCATGAATTCATAACTAAATCTAAAGATTTAAACTTAGAATTGGCTTCAGAATATCTATTGATGGCAGCTTGGTTAACCTATCTAAAATCAAAATTACTATTACCTGAAACTGAAGAAGAAGAATTTAAAGCTTTAGAGGTTGCTGAAAAATTAAAATTACAATTAAAAAAGCTAGAATTAATAAGATTATTATCGTCTCAAATGTTAAGCAAAAAAAGATTAGGAAGAGATGTTTTTATGAGAGGATCCAAAAGTGGAATGAGGTCAATTTATGATTCAAAATATTCATTAACATTATTTGAAATATTAAAAACGTATGCAAGTATAGTCATGACTAAAGATTTTAAAAAAATGAACATTCCAAAATTACCTGTATTTACAACTGAAAGTGGGATAGACAGAATTAAAGAATTTTTTGGAAAATTAAATGAATGGAAAAATATTTCAGAATTAATACCTGGAAACTTTAAATCTTCAAACAATCTTAAACGAACTGGACAAGCTGGAATTTTATCTGGATCGCTTGAACTTGTTAAAGAAGGCAATGTATCAATTAAACAAAATAATTTATTTGACGATATATATATTAAAGAAAACTAATGAATAAAATAAAAAAAAATAATGTCGTAACTTTTCCAGGAAAGATCAGTGATGCCGAAAGAGAAGTTGAGGCAATCATTTTTGCTGCTGCAGAACCTCTTTCTATTGAAACAATAGAATCTAAAATTACAAAAAAAATAGATGTTCTAAAAACTTTAGAAAAATTAAAAAATTTTTATTCTAATAGAGGAGTTAATTTAGTTTGTATTTCTAACAAATGGTCTTTTAGAACAGCTGAAAATCTTTCTCCTTTAATGTCACAACAAAAAACGGTCGAAAAAAGATTATCTAAAGCTGCAATAGAAACATTAGCTATTATTGTATATCATCAACCAGTTACCAGAGCAGAAATTGAAGAAATTAGAGGTGTAGCTTTTGGTACTAATACCCTTGAAATATTAATGGAATTAAATTGGGTCAGACCCCTTGGCAGAAAAGATGTTCCAGGAAAACCAATTCAATACGGAACTTCAGAAGATTTTTTAAGTCATTTCAATTTACAAAAATTGTCTGATTTACCAACAGTTGATGAGTTAGGATCAGCTGGATTAATTGATACTTCAAATGTCGATGCTTCAATATTTGGAACAGGTAAATTTTTTAAAGAAAAACAAGAAGACAAAAAGGAAAATATTTACTCAGAGATAGATGAAATGCTAAGTGGCACTCTTAAAAATGAAGACGATGAGTAAAAAGATACTTTTAAAAACCAAATTATAGAGGTATAAGTTAATCATGAGTATAGGTTTTTGGCAAATTGCAATAGTCGTTATCTTAGTTGTTTTACTATTTGGTAGAGGAAAAATTTCAAGTTTAATGGGAGATGTTGCTAAAGGTATTAAAAGTTTTAAGAAAGGTATGTCCACAGATTCTACTGAAGACAGCGAACCTAAAAATATTTCAGATAATCAAGACTCAAATAACAAAGAGTAATCAATGCCACAAATTGGCTGGTTTGAAATTTTAATAATTGTTTCAATTGCAATAATAGTTGTCGGTCCAAAAGATTTTCCTGTTATGCTAAAAAAAATTGGATCATGGATAGGTTCGGCGAAGAGATATTTCGCTGATATACAAAATCAAGTTTCTGATATTACCGAAGAGAAATTTGATAAAATTGAAGAAAAATCAAATAATGAAAATACTAAAGAAGAAATAAAAAATGACAAATAATAAAGAAAAAGAAGGAGGATTTATAAGTCATTTAACTGAGTTAAGACAAAGATTGATTAATTCATTAATATTCTTGGTTTTATTATTTGTTATTTGTTATTTTTTTTCAGAATATATTTATGGTTTCTTAGTAGAACCTTATGCTGAGGCTGTTAAAAATGATGATATTGATAGAAGGTTAATATTTACCGCTTTACAGGAAACTTTTCTTACATATTTAAAAGTATCTTTTTTTGCTGCTTTTTTTATTACAAGTCCATTTCTTTTAATACAAATATGGAAATTTATAGCTCCAGGATTATACAATCATGAAAAAAAGGCTATTATGCCTTATCTTGTTTTAACCCCTGTATTATTTTTACTAGGCGGAATGCTTGTGTATTATTTAATTATGCCACTAGCTATCAAGTTTTTTTTGTCATTTGAAAGCGTTGGCATAAGCACAAATTTACCTATTCAGCTTGAAGCTAAAGTTAATGAATATTTATCTTTGGTTATGAAATTAATTTTTGCTTTTGGTTTAAGTTTTCAGTTGCCTGTAGTTCTAAGTTTGTTAGCAAGAATAGGAGTAGTAAATTCAACATTTTTAAAAGAAAGAAGAAAATATGTTGTTGTCATGATATTTGCGGCGGCGGCGGTATTAACGCCTCCTGATCCAGTAACTCAAATTGGATTAGCTATTCCATTATTAATTTTATATGAATTATCAATTTTTTCAGTAAATATAATTGAAAAAAAAGCAGAAGAAAAAAATGCATAATATAAAAGATATTAGAAATAATTTTAAAGATTTTAAAAATAGCATCAAAGATAGAAATTTTGATGTAAATCTAGAAGATATTGTTGAACTAGATAAAGAAAATAGAAATCTTATTCAAGATAAAGAAAAACACGAAATGGAAAAAAAATCTATTTCTAAATCCAAGGATGAAAATCTATTTGCTAAATCTAAAGAAATTTCAATTAAAATTGAAGAATTAAGTAAAAAACAAAAAGAAGTTAAAGATAAACTTGATAATATATTAAGTGCAATTCCTAATATTCCTTTAAAGAATGTTCCTGCCGGAAAAGATGAAAATGACAATAAAGAAGTAATTAAAGTTGGCAATATACAAAAATTTAATTTTAAACCTAAATCTCATTATGAAATTGGTGAAAATCTAAATATGTTAGATTTTGATCTTGCTACAAAAACAACAGGATCAAGATTTGTTTTTGTAAAAGATAAATTGGCAGCATTAGAAAGAGCTATTTCAAATTTTATGATTGATTCTCATACAAAAAATAATGGATATACTGAAATTTCACCTCCTTTAATGGCTACTGACAATACAATGTATGGAACCGGTCAATTACCTAAATTTGAAAATGATCAATTTGAAATTAAGTTTGATGATAAAAATGATAAAAAATTCTTAATTCCAACAGCTGAAGTTATATTGACAAATATGGTTAAAAATCAAATTGTAAACATTAAATCATTACCAATGAGATTGGTTGCTTCAACTCCTTGCTTTAGAAAGGAAGCGGGTAGTTATGGCAAAGACACAAAAGGCATGATTAGACAACATCAATTTTATAAAGTTGAACTAGTTAGCATTGTCGAAAATGATAAATGTTTAGAAGAACTTGAAAGAATGACAAATTGTGCAACAAAAATTTTAGACGATCTAAAACTTCCATATAGAAAAATTATTTTAAGTACAGGCGATATGGGATTTAGCGCTGAGAAAACTTATGACATAGAAGTTTGGCTTCCTTCGGAAGAAAAGTATAGAGAAATTTCTAGCTGTTCTTCATGTGGAACTTTTCAAGCTAAAAGAATGAAGGCTAGATATAAAAATAAAGATAATAATATAGAATTTGTTGGAACCTTAAATGGAAGTGGGTTAGCTGTAGGTAGAACTTTAATTGCGATTTTAGAAAACTATCAAACCGAAGATGGATCAATTATAATTCCAGATGTGTTAAAACCATATATGGGAAATATTGACAAAATTTCTATCAATTAAGAGTTGTCTTTAAATATTAGATAGTATAAATAATCGTAAACTTAAGAGGACATCATGGATGCTGGAATTGGACAATTTATACCTTTAATATTAATTTTTGTAATTTTTTATTTCTTTTTAATAAGACCTCAACAAAAGAAAGTTAAAGAACATAAATTAATGGTTGAAGGTTTAAAGAGAGGCGACAAGGTAATCACAACAGGTGGGATTGTTGGTACGATTGAAAGAATTATTGATAACGAAAAAGTCGAAGTTAATATTTCAGAAAATGTAAATGTTGAAATTGTTAGATCTAGCGGCATTCAAGGTTTAGCAAATACAGCAGAGCCAAAAAAATAACATACATTAACAAAAGTGTTATACTTTTCAAAATTAAGAGTATTTTCAGTATTAATATTTACATTAATAATTTCATATTTTGCTCTTTCAAATTTTTTAAAATTTGATGATGATTATTTTTCAAAAAACATAAAACTTGGTCTTGATCTACAGGGTGGATCATATTTACTTTTGGAAATAGATAATAAGCCAGTTATTACTCAAAAGCTACAAAGTAAATTATTAGAGTTAAAAAAATTTTTTAAAGAGAAAAAATTAATTTTAAGAAATTTTTCAGTAGATCAAAATTCAATAATATTTGAATCAAATAATAAAAACGTTAATGAAATTAAAACTATTTTAGATGATGATGAAAGTGAAATAAATCCATATTTTCAGCAATACAAAACACATCAATTTGATTTCATTGTAGACAATAATTTTTTTAAACTTACTTTATCAAATTACGGTTTAGTTTTATTAAAAAACTCATCTTTGGATCAGGCTATTGAAATAGTAAGAAGAAGAGTTGATGAAATTGGTACAAACGAACCCAATATATTAAAAAGAGGTAATGATAGAATATTAGTCGAATTACCCGGTCTAGATGATCCTGGAAGAATTAAATCATTACTTGGTAAAACAGCAAATCTAACATTCCAATTTATTACTCAAAATTCAGAAGAATCTTTTGGAACAGAAAAATTAATGTTTGAAGATGAATCTGAAGAGGCAATTGTAAGTAAACGAATTATCTTAAGTGGAGATAATTTAGTTGATGCCAAACCTACAATGGATACTCAGACAAACGAAACTGTGGTCACTTTTAATCTTGATAGAGTAGGTGCTAAAAAATTTGGAAAAGCTACTAGTACAGGAGTTGGCAAAAGATTAGCCATTATATTAGATGGTAAAATAATAAGCGCTCCATCAGTAAGAGAACCAATAGTAGGTGGTTCAGGTCAAATTTCGGGTAATTTTACATTTCAGTCTGCAACAGATTTAGCTTTATTATTAAGATCAGGTGCATTGCCTGCTCCTTTAAGCATTATAGAAGAAAGGACAGTTGGACCCGATCTAGGACAAGATTCTATAGATTCGGGAATTTTGTCTTTAATAATTGGTTTTGTATTAGTTGTATTGTTTATGATTTATAAATATAGAATATTTGGAGTAATTGCTAATTTAGCCTTAATTTCTAATTTATTTTTATTAGTTGGTATTTTAACTTTATTTGAAGCCACATTAACTTTACCAGGAATAGCAGGTATAATTCTTACAGTAGGTATGGCAGTTGATGCAAATGTTCTTATTTTTGAAAGAATTAAAGAAGAAGTTAAAAATGAAAAAAATTACATTATTGCTTTTGATAGCGGATACACAAAATCTAGAACAACAATTTTAGATGCAAATATAACAACTTTGATAGCAGCTTTCATACTTTTCTTCATGGGTTCTGGTCCAATTAAAGGATTTTCAATAACTTTAGGTATTGGAATATTAACTACCTTGTTTTCAGTTTATTTTATAGCAAGGCTGTTTACTGCATTTTTTGTGTTAAAAAATAAAAATAAAGACAAGCTGATTTAAATGAAAAATATTCAGTTCAATAAAATCTATAAACAATTAAATATCATTTCTTTAATATTGATTGTGGCTTCTTTAATTTTATTGGTATTTAAGGGCCTTAATTATGGTGTTGATTTTAAAGGTGGTACTTTAATAGAAATTAGAGTTGAACAAAGTTCTTCTAAAATATCATCAATTAGAGATAGTTTTAATCAAATGAATCTTGGGGATGTTTCTGTAAAAAGCTTTGGTAACAAAACTGATTACATTGTTAAATTTGAAAAACAAAGTTCAAATGATTCTAAATTTATAGATAATATTAAGGCAAAATTATCAAGTTCAGTTGGTAATGTTGACTTTAGAAGAGTGGAAAATGTAGGTCCAAAAGTTAGTGCTGAACTTCTTAAATCTGGGTTTATAGCAATAGGTTTATCTTTGGCAGCAATGCTTTTATATATATGGATAAGATTTGAATGGCAATTTAGCTTAGGTGCAATTATAGCTTTATTTCATGATGTAATAATAACTATGGGTATATTTTCACTTTTTTCATTAGAAATTAACTTGTCAATTGTTGCTGCGGTATTAACTATAGTAGGTTATTCAATGAATGATACAGTTGTAATCTTCGACCGTGTTAGAGAAAATTTAAAAAAATATGCAGATATTAAAATTTTTGAATTAACAAATATTTCAATTAATGAAACTTTATCAAGAACAATAATTACTTCAGTGACTACACTTCTTGCTTTATTCTCAATATATTTTTTTGGTGGTGAAATCTTAAAAGGTTTTTCATTAGCAATGATATTAGGAATAGTATTTGGAACTTATTCTTCAATATATATAGCTAATCCAATTTTAGTTTTGCTAAAAGTTAGCCAAAGAACAATAATAAAAGAAGATAAAAATTAATACAAATTTTGTGCCGCTACCATTGTTAACAACATTGGCAGTGACAGCAAAGTATTTGTTCTTGAAAATAACATTGCTGTTTTAGCAGATTTAGCTTTTAGATCAGGATCACACTCCACAATACCCAAAGCTCTTTTTTGATTAGGCCATATTACAAACCAAACATTAAATGCCATTATTAAGCCCAACCACATTCCAATTCCTATAGCAGTATTTTTTCCACCTCCAGATCCTATACCTAGTACTAATGCTTGATGAACATAACCGTTTAAATAAGCTAATATTAATCCGGATACTATTGTTAAAAGTGCTGACCATCTAAACCAAAACAAAGCAGAAGGAGCTATAACTTTTCCAATAGCAGGTTTTTGTTCATCTGGAATTTTAGCCATATTAGGAATTTGCACAAAGTTAAAATACCACAATAAGCCTATCCACATTATAGCAACAACAACATGAATATATCTAAATAACCAACTCCAGAATAGAATATCAAAATTAAATCCTCCGTTTCCAAAATATAATCCCAGAAATAAAATTATAGAAAGTCCAAAAGAAACTTGAATTGTTTTTGTAAGAGATTGTAGAATCGATTTCATATTAATTGTTTTTATACTATTTTTTTTTAGTAATTTTAAGCAGTTTTTTTAAATTTGTTATCTAGTAAAGGTTTTAAGAATTTACCTGTATAACTAATATCTGATTTAACCATTTCCTCAGGGTTACCTTCTGCTATTATATTACCACCTTTGACACCTCCTTCTGGACCCATATCAACTATATAATCAGCAGTTTTAATGACATCTAAATTATGCTCTATAACTACTACCGTATTACCAGTGGCAACAAATGTATGTAAAATTTCTAATAATTTTTTTATATCATGTTGATGTAAACCAGTAGTAGGTTCATCCAAAATATACAATGTTCTCCCTGTGGATCTTTTTGACAATTCTTTAGCTAATTTTATTCTTTGGGCTTCACCACCGGATAGGGTAGTTGCCTGTTGACCAATTTTTATATAACCAAGTCCAACTTTTTTTAAAGTTAATAATTTAGTTTTAATATTTGAGATATTTTTAAAATATTCACAACCTTCATCAACAGTCATACTCAAAACATCCGCTATACTTTTGTTTTTATATTTAATTTCTAACGTTTCCCTATTATATCTTGAACCTTTACACTCATCGCAAGTAATATAAACATCAGGTAGAAAATGCATTTCATACGTAATTACACCATCACCTTCACAAGCTTCACACCTACCTCCTTTAACATTAAAAGAAAATCTTCCAGGCTTATATCCCCTGGTTTTTGATTCTGGTAAATTTGTAAACCAATCTCTTATAGGACCAAATGCACCAGTATATGTAGCTGGATTTGATCTAGGTGTTCTACCAATCGGTGATTGATTAATATCTATAACTTTATCAATTAACTCTATTCCTTTGTAACCTCTAAAAGGTTTAGGAATTTTTCTAGATTTATTATTATTTAATGTAAGATTTAAAGCACAATAGAGTGTTTGAAGTATTAAAGTTGACTTACCACTACCAGATACACCCGTAACACAAGTAAAATTACCTATGGGAATTTTTAAATTTACATTGTTTAAATTATTACCAGTTGCTCCTAGAATTTCTAATAATCTTCCATTTTTTGATATTCTTCTATTTTTAGGAATGGGTATAAAGCTCTTATTAGATAAATATCTTCCAGTTATACTATCATTGCTATTTAAAATTTCTTCATAATTACCTTGTGCAACAATTTTACCACCCTTATTTCCAGCTTCTGGTCCTAAATCAATAATATGATCAGCGTTAAAAATAGTTTCAGTATCATGCTCGACAACAATAACCGTATTACCAAGGTCTCTTAATTTTTTTAAAGCATCAATTAATTTTACATTGTCTTTTTGATGTAATCCTATTGAAGGTTCGTCTAAAACATACAGAACACCTGTTAAACCTGATCCTATCTGTGATGCCAACCTTATTCTTTGTGCTTCTCCTCCTGATAAAGTTCCAGATTCTCTCGAAAGAGTTAAATAATTTAGACCTACGTTTAGTAAAAAATTTAGTCTTTCATTAATTTCTTTTAAAATATGTTGTGCAATTTTTAACTGTCTTTGATCTAAATTAATTTCAAGTGATTTAAACCATTCTTTAGCATCATATATTGATTTTTCTGTTACTTCACTAATATTTAATTTATTAATTTTGACACATAATGCCTCATCTTTAAGTCTATAACCGTTACATCTTTCACATTTAGTATCTGATTGATATTGTGAAATTTCTTCTCTTTTCCAATCACTATCTGTTTCTAAATATCTTCTTTCTAAATTATTAATCACGCCTTCGAATGTTTTTTTGTGTGAATATTTCTCATATCCATCATCGTATGAAAACTTAATTTCATCATCATCAGAGCCAAATAGTATTATATCTTTAATTTTTTTTGGTAATTTTGACCATTTTTCATTTAATGAAAATTCATAATGTTTTGCTATAGAAGCTAATGTTTGAGCATAATACATGGAAATAGATTTAGACCACGGTTCAATAGCTCCATCGGCAATACTTTTTTTTTCATTGGGAACAACTAATTTTGGATCAACATTTAATTTTAAACCTATTCCTTCACACTCTTCACAAGCTCCATATGGGCTATTAAAAGAAAATAACCTTGGTTCTATTTCTTCAATAGTAAAGCCACTTTCTGGACATGCAAACTTTGTAGAAAAAATTAAATTTTCAGTTTTTCGAAATTTTTTAGGAAGTGTTTCATTTTCATATTCAACAAAAACTAATCCGTTTGCAAGATTGATAGCTGTTTCAACACTTTCCGCCAATCTATTACCCAATGAAGAATTAATTATAATTCTATCTACTAGTATAGAAATATCATGTTTTATTTTTTTATTTAATTCAGGAACTTTATCAATTTCATAAAGTTTATTATCAATTTTTATTTTTCTAAATCCTCTTTTTTTATAACTTAATATTTCTTTTTTATATTCTCCCTTACGACCCCTAACTACAGGTGAATAAAGAAAAATAGTAGATTTTTTTGGAAGTTCTTTTATTTTATCTACTATTTGACTAATTGTTTGAGAAGTGATTGGTTTTCCTGTAAATGGTGAGTAGGGTATACCCACTCTAGCATAAAGTACTCTCATATAATCATAAATTTCTGTTACTGTAGCAACAGTTGATCTAGGGTTTTTTGAAGTATTTTTTTGCTCAATTGATATAGCCGGGCTTAATCCTTCAATTAGGTCGACATTTGGTTTTTTCATTTTATCTAAAAATTGTCTAGCATAAGCCGAAAGGCTTTCGACATATCTTCTTTGGCCTTCTGCATATATTGTATCAAAAGCTAATGAAGATTTTCCTGAACCCGATAGACCTGTAATTACAACAAATTTATCCTTAGGTATTTCCAAAGAAATATTCTTTAAATTGTGCTCTTTTGCGCCTTTAACAACTATCTTTTTAAGCATAATTATTGTTGCTTTAAATTAATAAAATTAATATTCAATATAAATAGTGTATAATTAAACATATCAAAATTTTAAATTATTATGGCAGGAAGTTTAAATAAAGTACTTTTAATTGGTCGATTAGGCGCAGATCCGGAAATTAAACAAATGGTGAACGGAAAAAATGTAGCAAGATTAAGCCTTGCAACAAGTCAATCTTGGAAGGACAAAAATACTGGAGAAAAAAAAGAAAAAACTGAATGGCACCGTGTAGTTGTGTTCAATGAAGGTTTGGTAAATGTAGTTCAGCAATACTTAAAAAAAGGAGCTCAAGTATATATCGAAGGTCAATTATCCACTCGTAAGTGGAAAGATGAGAAAACTGGACAAGATAAGTATTCCACAGAAATTCTAATACAAGGTTATAACTCTTCTTTAACAATGCTTGGTGGAGGTTTCCAAAACAATATAGCATCACAAGATACGAACCAAAATATTGAAAATAACAATCCTGTAAGTCAAAACGATTTGGATGACGATATTCCATTTTAGTTTTTATGCAAAAAGAACAAATTTCTAAAGACACTAATATTAAACCTATCACAATGTATGATGAGATGAGTTCATCTTATCTCTCATATGCGATGAGTGTAATAATAAGTAGAGCCCTTCCTGATATAAGAGATGGTTTAAAACCTGTTCACAGAAGAATTTTATATGCAATGCATAAAGGTGGTTTTGATTGGTCAAAGCAGTTTAGAAAATCTGCAAGAATAGTTGGAGATGTAATTGGTAAATATCATCCTCACGGAGATCAAGCTGTCTATGATGCACTGGTTAGAATGGTTCAAGATTTTTCAATGAGTTTGCCTTTGATAGATGGACAAGGAAATTTTGGATCAATAGATGGAGATCCTCCTGCAGCAATGAGATACACAGAAACAAGACTCGCGAAAATTTCTCAGTATTTAATTGAAGATATTGAAAAAGAAACAGTATCATTTAAAAGTAATTATGACGAAACTGAATACGAACCAAAAGTTCTACCAGCTCAATATCCAAATTTATTGGTTAATGGAGCTGGTGGTATAGCAGTTGGAATGGCCACAAGTATTCCACCACACAATCTTGGTGAAGTAATTGATGGTACTTTAGCTTTAATCAAGAATAAAGATATAAAAATTAAAGAATTAATGAAATTTATACCTGGTCCAGATTTTCCAACCGGTGGAATTATAATAGGCAAGAATATTATTAAACAAGGTTATAAAATTGGAAGAGGATCTTTTAAAATAAGAGGCGACATAACTGTTGAAAATTTAAAGAATGGAAAAGACAGGTTGGTAATTACATCTGTTCCATATCAAGTTAATAAATCTAATCTTAATGAGCGCATAGCAGAACTGGTGAGAAAAAAAAAAATTGAAGGGATAAGCGATATAAGAGATGAATCAAACAGAGAAGGCATAAGAGTTGCAATAGATCTAAGAAGAAGTATTGAGCCAGAGACTGTTAAAAGACAGTTATATAAGTATACATCAATCGAAAGTTCATTTGGTTTTAATAGTCTTGCAATCGTAGATAACAAACCAAAGACATGCAGTCTAAAAGATTTTTTAGAAAACTTTCTTAGATTTAGAGAAAATGTTGTAATTAAAAAAACTGAATATGATTTAAAAAAAGCTGAAGAAAGAGCCCATATATTAATTGGATTATCAGTAAGTGTAGAAAATATTGATAAAGTAATAAAAATTATCAGATCTTCAAAAAATCCTGAGGATGCAAAAAATTCTTTAATAAAAACAAAATGGAAAATAATAAAATCTTCAAAATTATTAAAACTTTTAGAGAATAAAAATTACAAAGGATCATACAATTTATCAATTAAACAAGTAGTTTCAATTTTAGAATTAAGATTACAAAAATTAACTGCGTTAGGTATAAATGAAATTGAGTTAGAGATTAAAAAATTAGCTGAATTAATTATAAAATATAAAAAAATAATTAATTCAAAAAATGAATTATTAAAAGTAATAAGTGCCGATCTTCAAATGATTAAAGAAAAATTTTCATTTCCAAGAAGAACAAAAATAATTGACGCAATACTAAATTATGACATAGAAGAAACTATACACAAAGAGTCTGTAATTATTACAATTACACTACAAGGATACATAAAAAGAGGAGCTTTAAGCAGTGTAAAACAGCAAAAAAGAGGAGGCAAAGGAAAGGCAGGTATAAAAACTAGAGATGAAGACTCCGTTGTTCAAACGCTTTCGGTAAATACACATACATCAGTATTATTTTTTTCAACGCAAGGGTTGGCTTATAAAATCAAAGCATGGAAAATACCAGAAGGATCATCTTCATCTAAAGGCAAGTCTCTATTTAATATTTTGCCATTAAAAAACCATCAATCCGTCAGTTCTATAATGCCATTTCCCGATGACACTGTAGATATAAAAAATATGCATATTATTTTTGCTACTAGCAAAGGTAAAATTAGAAAAAATAACTTAGAAGATTTTACATCTATTAATGCCTCAGGAAAAATAGCTATGAAACTTGATAATGATGATAAAATTATTGGAGTTAAAATTTGCAAAGATGATCAAGATATTATTTTAAATACAAAATTTGGAAAATGTATAAGATTTGAGTCTAAAAAATTAAGAGTTTTTAAAGGAAGATCTTCTAAGGGAATAAGAGGAATAAATTTAGCAGAAAAAGATCATATAGTTTCATTATCAATAATTAATCACGATTTAAAAAATAGTAAAAAAAATAATAAAGATTCAAATTCAGAATTTATAGCTAAAGAAAAATTTATATTATCAATCACTGAAAATGGTTATGGTAAGAGAACTTCTCATTATGATTTCAGAGTTACTAATAGGGGAGGTAAAGGAATAATAGGAATAGTTAATTCGAAAAGAAATGGGAACGTATCATCCTCTTTTCCAGTTTTCGAAGGAGATCAAATACTTATCTCTACAAACAAAGGTAGAGTTATAAGAACATCAGTCAAAGAAATAAGAGTTGCTGGAAGAAATACTCAAGGCGTTAGAATAATTAAGCTATCAGGTGATGAAAAAGTTGTTTCAGCTATCAAACTTGATGATAATCTTATTTAATGAAAAATATAGCAATTTATCCAGGAACATTCGATCCTATCACTTTCGGTCATATAGATGTAATTAAAAAGGCTTTAAAGCTTGTTGATAGATTAATTGTAGGTATATCTGATGGAAATCAAAAAAATTTTTTGTTTCCAATTGATGAAAGAGTAAAAATTGTTCAAAAAGCAATTTATAATGATTTAAAGTTTAAAAAAAAATACATTAAAATTATAACTTTTGAATCATTAACTACCGATCTTTGTAAAAAATATAAATCAAATATCATATTGAGAGGTTTAAGAGCTGTGTCAGATTTTGAGTATGAATTTCAATTAGCTGGAATGAACAGAAAACTAAACAATAAAATAGAAACAATTTTTCTAATGTCTAACCTTGAAAACCAAATTATATCTTCAAGATTCGTAAAAGAAATTGCTCAGCACAAAGGAGATCTAAAAAAATTTACTACTAAAAGTACAATCAAATCTTTAAAAAATATTTATGCTTAAATTTATAAATATTATTTTTTATTTAATTTTAATTTTAAGTAACAATGTAAATGCAAAGGAGAATATAATGATATTAAAACTTAAAGATGGTGATGTAAAAATTGAAATGTTTCCAGACGTAGCACCTAATCATGTAAAAAGAATTACCGAATTAGCAAATAACGGAAAATATGATAATGTAGTATTTCATAGAGTTATAGAAGGATTCATGGCACAAACTGGAGATGTTAAGTTTGGAAATTCAGAATCTAAAGATTTTGACTTAAAAAAAACTGGAATGGGCGGATCTGATTTACCCGATTTAAAACAAGAATTTAATGATGTTCCTCATGAAAAAGGCACTGTTTCAATGGCAAGATCTTCTGATCCTGATAGTGCCAATAGTCAATTTTTTATTTGTTTTAAACATGCTTCATTCTTAGATAGACAATATACAGTTTTTGGTAAAGTTGTTGAGGGAATGGAATTTATTGATATGATTAAAAAAGGTGATGGTCCTAACGGTTCAGTTTCAAACCCTGATAAAATAATAAGCTTTAAATCAGAATAATATTAATGAATGGCATTAAAAAAATTTAATTTTAATGTTAATTATACAGAAAATTATTCAAGAGTAGGGGTTATAGAGACTGGTAGAGGAAATATTAATACTCCTGCTTTTATGCCAGTAGGTACTCAAGCAACTGTTAAAGGTGCTTTCATTGATGATATAATTAAAACTGGAAGTGAAATTATTCTTTCAAATACATATCATTTAATGATTAGACCTGGTGTTGAAAGAATATCAAATATTGGTGGCTTGCACGAATTTATGAATTGTAAGTTACCAATTTTAACTGACTCTGGTGGTTTTCAAGTAATGTCTCTTTCAAAGTTAAATAAAATTGATAGAGAAAAAGGAGCAATTTTCCAATCTCACATAGATGGAAAGAAATTTATTTTAAGTCCTGAAGAAAGTATACGTATTCAAAAATCTTTGAATTCTGACATTGTTATGGTGATGGATGAATGTCCTAAAAAAACAACAGATTATAATAAAATAAAAAAATCTATGGAGCTCTCTAATGATTGGGCAGAAAGATCAAAAAATGCATTTGGATCAAATCCTCATAAAGGTCTTTTTGGTATAGTTCAAGGAGGATTGTTTGAAGATTTAAGAAATATATCTTTAGAAGCATTAACAAATATTGGATTTGATGGTTATGCAATAGGAGGTTTGGCAGTTGGAGATACGCAGGAAGAAATGTTTAAAGTTCTTGATAATTTAAAACAACACTTACCTATAGATAAGCCTAGATATTTGATGGGAGTAGGTACACCTTCAGACATATTGGGAGCCGTTAAAAGAGGTATTGATATGTTTGATTGTGTATTACCTACTAGGTCTGGAAGAACTGGTTTAGCATTTACTTGGAATGGTAGGGTTCAAATTAGAAATTCAAGGAACCAAAATGATAATTCACCATTAGATTCTAATGTTTCAAAATTTAATTTGAATAAATATTCAAGAAATTATTTAAATCATTTGTTAAATACAAATGAAATGTTGGCTTCAATGATACTTACTTTAAATAATATCAATTTTTACCAAGAACTAATGTTTGAAATTAGAAAAAATATAAAAAAAGGAACTTTTGAACAATTTCATAACAAGTATATTAAATTATTGTAATTTTTTTACATTGAAAAATATTCAAAAATCAATATAAAACACGACGTTGGGCCCTTAGCTCAGTTGGTAGAGCAATTCCCTTTTAAGGAATGGGTCGTTGGTTCGAGTCCAACAGGGCTCACCACATTCATATTATAGGAGGATATTTTATTATAATTTCATTAATCCATTCATTAATATTACTTATTCGATTAGTTGATGATGGATGTGTACTCATAAATTCAGGAGGTTCTTTTCCCTTGTTAGCTTCTCGCATTCTTTCCCAAATTTTGACTGTTTCACGAATATCATAACCAGACAATGAAGCAAAAATCATACCCAGATAATCAGCTTCAGTTTCTTGTTTTCTATTAAATGGGTTCATTATTCCTATTGAAGAAATCAACCCAACAGTGTCCATGCCTGTTGCTCTATTAATTTCAGAAAGTTTACCACCTGTTGCAATATTTATTATACTAGTGCTTGTTTTTAATAATATACCTCTGCTAGCTCTTTCAACGGAATGTTTCGCAACTGCATGGGCAATTTCATGACCCATAACAGCCGCTAAACCATTTTTATTTTTTGTTACATCTAATATACCTGTGTAAACAGCGATTTTACCACCAGGCATACACCAAGCATTTTTTATTTTTTTATTTTCAATCAAGATATATTCCCACTGAAAATTTGAAGTTGGGTCAGTCAAATTTTCTCTATAAAAATATTCAGAAATTGAATTTTCTATTTTGCTACCAATATTTTTTATAAGATTTAAAGTTTTAGTATCTTTACTCATTTTTTCTTTTTTTTTAACTTTTTCATAAATTTTCGCAGCTTGGGCATTTAATTTAGATTCGGGAATTATTTTTAACTGTTTTCTATCAGTAATAGGCGCTGTTGAACAAGAGTGAAGACCCATTGACAAACAACCACAACTCAACAAATATATGAATTTTCTTCTATTCACTTTTTTATATAATTATAATACATGTAAATATAAAATAATAATATGATATTTGTTTAAGAATATTATTATTTTTTAATAAATAAACGTAATAATAAATTATGGCTAAATTTAAAAGAAAAGGTTTATCGATTCTAGCAAAACTAAGAAATTATTTTATTACAGGTATTGTTGTGCTGGTTCCTATAGGAATAACATTATATCTAACAAAATTTTTTATTTCAATTTCATCAAAACTTATTCCTTATGATTTAAATCCAAACAACCATCTACCTTTTGCAGTTCCCGGATTGGAAATAATTTTATCCGTATTTTTTATAACTATTATTGGTGGATTATCTTTATCATTCATTGGAAAAAGAATTTTAAAATTTGTAAATGATTTATTTAAGAGAATTCCAATTCTAAGAACAATTTATTCAGCTATAGGTCAAATGACTCAAACTCTTGCACCAAACAAAAGGGGTAAAAAAAAAAGTGTTGTTTTAATAGAATATCCGCGCAAAGGTAGTTGGGCAGTTGGTTTTGCTACAAAAGATAATGAAGGCGAAATATCAAAAAAAACAAATTCTAATTTAGTTAATGTATTTGTTCCTACTACGCCAAATCCAACAAGTGGTTTTTTATTAATGTTTCCAAAAGATGAAATAATTTATTTAGATATGACTTTTGAAGAAGCTTCTAAGTTTATAGTTTCAGCAGGAACATCAGAAACAATAATTAAATAATATCATTAATTATTGAAGCTCTGTCATATAATTTTAATAGATTATAATAATTTCCCAAACTAGAGTTATTAATTTCAATTTTTTTAACTTCTGCCTCGGCAAGTTCGAATAAATCTCTATGTAAAATAGGATCGGCTAATTTAAATTTTTTTAATCCGCTTTGTTTAAATCCAAGAATATCTCCATAACCTCTAAGCTTCATATCTTCTTCGGATATATCAAAACCATCAGATAAATTTTTTAGAATATTAATTCTTTTTTTTGCATTTTGGCTTAAGTTCGAATTAAAAATTAAAATACAAGTGCTTTCTTTATTTCCTCTGCCTACACGACCTCTAAGTTGATGAAGTTGTGATAAACCATACTTGTTAGCATTTTCTATTACTATTACAGTTGCGTTTGGAAAATCTATACCTACTTCAATTACAGTAGTAGAAACAAGAACATCGATTTTTTTATTTAAAAAATCATTTAATACTTTATTTTTTTTATCTTTTTCTATTGATCCGTGTATTAAACCAACGCGATTATTAAAATATTTTTGTAAAAATTTATTTTTTTCAACAGCCGATTGTTGATCTAATTTATTTGATTTTTCAATTAGAGGACATACCCAAAAAATTTGATTTCCATTTTGTATTTCTTTATTCGCAAAATTTATTATCTCGTTAATTTTTGAATCAAGTTTACTATAGGTTTTAATTTCTTTTCTATTTTTTGGTTTATCTTTTATTAATGTAATATCCATATCACCATAAATAGTCATCATCATTGTTCTTGGAATAGGAGTTGCCGACATAACTAAAACATCGCAATCATTACCACCTTTTTCTGACAGTTCTTTTCTTTGATTAACACCAAATTTATGCTGTTCATCAATTATAATTAAACCCAATTTTTTAAATTTTATTTTTTTTTGAAATAATGAGTGAGTACCTATAATTAAATCTATTTTTTTATTTTCTAAATCTTTAATTATTTTTTTTTTATTTGAGTAATCTACTTTGCCAGAAAGTAACTCGATTTTAATACTTGAATCAAAAAAATTTGAGGAAAAATTGAAATGTTGTTTAGCCAAAATTTCAGTTGGTACCATAAAAGCTACTTGATACCCTGATTTAATAGTATTTAATGCTGATATTAATGAAACGATAGTTTTACCCGAGCCAACATCTCCTTGAATTAACCTAAACATTCTTTCTTTTGATTTAAGATCTTTTTCTATATCTTTAATTGCATTTTTTTGATCAACAGTTAATTCAAATTCAAGTTTTTGTAAGTATTTATTTTTTATTTGATCATTAAATAATTTCTTTTTTTTTTTAATTTTTTTAATTTTTAATCTTATCTGTGAAGATATTAAAAAATTTGCAAAAATTTCATCAAATATGAGTCTTCTTAAATAGTGAGAGTTTTTTAATTTTTCATAATCATAACTATGTATTTTTTTAATCGATTCATTCCATCTAGCATTATTGAATTTTTTTAATAATTTTTCATTATGCCATTCTTTCAAAGTTGGAATTGCTTTAAAAACATCTTCAATAATTTTATTGTACTTTGTTATTGTTAAACCTTCTGTGAGACTGTAGTTTTTTATGTCTTTAATTAGGCCATCTTCAGTTTCTGATATTAGTTTTGGATTGGTAATTTGATATTTACTTTTGTAATAGCCTATTTTACCAAAAACAATAACTTTTTGATTAATTGGTAATATTTTTTTTATATATCCTTCATAACTATTAAAAAAAATACAATCTATTTTTTCTCCTGATGACATACAATTAACTTTGTTTGGTAATTTTCTGACTCTTGGAAAATTATATTTTAAAGGAGTTAATTTAATAGATTGAGTTTTTCCAAGTTGAAGATCTTTAATATCTGTAGTTTTAGAAGTTTCTATTTTAGAAATAGGTAAATGCCACAATAAATCAAATATTGTTTTAATTTTTTTTCTTAAAAATAATTGTATAGTTTTATTTCCAATACCTTTAATTTTATCTAATGAAGATAATAAATATTCATAATCATGCATAAAATATATATAATTGTATATATAATGAATTCAAATAAACAAAATTTGATAAATAAAATTAAATACCGTTCTCAATATAGGGGTACAAAAGAAATGGACATATTTGTTAATTCTTTTGTTAACAAAATCATCAATGATTTGGATTTTGATGAATTAGAGCATTTAAGCAAATTAATAAATTTAAACGATGAAGAAATAGTTGAAATTTCAGATGGCAAAGTAAAAACCGATATTAATAAAAAAATTTTCAACCTATTGATTGATTTTAAAAAAAAATATTAGTGGCGGAGAGACTGGGATTCGAACCCAGGAAAGAGTTGCCCCTTTGCCGGTTTTCAAGACCGGTGCTTTCAACCGCTCAGCCATCTCTCCGTTAGTGATTGTTTATAACCATAATAATTAAATTCAACTAAAAAACAGAGTTTTTTTTTTAAGAATTATGTAATAGTTAATTTTTCTAACTCTATGAATAATAATAATTTCAATAAAGGAATATTTTTAACTGCACTAGGCTCTTTCTGGTGGGGTTTTTTTGGAGTGATATATTTTAAATATATATCTTTTGCAGGTCATATTGAAGTTGTAATTCATAGAAGTGTTTGGACAACCGTAACTTTATTAATTACTACTTTTTTTTTCTCAAAATGGAAAATATTTTCTAATCTAATTCACGATAAAACAAAATTATCTGTACTTTTAATTTCTGGATTTCTTATTTTTACAAATTGGACTGTTTGGATATATGCAATTGCAACTAATCGCGTGATAGATGCAAGTTTTGGATATTTCATAATGCCAATTATTAGTATTTTTTTAGGTTACTTTTTTTTTAAAGAAAAAATAAGTAATAAAGCAAAGTTATCAATATTTATTGTTATAATTTCTATTTTATATTTACTACTTATTGATTTTAGAGCAATTCCATGGGTTGGATTGATAGTAGCCATAAGTTGGAGTCTTTATAATCTTGCAAGAAAAAAAATTAATGTTGATACAGATATTGGTTTACTAATTGAAAGTTTATTTATTTTTCCATTTGTACTTATTGCTTTTTTTATAATTTCAAAAAATAATTTAAATGATTTTAATATATCAAATCCATCATTAATGTTTATTTTGATGTTAGCTGGACCAATGACAGTGATTCCATTATTTTTATATGTTAGAGGAGTTGAACTTTGTGGTTTGGGACCCACAGGAATGATTTTTTATATTACACCAACTTTACAATTTTTATTGGGTTATTACCTATTTAATGAACCTATTAATTTTGAAAAGTTACTAAGTTTCTTTTTAATTTGGATTGCTGTATTTATTTACTTAAAAGATTTATATGAAAAAAATTAAATTAATTGTAATCCTTTTCTTAATCATATCTAATTCAAATTACGTTCATGCTGATGATAGTTTTGAAGAATGGAAAATTAACTTTAAGAATTATGCTCAAGATCAAGGTATAAGCATAATCACATTAAATAAGCTTATAGATAAAACTAAATTTTTATCAGAAGTAATTAAGTATGATAGATATCAACCTGAGTTTTATGAAGATACAAAAACATATATTTCAAAAAGAGCTTCTAATAAAAAATTTCAAATTGGAAATAAAATTTATAAAAACAACATTGACAAAGTAAATTTAATATCAAGTAATTATAATGTTGATAAAAGTCTATTATTATCTTTGATGGGCATAGAAACAAATTTTGGAAATTATTTAGGAAAAATGGATATTATATCTTCTTTAGCTACATTAAGTTTTGATAAAAGAAGAAGTGATTTTTTTACTTCCGAACTAATTACACTGTTAAAATTGGTCGATAACAATATTGTAGACTCCAATACTTTATACGGATCTTGGGCAGGTGCTTTTGGAAACTTTCAATTTATGCCTTCAACAATTAAAAATTATGCTGTTGATTTTGACAATGATGGAAAAATTAGTCTTAAACAAACAGATGACTCATTTGCTTCTGCTGCTAATTATTTAAATAAATTAGGTTGGAATAACTCAACTCCTTGTTTTTATAAAGTTTCACTTAAGACAAATATACCTGATAGCTATCTTAATATTTCAGCAAAAAAAATTCATAATACTAAAAAGGTAAATTATTTAAAAAAATACATTCAAAATTCTGATTTTTTGGATAATTATAATAATTTAAATGCGGCCATAATAACACCGGATGCTGAAATAGTTAAAAACTCAGATAAATTGTCACCAGCTTTTATTGTTTTTGATAATTATAAATTAATTTTAAAATGGAATAGATCTTTAAGATTTGCACTTGCTGTGTGTACATTAAAAGATAAATTTAAAAATGAACTATAGAATTTTATTTTTTTTTTGTTCTATTTTTTTTGTTTCGTGTGCCGAACAATCAAAAAAAATAAATTATTCAAAAAATTTTATTAATTATTCAAATAAAGGTTTTACACTTATTTACGACAAAAAATTTGTTAATAAAAAATTAGATGATAGATCTCTTTTAATTTTTAACAATGTTTTAGAAAAAGATACTCCTGTTAAAGTAACTAATTTAATAAACGGAAAATATTTGTTGGTAAAAGTTGGTAGAAATTCTAAATATCCAACCTTTTACAATTCTGTAGTTTCTAGGCGCATAGCCACAGATCTTGAAATAGATTTTAATCAACCTTATGTCGAAATTAAAACTTTAAATCAAAAAAATTCTTTTATTATAAATAAAGCAAAGACCTTTGATGAAGAAAAAAATGTAGCAAATAAAGTTCCCGTAGAAAGAATAGAAATTAATAATATCTCTAATAATATAAGTGAAAAAGAAAAAAACAAAAAAATACTGAAGCCATCTATAGATTTTAAATATATTATAAAAATTGTAGATCTTTATTTTGAAGACAGTGCTAAAATATTAATAAATAGACTTCAAAATGAGTATAGTATTAATAATATCAAAATAAAAAAAATGTCAAAAAATAGCTACAGAGTATACAAAGGACCATTTAATAATTTGGATTCTATCAAAAGGGAATATACTGATATTATTAAATTAAATTTTGAAAATATAGAAATTATAAAATTATGAAAAAGATATTAATATATTTATTCGTTTTGCTAATATCAGCAGGTTTTTCCAAGGTTCATGCAAACTTTAATATAAAAGCTAGAACAGCAATACTTCAAGATTTTTTATCTGGTAAAATATTATATGAAAAAGATGCAGATCGAGAAATTTTTCCTGCATCTATGACCAAAATTATGACAGCAATAGTTACTTTTGATTTATTAAAAAAAAAAGAATTAACCTTAGACGATAAGTTTATTGTATCTGAAAATGCTTGGAGACTTTCCGAGTCAGGCTATTCATCAATGTTTATCATGATTGGTGATGAAATTTCAGTTGAAAATTTACTTAGAGGTATAATAGTATCATCAGGAAATGATGCCTGTGTAGCATTAGCAGAAGGAATTGCTGGATCTGAAGAAGAATTTGCAACTTTAATGAATGAGAAAGCAGAAGAAATAGGAATGGCAAATACAAATTTTTCAAATTCTTCTGGAATTAATTCACCAGATAATATTTCAACTGTAAGAGACATTCTACTAATGTCAAATTATTTAATCAAAAATTATCCTGAATATTATAAATACTTTAAGGAAAAAGAATTTACATGGGACAGAACTGGTGGCGATCCAATAACACAAGGTAATAGAAATCCGCTTTTATATAAAAACATAGGCGCTGATGGTATTAAAACAGGATATCTAGCATATGAAAAATATTCTTTAGCATCTTCAATTAAAAGAAAAAAAAGAAGATTAATTGCTGTTGGAAGCGGCTTTTCTTCAAAAAATGATAGATCTAAACAATCATTAAAATTATTAACTTGGGGATTAGCAAAATTTGAAACAATCAAAATTGCAGAAAAAAATCAAACTTTTGCAAAGATTGATGTTTGGCAAGGAAAAAAAAATAAAATTGGCGTATATTTAAATGAGGATATTTATAAAACAATACCTAAAGCTAAAAAAAAATATTTAAAAATAAAAATAGCATACGAAGGTCCAATAGCCGCACCAATAAATAAAAATGAAATAGTTGCTAAATTAAAAATTTTTTTTAAAGACGAAGATATTGGTACGCATGATTTACTTGCATCAGAAAATATAAAAAAACAAAATATCATCTCTAGATTAATCACTTCGATAAATTTTTTAATATGGGGCGATGTATAAATATCCAGTTATTGTATTTGAAGGAATTGAAACTTCAGGAAAATCAACAAATCTTAAAATAGTTGCAAAATATTTAAATAATATAAATAGAAAATTTATAAAAATTAGGGAACCCGGCGGAACTACTCTTTCAGAAATATTTAGAAAACTAATCTTAAACAAGAAATCAAAATTAAATTTTAAAACCGATTTAATGTTAATAATGGCTTCTAGATCAGAAAATATTGATAAAATAATAAAAAATAATTATGGCAAAAAGATTATTATAATAGATAGATTTGTTGACTCAACAATAGCATATCAACATTATGGAATGGGTATAAACTTGAATTTAATTAATAAATTAAACAATTTTTTACTTGATAGATTTAAACCTACTTTTACTTTTTTAAGTATTGTTAATAAAAAAAATATGAAAATTAGATTGAATAAAAGATTTTCACTTAACAAATATGACAAATTTGATTTATCGTTTTATAATAAGGTGCAAAAAGGATTTTTAAATATAGCTAAAGACAAAAAAAATTATTTTATCATTGATAGTAATGAAAATAATATTGAAGAAAACTCCCAAATAATAATAAAAAAAATAAAAAAACTTGTTTCATAAGATGAAAAACATTAACAAACTCATAGGTCATAATTATTTATTTCAACATTTAATTGAGCTTTCTCAAAAAAATATCTTACCAAGTAAAATTTTATTAAGTGGAGAAAAGGGTATAGGCAAATTTTTATTCTCTAGTCATTATGTAAATTATATTCTTTCTCAAAATGAAGAATATAAGTATGATTCAGAAAATTTAGAAATAAATAATAAAAATAAATCATATCTGCTCTTTAATAATAATACAAATCCTAATATTTTTTTAATTAATAAAAAAGATGATAAAAAAAATATTGAAATTTCTCAAATTAGAGAAATGATTAAATTTCAAAATAATTCATCATTCAATAATAAAAGTAGATTTATTATTATTGATAATGCCAGCGATTTAAATATATATTCAACTAATGCTCTTTTAAAGTCTATTGAACATCCAAATAATAATGTATTTTATATCTTAACTCATAACAGTGGGTCGTTGATACAAGACACTCTTAAATCTAGATGCATTGAATTCAAAATGTTTTTAAATATATCTAGTTGTAAATTGATTATAAATGACTATTTTGCTAAAAATATTTACGATTCATTATCTGAAGATTTGGTCAATTATTATAACAATCCATCTTTTACGATTTCTTTAATTAATTATTTAAATGAAAATTCATTGAATTATAAAACAATAAAAATAGAAGACTTAATTCGATTAATTATTAAAAAAAACGATTATA